>Ga0255343_1004470_pt1 | contig 13793 bp, 12 predicted proteins | sample wastewater_treat_4_FD_192413 | JGI IMG/M metagenome (GOLD analysis project Ga0255343, IMG submission 192413) | Wastewater microbial communities from Lulu Island WWTP, Vancouver, Canada - plant16 | ecosystem: Engineered > WWTP > Wastewater > Unclassified | place: Canada: Vancouver, British... | reverse complement strand
ATTTTTCATCAGCTTAAAATTTACTGCAAGATAAAGATGTAAAAACTCATTTGAAAAACCAGGAGTAGTATAAAAAGAACTTAAGTGTATAAAATTTCCGCCAAAAGCACCTATTTCTTCCTTTAGTTCTCTTCTTGCACAATTAATTGGAATCTCATCTTTATCTAACTTTCCTGCAGGAATTTCGGTAAGAATATCTTTAACAGGGTACCTATATTGCTTAATTAAAATTATATTTTTCTCCTCCGTAACTGGCACAACACCAACCGCACCCGGGTGTAAAACCTTTTCTCTTGATGCTATTTTTTTATTTGGAAGCATAACATTGTCTAAAAAAACTTTTAAAATTTTCCCTTCAAATATTTGTTTAGAACTTATTTCTTTTTCTACAAAACTATCTAGATTGTTAATATCCTCTTTATTGGCATTATCAGCATCATCAGCATCGCTCCCGATAATATTTTCATTCTTATTATAATTATAATCACTCATAATAAATCCTCTTCATCAAATCTACAGATTTCTACAATTAATTCAGTAAGTTTAACAAGCTCACTGAATTTTATATACTCTTCTTGTGAATGGCAATTTTCAATACCGGCACTTAAATTTATAGCATATTTTCCTTTTGAGTTAAAATTATTTGTGTCGCTTCCCCCACCAGAAGATTTAACCAAAGGCTCCCTGCCAATTTTTTTTATGGCATTCTTAGCAATTTTTACACATATACTATTTTCGTCTATTTCATATCCATCATATTCACGATTTAATTCATATTCGACTTTTGCCCTAAAATCTTTTGCGGCTTTCTTAAATTCCTCAATCATCTTATTAGTAATCTCATTTAACTTTGAAATTTCCAGGCTTCTCGCTTCTGCTTTTACTGAGGTTTTTTCTGGAACAATATTTGTCTCAATCCCACCATTTATTACCCCAATATTGCAAGTAGTCTTATTGTCAACACGGCCAGAATAAATATTTGATATTGCGAGTGAGGCAGCTTTTATTGAATTTATACCTTTTTCAGGCGCAACCCCAGCATGAGCAGCTTTTCCTATTACAGTAAAATGAATTCGATTATGGTAAGGGGCTTTATTAATAATGCTGCCAACGTCTCCATCAGCATCAAACACAAAACCAATTTTGGCATCAATTAAATTTAGATCAATATATTTTGAACCAAGTAAAGCAGTTTCTTCACCAACAGTAAAAATCAAATATATTGTGCCAGTTTCTATGCCATAGTCATTTATTAAATTTAATGCTTCAAGAATTGCAGCTATGGCTGCCTTATCATCAGCACCAAGGATACAAGTGTTATTTTTATTTTTTATTATTCCATCATTATTTAACTCAGGAATAATTTCTCCTTCGAAATTTACAGTATCCATATGAGCACATAAAAAAATTGGGGGATTATTTTTTGCTTTCTTTGGAGTATATTTTGCAATTAAATTTCCACAACTTCCTCCAAAATTTTTTTCAACATCATCAATAAATGTGCTTAATCCCAGCTCTTCTAGTTTGGATTTTAAATAAATTGCAAGTTCTCTTTCATTTTTTGTTGGACTTTTAATTTTAAGCAAGTTAAAAAAATTATCTAGGAGTCTTTTTTTGTTCACTATTATTTTATTATTGTTTTCTTTCTTCATTTTTTAAAAAATGGGATTAGGTTTAAACTAATTTAAATTTTTATAAATTCTATTCATATATTTTTTTGAAATAAAAAATAAAACTATGCCTATAATTAAAAAAACAAATGAAATATAAAATGCACTTGAAACTAATGTTATCAAAAATTCATAAAAAAAATTAAGAGGAAATAACGTAATTAATAATGAATCTTCTGGAAATGACCAATTACCTTGTGGGAAAAATATTAAATGAAATTTCTCAAATAAAGGTAAGAAGTTGTTGCTTAAAAAATAAATTAAAATTAATAAAAATATTACAGACGATGAAGCCCAAATAAATACCAAAGAGATATTTTTTAAATAAAAAAATATTTTATTTTCAATTAGTATAAGAATAGTTATAAAGAAACCTGCAATACAAATATAATAAACTAAAAAAATCTTATTTAAAAGCTCCCTAACATCCTTAAGATGATTTATTTCATCTTGGGTAAAAAAATCTCTTTCTATTTTTAGATCAAATTTCTTAAATTCTGACTTATTTTTAAAAAAATCAAAAAGATTAGTAGTAAGTTTTACTGCATCATCTTTATCTATATAGTTATACACTCCATTTTTTTCATAAAGATTTAAATAATAATCTAAATTATATATATAAATTCTTAATGGGGTAAAAACTATTATAAAAATTAAAAACAAAATACTAAGTACTATTAAGAATTTTTTTAATCCAGCATTCTTAGCTATTAACATCTTAAAACAAGGTTCCATTCTTTATTGAGGCAGCTACAAAATCTCTAAATAAAGGATGTGGTCTATCAGGTCTTGATTTAAATTCAGGATGAAATTGAACTCCAATAAACCAAGGATGGTCTTTTAGTTCCACGATTTCTACAAGATTTCTTTCAGGATAAATACCTGAGACTATTAATCCATTCTCTGCAAGAACGTTTGTGTATTTATTATTAAATTCATACCTGTGTCTATGTCTCTCAAAGACTAGGTCCTCTTTATAAGCTGAGTAAGCTTTTGTCCCCTTTACTAATTTACAAGGATATTTTCCAAGTCTCATTGTGCCACCCATGTCATTGATATTTTTTTGATTTGGAATTAAGTCAATTACTGGATTTTTAGTAGTAGGATCAAATTCAGAGCTATTTGCATCCTTAAGACCGAGGACATTTCTTGCAAATTCAATTACTGCACACTGCATACCAAGGCATATACCTAAGAACGGTATTTTATTTTCTCTTGCAAATTTAATTGCATTAACTTTACCATTTATTCCTCTTATTCCAAATCCTCCAGGGACAAGAATGCCATGCACATCATTAAAAATTTCATTAGCATTAAAGCTATCATCCAGTAATTCTGAGTTTATCCACTTTATCTCAACATTAGCGTTATGATAATAGCCACCATGGTTTAAGGACTCAACTATACTAATATAAGCATCTTTTAAGTTAGTGTATTTGCCAACAATACCGATAACTACATTATCCTTTAAATTATGAACGGTATTAACAATCTTTTCCCATGAAGCTAGATCTGCTTGCCCGCAAATTAAATTTAATTTTGAAATAACAATTTCATCAAGTTTTTCATCTTTAAGATTTAGTGGAACTTCGTATAAATGTTTTGCATCTACAGCATTTATTATCGCTTCTTTTTCTATGTCACAAAAAAGACTTATTTTACTTTTTATGTTATCGTTTATTGGGATTTCACTTCTGCAAATTATTATATCTGGCTGAATACCAATACTTCTTAATTCCTTAACACTATGCTGGGTAGGTTTGGTTTTTAATTCGTCACTAGTTTTAAGATATGGAACATATGTTATATGAATGTATAAAACATTTTCTTTACCAATATCTTTTTTAAATTGTCTTATGGCTTCAAGAAATGGTAGGCTTTCAATATCTCCAACAGTACCGCCAATCTCTGTAATGATAATATCGGACTTTTTTGTGAGTAAAGTCATTTTTATGCTGTTTTTTATCTCGTCTGTCACATGTGGAATTACCTGAACAGTATCTCCAAGATAATCCCCTTTTCTTTCATTATCAATTACAGTTTTGTATATCTTTCCTGAAGTGAAATTGTTGTATTTTGATAAATTTTCATCAATAAATCTTTCATAATGACCAAGATCAAGGTCTGTTTCTCCACCATCTTCAGTAACGAAAACTTCTCCATGTTGGAAAGGATTCATGGTTCCAGGATCTATGTTTATGTAAGGGTCAAACTTTTGGATAGTAACACCCAGACCCCTTGATTTTAAAAGTCTTCCCAAAGAAGCTGCACAAATTCCTTTTCCAAGAGAAGATAAAACTCCACCAGTAACAAAAATAAATTTGGTCTCCAAGTTTTAATTTGCCTCCTTAAGTAATTTTTTGATTTTATTGCATTGCCCTATCAATTCTTCTGAGTGCAGTCTTGATACATTGCTTGTTATCCCACTCATCATTCTTGCTATTTCATCAACTTTATCTTCAGAAACCATTTTTTTTATACTTATCTTAGTCTTGTTATCTTTTATATACTTCTCCACAAGTAAATGGTTATCTGCAAAACAAGCAATTTGCGGAAGATGGGTAATACAAATAACTTGCCGAAAAAGGGAAATTTTATAAAGTTTTTCTCCAACAACTGTAGCCGTTTGGCCTCCTATTCCAGCATCTATTTCATCAAAAATCATTGTGTTTATATTATCGGAATTTCCAATAATACTTTTAAGTGCTAGCATTACCCTGGAAATTTCTCCACCAGAAGCAATTTTATTTAAGCTTTTAACACTTTCTCCTGGATTAGTTGAGATTAAAAACTCACACTCATCGATCCCGTTAAGTAAAAATTTTATTTTTTTGCCATCAATTAAAGCATCCTCACCACTTGTGTATGAAAAGTTTACTTTAAATTCAACTGCTTTAAAATTTAAATCTAATAATTCTTTTTTAATATCCTCTTGGAATTTACTGGCAACTTCTAACCTATAATTATGAAGATCAATTGCTTTTTTTATTAATAATTGTTTTCTTTCTTCAAAATCTTTTAGCTTTAGCTCAATAGTATTATCTATATCTTCTAAGCCTATTCTTTGTTTGCTTAATTTAGTTTTATATTCTAAAAGTTCTTGGATGCCCATTTTATATTTTCTCTTAATGTCATTTATTAAGAAAATTCTTTCCTGTATATCTTCTAATTTTTTTGGGCTGAACTCAAAATTATTTATATAGTTTTGTAGGTACCTATTAAGTTCTTCAATGTTAGAATTATAGATTTCTAAGCTCTCAATAAATTTTGGAATATTGTTATCGATTTTACTAAGCTCATATAAATTTTTCAAAAGCTTTGAATTTATATTAACAAGTGAAAAGTTTGTTTCAACATCACCCTCAATTAATTTAAGGCACTCTGTAGAGTATTGATAGATTTTCTCATAATTTTTTAAAATATTCTTTTCATTCTCTAAAACAACATCCTCATCTTCTTTTAAATTAAGACTTTCTATTTCATCTAATTTAAAATTTAATTCTTTAAGAGCCATCTCCTTCTTTTTTTGCTTTTCAATAAGATCCTCAATTTCTTTTTTTTCGTTCAAATAATTTTTAAACTCAATTACATAATCATTTTTTAATTCTTGTAATTTTTCACTCCCTAATCTATCAATTATTTCCAAATGCTGTTTTTGATCTAATAAATATTGATGATCATGCTGCCCATGTATATCTATAAATAACTTGCCTAAATTCTTAAGTACATTAACTTGGGTAAAAATATTATTAACAAATACCCTATTTCTACCATTTCTATTTAATTCTCTTGTAATTTCAATGTCTTTTGCTTCGTTATAATTTTTAATTAGACCTTCTTTAATTAAAAATTTCTTTACATCTTCATTTTTTGAAAAATCAAAAAATCCTTGAACTAAAAGGTTTTCTTCATTTTCTCTAATTAAATTTAAATCTGCCCTCTCACCTATTAACAGGTTTATTGCTTCTATTATTAAAGTTTTACCTGCTCCAGTTTCTCCAGTAAGAATGTCAAGACCACTGCTAAATTTTATATTAACGTCATCGATAATAGCAAAGTTTTTTACATATAATTCTTTTAACATCTAAAATTTTTATTAGAAAATATGGCTAATTTTTAAAAATCTGACTTTTAGTTTGTGACTTAAGTTTCTTTGATTAATTTTTCCTTGAATATTTTAAAAAATATATTTTTGTTAAAAGTGATTAGATTTAATTTTTTATCTGACTTACCAACTTTAAATACATCACCATCAAATATTTTTATATCTTGTTTTTTACCATCAACATTAATGCTTACATCTGTTTTTTTAGAGTTTATTTGTATTTCAATTTGATTATCAGGACTGATTACAAGACTCCTACTAAATAAAGTATGCGCACATATAGGTGTAATAATAATTGATTCATTTTTAGGCTCAACAACAGGTCCACCTGCTGATAAAGAATAAGCTGTTGACCCGGTAGGTGTTGAAATTATTATTCCATCTGCACCATAACTTAAAAGCGGGACACCATTAATAATAATTTTAATTTCAATAATTTTTTCTAAAAGTGATTTGGTAATTACAAAATCGTTTAAAGCGATATATGGAACATCTTTTTCATTAACTAATATTTTATCTCTAAAAAGGCTACCTGAGATTAACATCCTTTTTTCAATTTCAAAGTTATCATCTATAATCTTATCTAAAGAATCATACATGTCAGAGATATTTATTTCTGCTAAAAACCCGAGGTTACCTACATTAACCCCCATTATAGGAATGCCGTTTTTAAAAGTATATCGCGCAGCTCTAAGAAAAGTACCATCGCCGCCTATTGAAATTAGACATTTTATCGAGTTTTCAAATTCCTCTTTTGAAACTTGGTTAAGTGAATACTTTTTTGGAAGTTTATCGTCCTCGACTAAAAAAACCTTGATTTTTTTGGATTTTAAATAATCATAGATGTCTTTTGCTATGTTTATTGCTTTTATATTTTCATTATTGGAAATTAAACCTATACAATCCATTTTAAACCCATTTACTACTAGTACTTAATGTTCTTATTTTTATTTTTTTAAAAAGAAAGCATGAGCATCCTCAACAACAGAATTAATATCAACAAGTATTTTATCATAATTAAAATCTTTTTTATTCGCATTATCATTAATTATTTTTTTTAAATAAATCCAGTATTCTATATTACCCTTAGCTCCTTTTATTTTAGAAAAAGTTAAACCAATTATTTTTATATTCTCGTATTTTTTTAAAAAATTAATTAAATCATTTAAAACTTTTATATGAAGTTCTTTACTCTTAATAACACCTTTATTTTCAACTAATTCTTTTTTAAGTTCAAATTGTGGCTTTATTAATAAAAGTATTTCTCCGTTTTCACTAACAAGGTCAATTATCTTATTAAAAATTGTTCTTAATGAAATAAATGATAAATCTGCAACTGCTAAATCTGGTAATAGCTCAAATTTATCTTTTTCCAAATTTTTAACATTAGTCCTTTCAAACAATTGAACCTTTTCGTTTTTTCTAAGACTCCAAGCAAATTGGCCATATCCAACATCCACTGCTATTACCTTTAAAACATTATTTTTTAAAAGAAAATCAGTAAATCCACCTGTTGAAGCACCTAAATCTATGACAACTCTGTTATCCAAATTAATATTAAATTCTTCAACAACCCCTTTTAATTTTAATGCTCCTCTTGAAACAAATTCATCCACGCTTTTTAAGGTAATTTTTGAATCTATTTTTACCAAATCACCTGGCTTTTTTATTTTTATTCCGTTTGCATATACTCTGCCTTCAATTATTAACGCTTCAATTAACTTTCTATCTTTCAGTATTCCTTTATTAAATAACAAATCTGCTATCTTTATTTTGCCTTTAGTTTTTAGATTGTTTTCATCTGGCATATTTTGATTTTCTATTATCATATAAAATTAAAATTTTCCTTTTTATGTTTTTTAAACTTAAATTTAATAAGTTTAAAAAATAATTAAAAATATAAACTAAAAATATAAGCATCCAAAATTCCGTGATAGCAATAAAAACAAAACTTTAAGGTTAGGATTAGTTACCTAAGAAAACACTCAAAGCTTTTCCCCGGCGAGGGAAAGCTTGCTCAAAGTTTTAAGGCTTCGCTCTCCTCTTAAAAGAGGAACCATGCCCACTTCGCCTTCAAATGGTTTGCTTAGGTAACTCATCCTAACCAAATAATTTATCTTTATAGCGGAATTTTAGATGCTTCCACTAAAAATTAACAAAGGTTTCTGCTTATTTACAATCAAAAAATAATATTTGTGAACATTAAGGTGTATTAAAAATTTCAAGTTAAAATCAATATATATTTACTGTAACACCTGAGGGGATGGATTCATAAAACCATTTTGCATCTTCAACATCAAGTCTTATACAACCATGGCTGACAGGCTTACCGATATTTAAACGATCTTCTGAAATAATATTACCATCTTTATCAAAAGGTGTACTATGAAATAAATAAGAATTAAAAAATCTTACAAAATAGTAAGCACCGACATTATATTTAGGAAGCCATGAATAAAATATTTTATCACTTGTTTTATATACTCCTGTTGGAGTTGAAGTCTTTGGTCCCCCACTTGAGCAAATCATTTCTTTTAAAATATTATCTTTATAAAATACTCTTACTTTTTGTTCAGAAAGAGATACTTCTACTAAATAGTTTTCAGGCTTTTTTTCTTCAAGAAAAATATTTTTAGTGTTTAGATTTACTTTGGCATCTTCCCAAGTGAATATTATTGAAATAACTGACTCCCCAACTTTATTTGTTGCCTTAGCAACTAGTTCATATGTTTCTCCAGGTGCAAGATTAATTTGCGCAAAATATGGCCCCCATGAGCCTAAACTATCGTCTTTTGAAAAGACTAAGCTAGGTTTCGGGTAACCTCTTACATTTGCTTTTACCCTATAATAACATATTGAATTATCATCAAGAATAACCGGTCCTTCAACTATTTGAATATTCATTGATGGAGGAGTAGTTTCTTTTTTGGTATCTTTTAAAATTTCTTTTAGATATTCATCATCAAGATCATTAATATTTAAACTATTTTCTCTATCACTCGTGGTACTTGAAATTTGTTCTTCATTTGTTACTGAAATCTCATCTTCATTATCAGCTATCTTTTCTTTATTTATATCTTGTAATGGATAGTTGGAATATGGCTTATTACTTAGGCTATCTGATTGTGAAACATCATTCTCTTTGTTGTCTAGACCTTGTGAACAGTCCTTTAATCCACTATTGTTTATATTGAGTTGATTACAACCTGTAAGAGTAAAAAGTAATGCTAATACCAAGATGAGGACTGTAAATATCGTTACTACAAAAGAAATATTTATTTTATTGTTTTTCTTATTATCACAGTTTTTCATAAATTATAAAAAATTATACTATCTAAGTTGTCTTTAATATAAGTATCTAAAATTCCTTGACGGCAATAAAAACAAAACTTTGAGGGCTAGGATGAGTTACTTAAGAAAACCATTTGAAGACGAAGCGGGCATGGTTCCTCTTTTAAGAGGAGAGCGAAGCCTTAAAACTTTAAGCAAGCTTTCCCTCGCCGGAGGAAAGATTGCGTGTTTTCTTAAGTAACTCATCCTAGCCAAATAATTTATCTTTATCATGGAATTTTATATGCTTTTTCTTTATTTAACTTAATTTTAATTTATTTTGAAATACTCATATCTATTATATCATTTAACTTTTCGCGATAATATTTAAACTCGCTCCATCCTACCTCAGGTGGAATTAGATGATCCCCAAATGGAATATAACCGCCTTGTTTAACTAACCATTTTACGGGTTCAAGAAATTCGTCAATTTTTTCTTTCCCAAACCTGATGTCAAGTTTGGGGATTCCACCCATTAAAAGGAAATCTGGGTATTTTTTTCTTAATGTTACTACATCCATTCCAGCGCTTACTTCCATCGGATACATACCATTTACCCCAGCTTTGATAAATAATGGAACTAGCTCATTACAGTCACCATCAGTATCAACTAAAAAAGTATTAATTTTCTTACTTTTAAGAAAATTAGATATTTTTTTATAATATGGAAGAACAAATTCCTTAATAATAGCTGGGGATACCATTGAGCCTTTTCCAGAAGAAATATCTTCCCATAAATTACATAAATCAACACTCGTATAAGAAAGTACTTCTTCCCAGAGAGCTATCCAGATATCAGTAATTCTATCAAGAATATCTTTTATTAAATCAGGCTCATCATAATAAAAAAGAAAAAGGTTTTCATATCCTACAAGATGAGTAAGAGTTCCAAATATCCCGCAGGGATAGCCGCCCAATGCCAGTGGAAAATCTCTATTTTTATATTTTTTAACTAACTCATTCCAATTGCTTGGAAGACGATCTTTAATGTTGTCAAGTTTCATTCTTTCTGATTTTATTTCATTCCATGTGTCCCAGCCTTTTATAGGCCATTCTAGGCCAGCTGGGATTACTTGCTGCTGTTTTGAAAATCTTCTTTTGCAACCATCAAGATCTATGTAGTCAATATATTTTTCATCTTCATAAATTATCTCAGGTTTAAATTGCGGGTAGCATAAATGCTCTGCACAAACTACATTTTGTTGAGCGTCCATATTAAAATAATCTTTAATATCATAATCAAGACAAAAGCCTTGAGATGGGAAATAAATACCTCCGCCTAGTACTCCAATACCATCAGGAATTTCTAAGTTTCTTTCCGGCTCATTATATACTGTCTCAAAAAGGGTTTTTTCTTTCATCAAAAAATGCTTCCAAACAGTTGTATATAAAGAAGAAGTAGTATTGATTACACTAATTGGAACTTTTGGGTATTTTTTTATAGGCAAGCCCTCTTTATACCATCTTTTTATTGTAGAACCCCAATATCCAAATTCCCATTTGATTGTTGGAACACTTGTATTAAAATTTGTAAATTCTAAAAATTTTTCCCTGGAATTCATAAGTTCCCCGATCCTTTGATAAAAATAAAATACGTTTTTTAATAAGCAACTTTTTTTATAATTTTCAACTTACATTTTTCTTTTTATTGGCTGCAATATCAACTAAAACCTTGCCAAGAATTCCATTCACAAACTTTGGAGTATCATCTTTTTGCCCAAATAGCTTTGCTATTTCAATTGCTTCATCAACGGAAACTTTTAAAGGTATATCATCCTCATAAATCATCTCATAAATAGCCATTCTAATGATATTTCTATCGATAATTGATATCCTTTCTAAAGTCCAGTTCTCAGCTGTCTTTTTTATGATATCATCTATTTCATTCTTGCTTTTCTCAACTCCATAAACAAGCTTAATTGTAAAATCGTCAATTCTTTTTTTAAATATAATTTCATTACTAATAATTTCACTTACATTTTTATTTAACAAGTCACTTTGATACAAGAGAATTACTGCTTTTATTCTTGCTCTTCTTCTTTTTGTAGTCATTTTACACCCTTGTTATGTAACTACCAGTCCTTGTATCAATTCTAATGACATCTCCGACTTCTATAAATAAAGGAACTTGGATTTTTGCCCCTGTTTCAATCTCTGCTGGTTTAAATACGTTGCTAACAGTATCTCCTTTAACTCCTGGCTCCGTCTTTATTACTTTAGCATCTATAAAAGTGGGTAATTCAATAGAAATAGGTTTACCTTTATAAAAAACCATTGTGATCTCAAGATTTTCAATTAAATATTGTTTTTTATCACCAATTTGATCTTCACTTAATGAAATCTGCTCGTAAGTTTGGTTATCCATAAAATTATAGTTTTCATCCTTATATAAAAATTGCATTTTTTTAGTCTCAAGTATAGCCTGCTCTACTTTTTCACCTGCTCTGAAAGTTTTTTCAAAGATTGCACCCGTTAATAAATTTTTTAGTTTTGTTCTAACAAAAGCACCGCCTTTACCAGGTTTTACATGCTGAAAATAAATAATTTCTAAAAGTTCACCATTATATTCAATTGTCATACCATTTTTTAAATCATTTGTGCTAACCATATATTGTACTTCTCCAAAGAATCGTCATATCATTTTATGAATCTGTTTTATTAATCATTTTGCAAATTATTATAAATTTGTTTTTTGCATATTTTTTATATAATTTACGAATTATTTTAACGCTCAATAAGTTAATTATAACCTAATTTATATTATAATCTTACTAATTGACTATAAAAATTTTTTCTTTCTTTAAATTATAAAAGTTTTTGTACCCATCTTTTGTTATTTCAACCATATCTTCAATTCTAACACCACCCAAACCTTCAATATATATCCCTGGCTCTAGAGTTATAACCATGCCTTCCCTCAATACAAAATTACTTTTAGAATTTATAAATGGGGGTTCGTGTACCTCTAAGCCTACTCCATGACCCAATGAATGTCCAAAACTTTCTCCATAGCCATTTTTTGCAATAAAACTTCTTGCCGCGTTATCAAGTTCACTTGAGATCATACCTGGCCTACATTGAGATTCTGCTAAAAATTGGGCTTCTTTTACAATTTCATAAATTTCAAAAACTTTTTTGAAATTAATATGTTCTAATATATCGCCAATAAAAATAGTTCTTGTTATATCAGAACAATAATTTTTATAATATGCTCCAAAATCCATCAGTAATACCCCATTTCTAATTTTGGTATTACTAGCACAATAGTGCGGTTTAGATGAATTTTCATTATTTGCTATTATAAAGTCAAAAGACTTTCCATAAGCATCATTCTTAATTAAATAACCTTCAAGCTCATGAGCTAACTCTAACTCACTTTTTGATGTTATCTCTTTATAATTATATTTTAAGATATCTTTAAAGCTTTTCTCAGTTATACGGCAGCAATCTCTAATTATTTTAAGCTCATACTCATCTTTTACAATTCTAAGTTCGCTTAATGGGTAATCTATAAAACCAAACTTTATTTTTTCTTTTTCTAGCAAGACTCTAAGTTTTAAAAAATTGGAACAAGATATACTACTTGCCTCAATTAGAATATCTTTTATGGCTTTTTGATTTAGCATATCAATAATTTCTTCATTTTTATCATTGTCTAAAAGTATTATTTCTATATTTTGGTTACAAACAGAATTTTTTGCTTCTTCATAATAAATAAAATTTACAAATAAATAACCCCTTCTATTAGTTATAAGAAGTGAAGATCCTGAGTTTTTCCCATAAAATCCAGTAAGATAATAAATATTTTCATCTTTAAATATTAATATATTTTCTGATTTGAAATTTTCAAAATTAACAATTATTTTATTTAATCTTCTTAATCTTTGTTCATAATTAACTTTTTCTATTACCATTGTTGCGCCTTCATTTTTACTTAATCAGATAAAAATTTGATCCTTATGAAATTTAAACAAACATAATACATTATTACCTATAAAAAATTAATATCAATTTTAAATAAGAATATAAATATTTTTTACTTAAAAAGGATGAAATATTTTAAACTTATTAGTCCTTGCTTAGTAAAAGCAACTAGGTACTATTTGCCATTTATGTGCAGAAACTTTGAAAAGAAATATTAAAAACTTAAATAAGCGTCTGAAATTCCATGATAAAGATAAATTATTTGGCTAGGATGAGTTACTTAAAGAAAACACGCAAGTTTTTCCCCAGCAAGGTAAAACTTGCTCAAGTTTCAGGCTCGCTCTCCTCTTAAAAGAGGAACCATGCCCGCTTCGCCTTCAAATGGTTTTCTTTAAGTAACTCATCCTAGCTCTTAAAGTTTTGTTTTTACTGCTACCATGGAATTTTAGATGCTTACAAACTTAAATTTTAAATGTTTATTACTTTAAAGAAATATATAGTAAGGCTAATTTATAACTAAGAAGGTCAAATCCACTTATAATGCCTATCGAGGCAGAAGAAATAACAGACTTTTTTCTCCATTCTTCTCTTGAAAATATATTTGACATATGAACTTCAATAGTTGGTATTTTGCAGGACTTTATTGCATCATGGATAGAATAACTATAATGGGTCAAAGCACCTGGATTAATAATAATATAATCTTTTTCATTTATGCAAGAATGTAGCTTATCTACGATATCCCCTTCATGATTTGATTGAAA
>Ga0255343_1004450_pt1 | contig 13847 bp, 10 predicted proteins | sample wastewater_treat_4_FD_192413 | JGI IMG/M metagenome (GOLD analysis project Ga0255343, IMG submission 192413) | Wastewater microbial communities from Lulu Island WWTP, Vancouver, Canada - plant16 | ecosystem: Engineered > WWTP > Wastewater > Unclassified | place: Canada: Vancouver, British... | reverse complement strand
TAATAAAAGTGAGGATGTAGGAAAGATTTATCTATAATATATTTAGTTTACTATCAGAATAGATATAAAAATTTATTATTTCAACTATGATTGTTAAGATACAAAGAGGCAATTTTCATAAATGGATTTATAAGGCTATTCGTAAATTTTATTGACAGCTTATTTGAATAAATAAAATTAAATTAAATTATCAAACTTTAGGAAAGTGAAAGAATATATATGAGAATAAGTAGCTTTTTCATATCTTTAATTAAGATAGGATTATCCTTATAGACACAGGTCTAAAATGGGCATTTTGATAGAATATTTTTACACTTGATTTCTGAATTAAATAGAAATGCTTCAGCATAATAAACCTGCACCTCTTTTCATTCCTGTTCTTTTATGGTGTGGAGGTATTGCTGTATCCCGGGCAATAGCTATCCCCTTTATCTGGCAAGCAATTATAGCTCTAGCATTGTTTATTCTGGCTATTTTATTAAAATCTGCTCGTATATATTTGATACTGGGTATTTGTTTTCTTTTAGGTGGAATGCGATGGACAGTTGCTCAACAAACTTCTGTTTTAGAAGAAGTATTTAAAAACAGGTCTCATATTCAACAAGATTCAAGATTTTTGGTTACCAATTTAATATCATCCAAAACAAATCTTTATGAGATAAAATTAAATGAAATTGCTGGAATTAAGATCAGGGAAAATCTACTTTTATATAGCGATTGTAAATTAATACCAGGACAGGAATATTCTGCATTATTAGAAATTATCCCATCAGCAAAAGATGCAGTTTTGGATATGTATCCCACTCTTCCTCGTGCTTATATCAGGCAGAATTTAAAAGTGGATAAAACAGATAACTCTATATTCTCTATAGCGTTATGGCGTACAAAATTGCTGGCGAATCTGGAAAATAAGATGGGAGATGAAGCTGAGTTTGCAAAAGCACTACTCTTTTCCGATACTTCTGCTAAAGGTAAATACCGGGATAATTTAACCCGAAGTGGAATGATTCATTTGATTGTAGTTAGTGGATTGCATATCTGGTTTATTTATGCAGTATGTATGATCCTTTTACGAGCTTTCTTACCTCCCAAAATTGCGGAAACCGTATTTCTCATTTTGATAATCTTTTATGCTGCGTTAAATTACTGGGCACCGCCAGTTTTACGCTCTATTTTGATGATAGGCTTGATGATAATTGCACGCTGGAGAAATATTCCACTTGGTGGTGCACAACTTCTGGCATTAAGTTTATTAATAATTACTGCTATAAATCCTGAACAATTATTTGATATAGGATTGCAGCTTACTTTTCTTTGTGTGGGAGTGATCATACTGGGTCTTCCCTATATTGAATGGATAAAAGCAAAGGATTTACCAGCTTTAAATATACGCAATAAAATGAATAATTTTTTTGATTTATTGCTAATGAATCTGGTTGTTGGTCTGGCAGTAATGCCCTTAACGCTATATTATTTTGGTACTGCTTCGCTAAATGGTATAATTGGTAATATATTAGGAGTTCCTCTTTCTGGAGTTATTTTGATTTTAAGTTTTATTATTCTAATAATTCCGTCTGGAAACTTAATTTCTGCTTCTCTTCTTAATTCCTATCGTTTTCTTCTTTATATCTTTAATCGTTGGACTGAGTTTGTTGCAAGTTTGCCTTTCTATCTACAAAATCACTGGATCACTGGATTACAATTAGCTGGTTGTATTCTGGTGATAATGGGTGGACTTTCTATGTTCAAGAAATTGAGGATACGCTGGCAAAATCTTGTTATCTGTATATCAGGTGTAATTTTAATAATTATTCCTCAATTTCATCATCCAGCTGATAGGGGTATCTATCTTTTCAATTGTAGTAATGGAGATTGTATCTTAATCTCTTTTAATGAGGGACAAAGGATTATGATTGACACAGGTCCACATTATAGAACTTCAGAAAAAAGCTGGGCTTCACAAAAATTACTCCCCTGGATGAACCGCAAAAATATAAAAGAAATAGATTGGTTAATTTTAACTCATCTGGATTCCGACCATTCTGGTGGTTTTCCTGATATAGTAAGTAGTTTAAAAGTAAAAAATATTGCAGTAACAGATGAAACCATTTCAGATGAACGATGGAAGGAATGGGAAAATTCTGCACTATTGAATAAGGTTAACATTCATTGTATTGAAGATACCATCAGTTACAGAGTTGGAGAGGCAAAACTTAAATTTTTACATCCGGCTAAATACTATTATCCTGCTACCTCCAATAGTTCTTCACTTGTAGTAAGAATGGAATACGAGGGGAAGCGCTATCTTTTTACTGGAGATGCTGATATTAATGCAGAATCTTATATGCTCCAACATTATCCAGATGAACTTAAAGCTGACTATTTAAAAGCAGCTCATCACGGGAGTAAAAGTTCCAGTAGTAGAGAATTTGTTAGAGCTGTTCTTCCAGAAGAAGTATGGATATCTGTTGGTCGTAGAAATCAATGGAATTTTCCTCATCCTGAACCGATGTATAATTTTCAGCTTTATGCCCAAAGGATTCGTAGCACTGCCGATGGGACTATCTATCATCCGTTTACACAAAAAGATTGACATCTGAATGAAATCAAAACATAAAGTAATTTAATAACTTAGTGGAGATTGAATTTTATGTCTACTCAGATGGAAGATGTTTTGGGAGTACCTCAGATATTAGAACTGATTGAGGCAGAATGTGAATTCCTTCAATCAGTTAAAAAGGAATATTTAACTGAATATCCTGAAGATTATTACGATTATTCTCTCTTATCCATTCATTATAAAAACTTAGAACTAATTATGGAAAAGCTTTCTTCGCATAAATCTAAATTGAAGACTATGCTGGAACTTTTAGCGTTTATTCCCAATTTAGAGTTTCCTCTACATAAAAATGTTAAGATTTTAACCGTACATCAATTATATGAAATAAAAGAATATATTTATTACTATAATCAATTATACTATTTTTTGGAAAAGCAAGATTGGTTAGATATCTTTGGTGATTTAAAGGATCTTACCGAATTTTTTGAGATACTGGACCCTGAAGGTTTCGGTTTGCCCATATTTGTTATTTCCTCAGCCTATTCTGACGAAATAGGAGATATCCTGAATAAGCAACTGAAACTGATACAAGAATTAAAAGAGTCCCATACACAGCTTCTTGAAAAAGCCAAAAAGGAATTGCAGATTCCTTACCTCAAAGACAGTTTCACAGTTTCACGAGCTGAAACGGAATTGGCTGACCGGATAATTCACTCTCCCTATTTTGTTTTAACTGCAGAGAATGTGGCAAATTATAGTTTTGCTCTGGCTGATGATGAACATTGTCTGGAACTTAAAAAGAAAATAAATAATCTTCAGGAGAAATTGGAAGCAGAAGAACATTATGTATTACAAGAATTGACCGATATTTACCGGGAATGGGAAAGTGAAATATTTTTAAGCTGGCTATCTTTAAGAAGGGGAGCATGGAAAATTCTTTTGTGCAACTTTGCTTTTAAGTATAACTGTTCTATACCGGTTGTCTGGCATAAAAAAGCCATCATAGTTAAAAAAGCAGTTAATCTTCCTTTAAAACGACATCTAGAAAGTATGGGTAGAAAATATCAACCTGTAGATTATGAATTTAGTGGTTCTGTTTCTCTTTTAACAGGTCCTAATATGGGAGGGAAAACTACGGTTTTAAAAACTATAGGTCAGTTTTGCACTCTACTTCACTACGGTATTCCCCTTCCCTGCGAAAGTGCAGAATTACCATTATTTAAACACATCTGGTATAACCAATCGGAGACAGATAATAATGCTGATTTAAGTAGTTTTGGGAGAGAAGTGGTATCGTTTACTCAGGCAATATATCAATCTGGCACCAAACTCTTTCTTTTAGATGAATTTGCTCGTGGTACTAATCCAATTGAAGGTGAGCTTCTTGTCTCTGCAGTATTACAATATCTTGCTACCACAAGAAATATGAGTATTGCTGCAACGCATTTTTCTGCACCTACAATGCTTCCCAAAGTTACTCAATATAGTATAGCAGGTTTAAATCTGAATAAAATTAAAGCTCAAAATCCTAGAGATGCTAATGAGAGGCTAAAAATTCTCAATGAGGCAATGGACTATAGCATTAAGCGTCTGAAAAAGAATGAAGCTCCACCCTTGAATGCTATAAATGTGGCAAGAATTCTGGGAATGCCAGAAGAGATTTTAAAATATACTGAGATTAAAGATAAATGAATAGATTAACTCTATCTGAGACTATTGAAATTAGTATGGAAATTGGCAGAATCTTGCTTCAAAATGGTTCTACGGCAAATAGAGTGGAACTTATGATGTGCAAGGTCTGTAAAATTTTTGGTTATCCTGAAACTGAAGCTTTTGTAACACCCACGGGTATTTTTCTTACTGTTTCTGAAAGTAAAGAAAATATCACCACCAGTATTAAGAGAATAGAAAACAGGCAAACGGATCTGGGGAAAATAACTAAAATTAGTCATCTGGTAAACGATATGGAAAGACAATACTGTAAAGAAGGAGTATGTTACTGGAATGCGGATCAATTTAGAGAAGAGCTAAAACATATTGAAAAGGAAAAAGCCTGGCCTGACTGGTTTACTATTCTTTGTGGAGGCTTGACCAGCGGAAGTTTCTGCCTTTTATTTGGAGGTAGCTGGATGGAATTTGCCGTTGCTTACACGGTTGGTGTGCTGGTAAGTCTATCTTTAAAACTTCTGGGGAATTTAAAACTAAATAATTTTCTCCTCCATATTCTGGGAGCTGCTTTAGTAGTAGTTTTTGCCAAAGTCCTAGATATCTGGGTTCCCTATATAAAACTGGATAACATAATTATCGGGGGAATAATGCTATTAGTTCCAGGTTTAAGTTTTGTTAATGCCATTCGTGACGCTATGAGTGGAGACCTTGTCTCTGGAACTGCAAGAGGTGTGGAAGCTTTATTTTTAGCTATTGCTATTGCTGCTGGAAGTGGTATAATGCTAAAACTGTTTGAACTGTGGGGTATGTAAAAATGCGACCTTTTGACCATCTAACTATGATGCAATTCTGCTGGTCTGCACTATCCATTCTCGGGTTTTCTATAAGAGTTAATTTAAGAGGCTGGAAAATTTTTTTGATAGCACTCGGTGGAGGATTGACCTGGGCATTTTATCTCATATTTCTTTATTTTAGTGAGTCTTTGCTTTTTTCTGTCTTTTTCTCAGTGCTACTCGTTTGTATCTATTCAGAGATTGTAGCAAGGTTAAGTAAGATACCAGTATCTGTATTTGTAACCTGTGTTATTATTCCTCTTGTTCCCGGGAGTAATCTTTATTATGCTATGCAAGCTTATATTGCTGGAAACAGCACAGTCACTTCTCAAAATCTATATAAAGTTTTGTTGATTTCTGGAACGATAGCTTTAGCTATAGCGGTAGTTAGTAGTGTAACTAGTATTATCTTAAGAGTTAAAAGCAAATTTTAGGAGCGGAAAAAGATGTATAAATCAATTAAACAAACGAATCTGGAAACAAGAATACTAAAAATGTTACAAGGCAAGCCATTACAGGCAGCGCAAATGCTTTTTAATGACCCTGAACTTCAGACTATGCAAGAATATGCTAATATTGTAGCTATCAAAAGATTAGGTTATAATGACCATGGACCAGTCCATATGCGTAAAGCTACTTTAAATGCTATTCAGATGTTCAAATTACTCAATGAAGCAGGTATCAAAATGAATCTGGAAAAAGAAGGAGTGGGAAAAGCAGAAGACTCACTAACTGCGGTTCTTCTATCTTCTTTATTACATGACCTGGGTATGTCTATAGCGCGAGATTCTCACGAAATCCTCTCTATTCAGTTAGCTATTCCTTTTATAGATCGTATCTTAAATGCAATATACAGCCCTGAAGAGCTGATGACAAAGACAGCTATTAAAGCCATTACTATTGAGGGAATCTTTGGTCATATGGCAACAAAACATATCCATTCTCTGGAAGCAGGTCTGGTATTAATTGGAGATGGAAGTGATATGGAAAAAGGTAGAGCCAGAATTCCTGCTATGCTTTCCAGTGAACCCCGGGTGGGAGATATTCATCGCACCTCTGCTAGTGCCATTCAAAAAGTTCGGATTCATAAAGGGGAAGAAAAACCTATTGCTATTACGGTTGAAATGAATGCTTCAGTAGGTTTCTTTCAAGTAGAAGAGGTATTTTTCCCCAAAATAAATAATAGTCCAGTCAAGCCATATATAGAACTTTATGCAGGTGTAATAGATCGTGAAATGTTGAGATATTTATAGTTTTAGGATTGTTACCTAAGAAGAAAAGCCGCTTCCTTAGTCCGGAAGCGGCTTTCATTATATTTATTTTAGCTAATGATTACAGAGCCATTCTGATAATCCAGCTTAATTTGAGGTCCAACTTTACCCGCAATTATAGCCCTTGCCATTTGGTCCTCAACTTCTTTTTGAATCAATCTTCTTAAAGGACGTGCACCATATTGAGGATCATATCCAGCCGTAGCCAGATAATCCACCAATGCATCAGTCCAGCTAAGTTCTATGCCTTTTTCTTTAATTCTTTCTGCCAGTTGATTGAGCTGGATTTTTACAATATCTCTTATATTCTCACGGCTAAGACGATGGAAGATAATAATATCATCTAAACGGTTCAAGAATTCAGGACGGAAATATTGTTGTAGAATACTCATCAAATGAGGTCGTAATGCTTCCAGATCCTCTGCTTCATAAATCTCTTGTGAGGCAATATTGGAAGTCATTATGATGATAGTATTACGGAAATCTACAGTTCTTCCCTTTCCATCTGTGAGTCTTCCATCATCCAGAATTTGTAAAAGGATATTAAACACATCAGGATGAGCTTTTTCTATTTCATCAAATAGGATAACCGAGTAGGGTCTCCGACGAACTCCTTCCGTTAAATAACCACCTTCCTCATAACCAACATAACCTGGAGGAGCCCCAATCAAACGAGAAACTGAGTGCTTTTCCATAAATTCACTCATATCCAGCCTGATCATAGCTTTTTCAGTGTCGAAGAGATAAGCTGCCAGAGCTTTTGCCAGCTCAGTTTTACCTACTCCAGTTGGCCCTAAAAAGAGGAAAGAACCGATAGGACGATTGGTATCACTTAAGCCACTTCTGGAACGCCGAATAGCATTTGCCAGAGCAGTGATACCTTCTTTTTGTCCAACAACTCGCTGAGAAAGGATCTCTTCCAGATGGAGTAGCTTTTCCATCTCACTTTGTATAAGTTTAGACACTGGTATATTAGTCCACTTAGAGACAATTTCTGCGATGAGTTCTTCATCCACCTTTTCTTTGATTAGTGGCTCATAATCACCAGAGGCATTCTCGCGTTGATTGATAAGCTCAGCTAATTCCTTTTCTTTTTCTTTAATGATTCCATAACGCAATTTTGCTGTAGTTTCATAATCACCTTCACGTTCTGCTTTATCAGCCTGTAATTTTAAGGATTCAATTTCAGCTCTCAAAGCACGAGTTCGTTCAAATAACTTTTTCTCGTTTTCCCATCTCAGGCGTAAAGTGTTGCGTTTTTCAGTGAGTTCTGCTATTTCTTCATTAATCTTTTCCAGACGCAGTTTGGAGAGTTTGTCTTCTTCTTTGGCGAGAGAATATTTTTCTATTTCCAGCTGACGAAGTTTACGTTCCACTTCATCCAATTCAGTGGGCATAGAATCCATTTCCATTCGCAGTTTTGCACAGGCTTCATCTATAAGGTCTATGGCTTTATCGGGGAGAAATCTATCTGAGATATAACGGTCACTTAAAACTGCAGCAGCTACAAGTGCTGTATCTGTAATCTGTACACCGTGATGAATCTCATATTTCTCACGAATTCCACGAAGAATAGAAATGGTATCTTCCACACTGGGTTCCTGAACCATCACTGGCTGAAAACGTCTTTCCAGGGCGGGGTCTTTTTCTATATGTTTACGATATTCATCAATTGTAGTAGCACCAATACAATGTAAAGTACCTCTTGCTAATGCAGGTTTGAGCATATTGGAAGCATCTACCGCTCCTTCTGCTGCACCTGCTCCTACTACAGTATGAATCTCGTCAATAAAGAGGATAATACGACCTTCAGACTTTTCTACTTCTGAAAGTACTGCTTTTAATCGCTCTTCAAACTCACCTCTAAACTTTGCTCCAGCTAAAAGAGCAGCCATATCCAGTTCCAGAATCTCTTTATCTTTCAAATTTTCTGGGACATCTCCATTCACTATTCGTCTTGCCAATCCTTCTACAATAGCTGTTTTACCTACACCAGGTTCACCGATAAGGATAGGATTATTCTTCCTTCGGCGAGAAAGAATCTGAATGGTACGACGAATCTCCTCATCTCTTCCTATTACGGGATCTAACTTATCCTGACGAGCAAGTCGGGTGAGATTCCGAGTATATTTTTCTAATGCCTGATATTTTGCCTCAGGATTCTGGTCAGTAACGCGCTGATTACCCCTTAACTCTTTTAAAGCTAAAAGTAGTTTATCTGGAGTTACTCCAGCATTTTGAAGTAATCTAGCTGCTTCTTTACCTTTTTCTACTAACGCTAAAAGAATATGCTCCAGACTGATATAATCGTCCTGTAACTGGTCTGCTTCTCTTTCAGCCTGGTGTAAGATGTCCAGAACTTCCTGAGCAAGATAAACCTGACCACCACTTACCTTGGGCAATTTTTTTAAGGCATCTTCTACTTTTCTTTCCAGATCAGTAGTATTTACTTCTAGCTTCTGCAACACCGGAATCACTAAAGATTCCGTTTCTTTTAGCATTGCGGCTAGTAAATGTAAATCTTTTATCTCTTGATGCCCATTTTCTTCTGCAATCTGTTGCATTCCCTGTAGGGCATCTTGACTTTTTATAGTAAACCTTTGTGCGTTCATATTCAACTCCTTTTAATAAAAAGATAAGTAAAAAAAGTAAAAGGGCAAGTAAAATTAGCAGTTTAATAAGTAGACTGCTAAAAAAATTTTGAGGGTTATAACATATTTAATTTATATATGTTATAAGAGTCAATCTCATCTTGATGGTATTGACCTTTCCTATATTATCTTATAAAGGTTCATTGAGAATTTCATTTACAAAAGTAGGAAGAATAAAAGCACCGTAATGTAGTTTTGAATTGTAATATTTAGTTTTTAAATCAGCTTCTTTGATTTTACTTTCTATATCATTGGAGAGAGGATTATATTTTTTTGAAGCTAACTGGAAAAGCCACAAACCTGCTTGATAGGTTTGAATTGCAGCCACATAAGCTTTTACCAGGGGAAATAATGATTTTAAATCTAGATTAACTTGAGAGATAAGTTCTGCCAATTCAGGAATCCAGGGACTTTCAGATTGGAGACATAAAATGCCATCCTCTTCCAGAATATGGTAGCAATCCTGGAAGAAGGGTAGGCGGAAAAGACCTTCTGCGGGTCCAATGGGATCAGTAGAATCCACCAAAATAACATCATACTTATCCGTGCAATTATGTACATACTTAATGCCATCGGTGAAGATTAATTCCACTCTCGGGTCTTGAGCTGAGGAAACTAGCTGAGGGAAATATTCTTGAGAGACTTGAGTGACCATCTCATCAAGTTCTACCAATACTACTTTTTCTACCATTTTATGTTGTAAAACCCGGGTTAAAGTTCCACAATCGCCACCACCGATAATAAGTATTTTTTGGGGATGAGAATGAGTGAACATTGTAGGATGGACGAGCATTTCATGATAAGCAAATTCATCCTTTTCTGTCAGCATCAAATCACCATCTAACAAGAGCACTTTTCCATAAGCTGGAGTCTCTACCACCTCAATCTTTTGGTAAGGACTCTGGATGCTTTTCAAGACCTCGGTAACCTCAAAGGTCAAGGCTTGATATTTACTTTGATAATCTATATGCCAATAACTCATAATTTTTCAATAAGGTTTATGTTTTATTGGTTCATCTCCGGTATCAAAAAGCCCTCTTCTCAATTCCATATTACTGGTATGTTTGCTTTTAAAACATTTTTGCAGGTGCTTAAAGAGATCCCAGGGAGAAATAGTTTGACCACAGGTAAAGATATCTACAGCAGCATATCCATATTCAGGCCAGGTATGGACAGCCACATGAGATTCAGCAATTACCACTACTCCACTAACACCATAAGGGCTAAATGAATGGAAAGTATCACTTACTACTGTAGCTTTTCCTATTTCACAAGCTTCTAACATTGCTTTGCGAATAGCTTCTTCATCACGCAGAATGTCCTCATCACATTCATAGAATTCTGCTAAAATTTGTCTGCCTAATGCTTGCATTTTTTCACCTCTGTAGTTTTATTTTTTTGAAGGCATAAAAGGAAAATCCGAAGAACTCGGATTTTGGGAAATATCCTTCTTCGGAAACTTATCAGGCGTTTAGCTGAACTAAGTTTCCGATCACAGAGGTTTCAATGTTGCGCTAAAAACGGAAAGTTGTAGCAATACCTCCTTATCGTCCGTCCAGATGCCATTAAAACATCTGGCATAAAGAGCTTCCCGGCAACAGACAATGCGCAAGAAACAATCTTTTTTCATGACGACTCCTTAGCTTTTATATTCTTAATACATTATAAGCCTTTATCTATTTTTGTCAATAAAAAAATGCTCATATTTTGTTGAATTAAAATAATAAAGGTACTTCTTCTTATCATCTGTTTTGGGGTTCCAATTAAAATATAAGGAGAAAATGCGCTTCTCCGGATAGATCTTTAATAAGTAAAGAGTTTAATGTAGTTAATTATTTTGTTTGCATAATGCTTTTATAAAACTAAAATATATTTAAGAAACATTATATAAAGAGAAGAATAAAGTAAGAAGTTTATCTGCTCTTTTAAAACCTTAAAAAACATAATAAGAACATAGTATTTTCTTATATTTTAGTTAATTAGAGGTTCTGATTATGAAAGGTATGCGTCAAATAGCGGTGGATCAATTGGTGAAATATTTGACCAGTGATCCTGTTAAAAAGATTTCTAAAATAGTAGCGTTAGTTCAAAAACTGGATAGAGGGCATAAATATTCGGATGTGATGGACATTATAGCAGATGCTTTGATGGGAGAGAGTGATGTCTGGAAGAAATTTACTGAAGATTTATTCAAGGAAGTAGACAATAAATCACTTCAGAAACTGGCAGAATGCTTCCTGGTTAATGTTGCTTTTGTAGGTGGACCTAAACGGGATAAGATTAAGGAAAAGTATAATTGCAATGTTCCTTTGGCACTTTTAATAGACCCAACGAGTGCTTGTAATCTTAATTGTGTTGGTTGTTGGGCAGCTCAATATGGGAAACAGCACAATCTTTCCTATGATGTTTTAGATTCTCTGTGTCAGCAAGGAAGAAAATTAGGGATTTATTGGTTTCTTTTTTCTGGAGGAGAACCTTTGATTCGTAAACAAGATATCATTCGTCTCTGTGAAAAGTATCAGGATAGCTATTTCTTTGCCTTTACTAACGGCACTTTAGTGGATGAACAGTTATGCGAGGATATCAGAAGAGTGGGTAATTTTACTCTGGCTTTTTCTATTGAAGGTAATGAAGCAAATACTGATATGAGAAGGGGTAAAGGATGTTATAAAAGAGTGGTAGAAGCTATGGATTTGATGAAGGAACATAAACTCTTCTTTGGCTATTCTACATGTTACACTCATTACAACACAGAAAGTGTGGCTTCCGATGAGTTTGTAGATGAGATGATAGCTCGTGGTTGTCGTTTTGCCTGGAACTTTACCTATATTCCAATTGGTAAAGATGCTCAGTTAGACCTTATTGCCACTCCAGAACAGCGTGCTTTTATGTATAAAAGAGTTCAGGAAATAAGGAAAACTAAACCTCTTATAGCTTTGGATTTCTGGAATGATGGAGAGACTGCTCATGGTTGCATTGCTGGCGGGAGAAGTTATCTCCATATCAATGCTGCTGGTGATGTGGAACCTTGTGCTTTCATCCATTATGCTAATGTTAATATCCATAAAGTATCTCTTCTGGAAGCTTTACAGGCACCACTTTTCAGGGAATATAAAAAGCATCAACCCTTCAATCCCAATCCTTTACGTCCCTGTCCTCTTTTAGATAATCCGGAAGTCTTGATTGAAATGGTGAATAATGCTAATGCTTATTCCACCCAATTAGAAGGACCTGAACCAGTAGAAGAATTGTGTTCTAAAACTAAACTTGCAGCTCAAAAATGGGCTCCCGTTGCTGATAAACTCTGGGAAGAAAGACAGCAAATTAAGAAAGAAAAAATAGTGAAAGAAGCAAAAAGATAGGAATATTTATTTTTATTCTTAGGAAATTAACAGAGATAGATTAAAGTTATTTAACTTAGGATGGAGTAATGCTTTTAATTAATTCCTGCAAAAGGGCAATAGAATAAGCTTTAGCACCAACACCATTTTCCGCTACTGGTCCAACACAGGATGGACAACCTTCTTTACAAGGACATTTAGTCACCAAATCTAATGCTGCTTCCAGAAGTTGGGTATGCAGGTCATAAAGTTTGCGGGAAAGACCAATACCACCAGAAATATTATCATAGATAAGGATAACTGGATTGTTCTGTGTAAGAACAGATTTATCTTCACAAAAGACATCCAGGTCTTGACGGTCACACATTAAAAAGAAAGGTGCAAGATTCACTAAGAGATAACCGGTAGCAGAAACTCCATTCTGTATTTGAACAGCTTGTTCAGCTAAACGATGACATCTGGGACATAAAGTTACTAAGTTTAAAGGGTTATTTGCTTCTTCTGGATGATCAAATTTACGAAAAGGAATTATATGATGAATGTGATGAGGAGCATCCTTTTCAATTGCACCGCAATGCTGGCAGCGATAACCATCTCTTTTTCTTATAGATTTAGTAATTGCCTGCCAGTTTTTCCCATAGTCATTTGGTTCTGAATTCCATAAACCCTGTTCTTTAACTTTATCTACTATTTGAGAAGAAATTCCCATCCACCAGGCGATGGTTTCCAGGTTAGTTGGAGGTAAATCCAATTCTACCCTCTCTAATACTTCCTGAGTGAAGAATTTTAATTTTTTAAAACCAGTAATGGTGGTAGTTACTATCACCTGTCCAAAGTATTTATCGGAACTACCACAGTTTTCCTTTTTTAAGAGGTTTTTGCATTCTATAACAGTTTGACGAGTAGCTTGGGTAAAATAGTTTACCTGGACGGGTTTTACTTCTGCTTTATTATGCTCCAGGTCAAGGTTAGTAACCTGCCAGGTATCACCTTTATCCAGATAAATTGCCTGAGGATGAACCATCCAGAGAGCACTGGAAGAATCCACCGTTCCAATAACTTCATTATTGGAGATAATCTCAACCTGGCTGGAAAGATTGCGAAGGGACACTTCTGCAGCTGGGTAGGTTTCTGGAGCACAGATATAGCGGCCATTTGCTTTTTTGATTTTTCCTTCTTGCAGTAAAACCTGAAGGTAAGGGAAAATATGTTCACTACCCAAACTTCCAAAATCTTCATTTTCCATTAAAGCAAGGTCATGGATAGCACATAAAAGCTGACTCTGAAGTATTTCAGAATGGTCAGGAGAGATAAGTGCATTTTCTGGATTGTTTTCAAAGAGATACTCTGGATGATGACAGATGTATTGGTCTAAAGGATTAGTTCCAGCTATCAGGATTGCAAGTGCTGTATTATTTTTTCTTCCAGCTCTGCCAGCTTGTTGACGAGTAGCAGCTATAGTTCCTGGATAAGTATTCATAAAAACAGCATCCAACCCTCCTATATCAATTCCCAGCTCTAAG
>Ga0255343_1004443_pt1 | contig 13867 bp, 13 predicted proteins | sample wastewater_treat_4_FD_192413 | JGI IMG/M metagenome (GOLD analysis project Ga0255343, IMG submission 192413) | Wastewater microbial communities from Lulu Island WWTP, Vancouver, Canada - plant16 | ecosystem: Engineered > WWTP > Wastewater > Unclassified | place: Canada: Vancouver, British... | reverse complement strand
GCAGAACTATCTAATGTGGTTTGTAATTATGAATAAGTATTTAAAAGATAAGGTAGAATCAGATATTGGACGACTATTAAACTTGTCATCGCATGATAGGTGGGCATGGGAGCGGTATTTTAAATTATTGAAATTAAAATATTAAAATATCATATAAAGTTAAACAAAAATTATTATTTTCAATTCCTTTTTTTCTTAAACTCTCTAATCCTTCAATTTTTTTTGACTATTCATTCACCTCTGGATATTTCTCTATCCATATTTGCTTTGCTAGTTCATATAACTGCACCGATAATTCATTTTTAGGTCCTAATTGTATATATTGAGGCATTTGATTCTTTATATCCTGCGATTTAATATTATTCCTCATATAATAAATTTGCAAATACAAATCTTTTGTTAATTGCATAGTATCATTTTTAGTTACTTCATAGCCTGTCAATGCTTGATTAATATAATCAATTACGTTTCCAATATTCTGTGAATTTATATACATAACATATCCATAACCTTCTTCTGAAGAAAATGCAGCAAAAATGACTAAATTAACTTTCTCTAATGCTCTTGCTATATAATCTGCTCTATCATTATTAGTAAGTCCATTAACGTATAATTTGCTCACATTCCAAGTAGGCAGATTAATGTTTGATTGACTATATAGAAAATTAATTGAAATTGATAATAAAATAATTGCAATATATTTTTTCATCTGTATATAATTTTTCATATAAATTAACTTTCATATAAATTAACTTTACAAATTTAATAATTTTTATAATATTTGACTTTTTATAATTTTCTATCATTGAAACATTTGTTTAAGACAATAAATTTTATTTATTTTATATTAAAATAAATCTTAAGATTTAACAATATTAATTTAGAATTTGATAAGAAGTCCTGTGTAGATGTGTATAATTTTACTCTTCCTTACATATTATTAATTATATATAGTTTTATCAAATCATTTCCCCAGCGGAGACTTTTCTTTTGTTACCTTTTCTTTGTGTGGCTGACAAAGAAAAGTAAATTAAGTAGAAATTATTCAAAAATATTCATTAATTTTACATAGTAAAAATATTTTTATGCTCACTGCCAAAGAGCTAGACAATGAGACCAGCTACACATACTTCGGAGCGAGATATTCATCTCCCTACGAAACTACTAGTGTACTTTAAAACACATCTTATGATGTGTCCCGCCCGCATTGGGAAGTGATTTGCAAATATAATTATTGTAGGGGCAATTCGCGAATTGCCCAAATGAGGATAGAGGTGATTGCGTAGTTTTATCAAATCATTTCCCCAGCGGAGACTTTTCTTTTGTTACTTTTCTTTGTGTGGCTGACAAAGAAAAGTAAATTAAGTAGAAATTATTCAAAAATATTCATTAATTTTACCTAACAAAAATTTATAAATGAAAATCCACTATCACTCCGACCATCTCGGCTCCGCCTCCTTTGTTACAGATAGAGAGGGTGCAGTGTGCCAGCACATCCAGTATTTGCCTTTCGGAGAATTATTTGTAAGTCAGCGAAATTGCGAGTTAGATTCTCGCTACAAATTCACTGCCAAAGAGCTAGACAATGAGACCAGCTACACATATTTCGGTGCGAGGTACTATGATAGCGATCTGAGTGTGTGGCTGAGTGTAGATCCGATGAGCGATGAAAGAAGTTGGGTAAGTCCGTATGCATATTGTCAGAATAATCCTATAATACTGGTAGATCCGAGGGGGATGCTAGATGATTGGTATCGTGATGATGAGACTGGTGCTACATTTTGGCATGAAGGTAGTGAAAGTTACATAGAAAGAGACGGAGTAAGATATAGAAATATTGGGGCAACACATAGTATAAGACGTGGTAACGTTATAGAAAATTATACACAAAATGAAATAACATCAATGACATATATTGGAGCTGAAAAATCTAGTTGGGAGACACAAATCGGGAATAGTGAATCTAATTGTTATAACACGAGTTGTCAAATGTTAAATAATGAAGGTGTACAAACTGCTGGTAGATCTAATGAGGTTTTAGTAACTGGGTTAGGTGAAAATGGCAGAGCAGGAAATCCAACATCTAATGCTAAATATGGATTCAATATAATAGATAATGAACTAGAACATGGTAATCCCATTATAGTAGGGGTAGATTATCAAGATGGATCTCCAAATTATGATAAAATGACAGACCACTTTATAGTGATTTCAAGTAAAACTGAAACATTTGATCATGGAAAAGTAATGTCAAAAACTTATAATTATTTCGACCCAAGAACATCTGACCCAGATTTGGGGACATCTCCAACAAATAAATTAACTATACAAAATAATAAAATGGTTGGTACTTATAATTATTATAAAGGTAATCAAATTTTAAATTATACAGTTACAACAGTTAGAACAAATTTATAAATAAATTCAAAAAAAAAATATGAAAAAAGTATTAGTTTATTTAATAATCGGTTTTACCTTACTCAGTTGTAAAGGACAAAATCAAGAATTTAATGATTATATATCAAATTTTCAGGAAATAGAATTACCTTTTTTAATTGATAGGAGAGATTCAATTAATAGGTTTTATGTGAGAGAAGTATTGCAAAGTATACCATTAAATTATATAAAGAAATTTGTATGTGAAGATTCTATGCATTGTGACTATGATCCATCAGAATACAGTTATAATTATAGGTATAAATATAAAATTAATTCAAATATTATAGTTGCATTTGTGAGTAAAGGTAAAGATAAAGGTAAAACATGTTATGATTTTGATTTAGGTGAAACATTATTAATAGTATATTCAAAAGATGGTAAAATAATAGATGAGAAATCCATAGCTAAAGATAATGATTGTTGGTTAAGTAGTATTTGGGTAACTGAAGATAGCATTAGAGTTCAACAAATGCGGGTAATAGATCCATCACAGTATAAAAATAAGTATGAGGGGCTTGATTGTGAAATAGAAACAAAAATATATCAGATAGGTGATGATGGATATATAAATTTAATGAAAACTGAAACAATTAAAAAAGGGGTACTTATGTGGGATAAAAATATTTATGATTATATTTTGAAGCAATAAATATATATCTTACTTAACTTCGCTTTTGCCAATTTTTAATCATCCACCTCCTTCCCATCCGCATTGGGAAATGATTTGCAATAAAACAAGCAAGCAGTGTTGGGAAGAAGGGTTTACACTGTTTGAGCGAGCGATAGCGAGCGAGTTTGTAAACCCCAAGAGGTGATTGCGTAGTTTTATCAAATCATTTCCCCAGCGGAGACCTTTCTTTTGTTACCTTTTCTTTGTGTGGCTGACAAAGAAAAGTAAATTAAGTAGAAATTAATTCAAAAATATTCATTAATTTTACCTAATAAAAATATTTTATGAATACCGCCAAAGAGCTAGATAATGAAACCAGCTACACGTATTTCGGGGCGAGGTACTATGATAGTGATCTGAGTGTGTGGCTGAGTGTAGATCCGATGAGTGATAAGTATCCTGGACTAAGTCCGTATTCATATTGTTTGAATAATCCATTAATATTTGTTGATCCCATAGGTGAAATTCCATGGCCAATATTAGAATACTATAAAGGAGCTAAAAGAAAAATCACCAGTGGAATGTACCGTAATTCTACTGGACAATTTCATGGTGGTGTTGATATAGTTCATAGGACTAGTAATGGGAGTATATCAGGGGGTCAAATATTTGCTACTCATGATGGTATAGTTACTCAATCAGGTACAAGTACAACAGCTGGGAATTGGATACAAATTACAAATGGCAATATAAGAACAACATATATGCACATGGAGGAAGCACCGTCATTAAAAGTGGGTGATTATGTACATGAATCCGATCCTATAGGAAATGTGGGGAATACTGGAAGGAGTACTGGTCCACACCTACATTATCAAATTGAAATTCTGGATCCAGAGACAGGTGAATGGAATAAAATAAATCCTGTAGTGGGTAATATACTAAAGGTTGATCAAAGCATGGAAGTTGAATTAATAGATCCTCAAAAATTAATTTCTCCTGAACCACCTTTAAATGGAGGCGTTCTTCAAACAGTTGTAATAGAAGCCAAAAGGTTAATTATTAATAATGAAGAATGATTTTAAAATGAAAAATATATGAAAAATAAAATTTTATTAGAATTTTTTTTGTTATTTGTGATTTTCACAAATCTTATAGCACAAAACGAAAAATTTGATAATTTTATTAATAATTTTTGTCAAGACTCAATGTTTCAATTTTCAAGAATAAAATTCCCTTTATTGTACATTTCATGGGATTATGATAATGATAGAGAATATGAAATATTTATATATAAAGAAAAATATAAATTTGATAAATTATACTATAATTTAATGGATATAAGCGATGGGTATACCATATTTTATGATAACTTTGAATGTAAATTTAGAGATACTGATGAAAGAGTATTTCAATGGAAAGGATTCACAGATATGGATAGAAGATATTATTTCCAAAGACTAGATGGGAAGTGGTATTTAGTTAAAATATTAGATTATGATCCATTGGAATAAAATAAATAAAATGCTTATATAGTAATATTTATAAATACTAACAAAGAAATGAAATTTTAAGATGAATAATATTAATAATAAATTACTTTCAGCTAGCTATTCATCTCTCAGCTAAACTCTAGGTTAGCTCAAAACTCATTCATCTAGTCATGTCTCATCCGCATTGGGAAATGATTTGTTATAAAACAAGCAAGCCGTGTTGGGAAAGAAGGGGTTACACTGTTTGAGCGAGCGATAGCGAGCGAGTTTGTAAACCCCAAGAGGTGATTGCGTAGTTTTATCAAATCATTTCCCGAGCGGAGACTTTTCTTTTGTTACCTTTTCTTTGTGTGGCTGACAAAGAAAAGTAAATTAAGTAGAAATTAATTCAAAAATATTCATTAATTTTACCTAATAAAAATATTTTATGAATACCGCCAAAGAGCTAGACAATGAGACCAGCTACACATACTTTGGAGCACGCTACTATGATAGCGAGCTGAGTGCGTGGCTGAGCGTAGATCCGATGAGCGATAAGTATCCATCGCTATCGCCATATTGCTATAGTGCGAATAATCCTGTAGTGCTGGTGGATCCGAATGGGATGTGGATAATAAATCCTCCTTCAAAAGAAGATTATGAAAGGTGTAATGTAACAGAACAAGCACAACAAAGATTTGAATCAATTTTACATAATATAGAAAATTTTTCAAAAAATGAAAATTTTATCAATGCTTTTTCACTAACAACTGGTTTATCTAAAAACAATATAATTGAATATTTAAATTATGGAAAAGGACCATCAATAACACTCATAGAAGGATCTGATGCTCGTGCTAATAATGCTAATAATTTTACTATAGGTGCTGATATATTAAATTATTTAGGTAATATAGATGATAATGATATAGAAAAATTAGGTCTTAGTGCTTTTGGTGTTTCTATGGTTTTGATAGATGAATTAAGTCATTGTGGAGACATGGAATATAATAATGTAAATACTAGTACAGGAGAAAATATTAATAATCCAGGTAATCAAGCATTTAAACTATCTCCAACAAAACATAGAGGTGGAGATAGTCAAATTTTTGGATTTGGAGTAAAGGCTAGTGTTGTTACAGAGGATTACATTAATTCTAGAGGTATTTCATTCAAATCTGGACAAGTTATTATAGAAAAACATAGTCCTTCTGTTGATATAGTGTTTTCATCTTCTAAATTACCTTCAATTCCACAATATAATATACAAGAATTAAAACATATTGGGTTAGATTTGTTAAATAATTAAAAATGATAAAATGATAAAAAAACTTTTAATTTTATTTAGTTTTTTATTTTTAAATTTCTATTCATTGAAATCACAAATAAATAACGAAGACATTTGTGAAATTTATTCTACTGTAATTTATGATTTAAAACAGCAAATAAAAGAGGATTATTGTCAGAAGGATTTACATATAATTAAAAGTCCATTAATAATAAATGATTTTGTGAGTTATATAGAAACTTGTAAAACATTTTTTGATGATAATTTAGTAAATAATAATATAGATTATACTAAATTTATAAATAAAACAAATATAAAAGAAATTAATTGTAATTTTAATAATATTAAAATAATAAGTGGATGTGATTATTATTCACATACAAAAAAGTATGCACGTAAAAAAACGTGTGTTTGTTTATTTTCAAATATTGCCTTTTATGATAGTTATGCTTTTTTTAATGTTAGAATAATATTATCATATGATAGAGTTTATACTAATTTTTATTTTTTGGAAAAAAATAAAAAATGGGAGTTAATATATTCATCTATAGGACATGATTAGTATAATACTTCTAAAATAAATTATTAATGTTACCAAACAAAAATATTATTTTATGTACACAGCCAAGGAGTTAGACAATGAGACCAGCTACATGTACTTCAGAGCGAGGTACTATGATAGCGATCTGAGCCTGTGGCTGAGCGTGGATCCGATGAGCGATAAGTATCCTGGACTAAGTCCGTATTCATATTGTTTGAATAATCCATTAATATTTGTTGATCCCATAGGTGAAATTCCATGGCCAATATTAGAATACTATAAAGGAGCTAAAAGAAAAATCACCAGTGGAATGTACCGTAATTCTACTGGACAATTTCATGGTGGTGTTGATATAGTTCATAGGACTAGTAATGGGAGTATATCAGGGGGTCAAATATTTGCTACTCATGATGGTATAGTTACTCAATCAGGTACAAGTACAACAGCTGGGAATTGGATACAAATTACAAATGGCAATATAAGAACAACATATATGCACATGGAGGAAGCACCGTCATTAAAAGTGGGTGATTATGTACATGAATCCGATCCTATAGGAAATGTGGGGAATACTGGAAGGAGTACTGGTCCACACCTACATTATCAAATTGAAATTCTGGATCCAGAGACAGGTGAATGGAATAAAATAAATCCTGTAGTGGGTAATATACTAAAGGTTGATCAAAGCATGGAAGTTGAATTAATAGATCCTCAAAAATTAATTTCTCCTGAACCACCTTTAAATGGAGGCGTTCTTCAAACAGTTGTAATAGAAGCCAAAAGGTTAATTATTAATAATGAAGAATGATTTTAAAATGAAAAATATATGAAAAATAAAATTTTATTAGAATTTTTTTTGTTATTTGTGATTTTCACAAATCTTATAGCACAAAACGAAAAATTTGATAATTTTATTAATAATTTTTGTCAAGACTCAATGTTTCAATTTTCAAGAATAAAATTCCCTTTATTGTACATTTCATGGGATTATGATAATGATAGAGAATATGAAATATTTATATATAAAGAAAAATATAAATTTGATAAATTATACTATAATTTAATGGATATAAGCGATGGGTATACCATATTTTATGATAACTTTGAATGTAAATTTAGAGATACTGATGAAAGAGTATTTCAATGGAAAGGATTCACAGATATGGATAGAAGATATTATTTCCAAAGACTAGATGGGAAGTGGTATTTAGTTAAAATATTAGATTATGATCCATTGGAATAAAATAAATAAAATGCTTATATAGTAATATTTATAAATACTAACAAAGAAATGAAATTTTAAGATGAATAATATTAATAATAAATTACTTTCAGCTAGCTATTCATCTCTCAGCTAAACTCTAGGTTAGCTCAAAACTCATTCATCTAGTCATGTCTCATCCGCATTGGGAAATGATTTGCAATAAAACAAGCAAGCAGGGGAGGAAGAAGGGTTTACACTGTTTGAGTGAGCGATAACGAGCGAGTTTGTAAACCCCAAGAGGTGATTGTGTAGTTTTATCAAATCATTTCCCCAGCGGAGACTTTTCTTTTGTTACTTTTCTTTGTGTGGTTGACAAAGAAAAGTAAATTATATAAAAATTTATTTAAAAATATTTATTAATTTTACCTAACAAAATTTATAAATGAAAATCTATTACCACTCCGACCATCTCGGCTCCGCCTCCTTCGTAACTGATGCAGATGGTGCAGTAGTGCAGCATTTGCAGTATCTCCCCTACGGCGATCTATTTATCTCCCAGTAAAACTACTAGTTTTCTTTTAACACATCTTTAGATGTGTCCCATCCGCATTGGGAAATGATTTGCAAATATGATTATTGTAGGGGCAATTCGCGAATTGCCCAAATGAGGATAGAGGTGATTGCGTAGTTTTATCAAATCATTTCCCCAGCGTCATTATCTTTTTATATAATTATAAAAAAATTAATATTAAATGTTGTCTGCCAATTCTGGTGGAGGGTTATGTCTTTGACGCATTTGCATTACAAATTTTAATTCCCATTTCCTAGATTTATAATAACTATACGTTAATATTACTCCTACAAACCAACCAATGGGTATTCCTAACCATATGCCTAAGGTTCCTAAATGTTTAGAAAGCATATAAGAAAATGGGATACGTACTATCCATATAGCTGCTAATGTTATTAGCATGCTTATCATAGTATCGCCGCTACCTCTGAATACTGACTGATATGCAAACATCACTGCATATAGTACATAAAAATAATTTAGTACCCTCAAATATTCACTACCTATATTAATTACATTTATATCTTTAGTAAAAATAGTCATTATAGATTTACTAAAAATAATTATCAATATAGATATAATGACTGTCATGCCTACAGTCATACGTAGAGTTTCTCTTAAGCCATTTTTGATTCTTTTAAATTCTAAAGCTCCAGCATTTTGTGCTACAAAATTAGCTAATGCTGATGAGAAAATGAATGCAGGTATTCCAGCTATAGCATCTATCCTAGTAGCTACTGAGTAGCCAGCAATAGCATCTGTACCAAATGAAGCTACTAAGCTCATTAAAACTACTGCATTAATAGCTATTACAAATTGTTGTATACCACTGGGCAAGCTTATTTTCATTATATATTTGAAAATATCTTTATAAAATTTCATTTCTTTTATCTTTATTGAGATAAAGGGATGCTTCTTATTGATATAAACTATCATCAATATCAAAGCTAATATCTGGCCTATTACACTCGCCCAAGCAGTAGATGTTAATCCTAAATGTAATTTAGCTACAAATACGTAATTTAAAATGAAATTTACAATAATACTAAAAATCAAAAAATATAACGGTGTCACAGAATCACCTACTCCCCTTAGAACTGCATTAGTAGCATTAAAAGGAAAAGCAAATAAAAAACCTAAACAAAATACATTGAAATATGAGGTAGCTTGAGATAATATCTCTGGTTGTGCTCCCAATAGTTGCAATAAATATTTGCCAGTAGCTATAGAAAAGGTAGTCATTATTACAGCGAAAATCACTAATACTATGTAGCTCGTACTGATAGATTTTTTCAAATTATCATATTGCTTACTACCATAATATTGTCCGATTACTATAGATAATCCAATTGTAAAACCTATTATTAAAGATATAACTGCAAATATTAGTGGGAATGATATTCCTACTGCTGCTAATGCTTCTTTTCCCAAATAATTACCTACTATTATACTATTAATTAGTGAATATAGATTTTGTAAAACACTACCTAATATTAATGGCACTGCATATTTGATAATAGTTTTACGTTCATCTCCTTTTGTTAAATCTAACATTTTAGCCATATTTCAAAGTTTTAATTAGTTAATTTTTTTTAAATTTTTTAATATACAAAAATTATGCTACTACGATATTGTTATATTTATTCATTGCTCTATCTATACCTTCAAATGCCCAAGTATAAATAGCATCAGAAGCTACGGGAAAAACTTTGGTTATCTTTTCCCATTGATCTATGGGCCATTTTTCTAAAACATAATCTATTTGTTGTCCTGGCAAAAAATCATTATCTATACCTATACGCATACGAGGAATTTGTTCAGTTTTCAATGTTTCTATAATATTTCCTAGTCCTTTGTGGGTGCCAGCACTTCCTTTAGCTTTTATTCTAATTTTACCTAATGGCAGTTCTAAATCGTCATAAATAACTATAATATTTGATAAAGGTATTTCGAGTATTTTTAACCAATAATTTACTGCTTTGCCACTGAGATTCATATACGTAGTAGGTTTTATGCAAATAAATAGTTTATTTTTAATTTTCACATCTGCTCTGAGAGCATATCTATCCTGCTTAAAACTGGAGGAATATTTTTCTACAAAATAATCTAAAACGTCAAAACCTACATTATGTCTAGAATGTTCATATTCATAGCCAATATTACCAAGTCCAACGACTAAATATGTATTATCTGCCATTATAAATCAATCGAAATTTTTTGTCTCAACTAATTTCCCATTTTCATCATAAAAATACCATTTACCATATGGTTTGCCATCTTTGTAAGCACCTTTAATGCGAAGGTTACCATTTTCATAATAAGTTGCACTTTTGCCTATTCTTGTCCCATTTTCATATTTGCCTTCAGACCATAATTTACCATTTGGATGATAATATTTCCACTCACCATGGCGCAATTCATTATTTAGACCTCCCGTATATTGTAGTTTCCCATTGGGATAGTATTCCTCTATTTTTACTTTATTATTATCTTTATCATAGTAATAAACAACCTTTGGGTTGCCATCTGGATAAGATTCTTCTATTACTTTTTTTAATTCTTGTTTACAACTAGTAAAAACTGTAATAGTAAATAAAATGAAAAAAATTTTTGTGATATTTCTCATTTTTTAAGTCGTTTATTTAAAACTGTTAAAACATCATTAGTTATATCTAAACTAGGGTTAGCATAAAATATGGCTCCTTCATTAGAATATCCTAATACATAATCAAAGCTATTCTCAGGAAGTACATTTTTAACAGCACTTTTTATACTATCTAATATTTCGGTTTGCATAGACATTTGCAATTGCTGAATTTGAGCATCATATTGATCTCGTAGCGTTACTAGCTGTTGTTGTTCATTCATCAATTGTTGTTCACGTCTATTAGCTTCATCTTTAGTAATAATTTTCCCTGTTTGCATATCATTTTGGTATGCTTGCATATTTTTTTGTAAGCTATTTTGCTTATTCATCAAATCTGTTTCTAATGTAGTTATCTGTCTTTGCAATCTATTCTGTAGAGTATCTACTAATGGATATTTAGACATGATAGTATCCACATTAATATGAGCTATTTTACCAGTAGTGGCTGTAGCAATTGTTGATTTTGGAGATTTTTTTATTGGTACAAATTGTAATATTATTAATGCTATCACTAGAATAGAAAGTATTAATTGCCACAGAAAGTTGCAATTGCGATTATTTTTACATTTTTTAGTTGATTGAGTTTCTTGATTTTCAATAGGAGCAGAAAAATTATTATCTGGCTCATTATTACTATTGTTATTAATTAAATTTTGTTCTTCTTCCATAATTTTATTTTTTTAATAATGTTAATAGAGATTAATTACCCATTTCTGAGATAAATTTGATGCGCATTAGGCGAATTTCTTCTTCAGTATATTCGTTTTCACCAAGTTCTTCTAAAGCTTGCTGAATGTCATCTGTGCTAGCAGTTCTGAAATAATCATAAATTTCTTCTTGATGATAAGGATCTATGACGTCATCGATGAAATAATCTATATCGATACGTATGCCACTAGCAACGATTTTATCTATTTGATCGAGTAGTTCATCAAAAGATAAATTTTTGGCATTAGCAATTTCATCGAGAGGGATTTTGCGGTCGATGCTTTGAATAATAAATATTTTAAGACTAGAAGCGTTAGCAGATGATCTAATGATAATATCATTAGGACGTTCTATTTCATTCTCGTCTACATATTGCTTTATCAGATCTACAAAAGGCTGACCATACTTTTGGGCTTTTCCTACACCTACACCAGTGATATTTTGCAATTCATCCAGTGTAATAGGATATTGTATAGTCATTTCCTCTAATGAGGGATCTTGAAAGATGACAAATGGTGGTAGATTATTTTGTTTTGCTATTTGATTGCGAAGATCTTTAAGCATTTTGAGCAATATCATATCAGCACCAGAGCCACCTTTCATTTTCATTTCATCATCTAATTCCTCATTGTCATTAGAAAAATCTCTATCTCTTGTAAGCATAATACTTTTCGGGTTTGTTAAAAATTCTCTTCCTTTTTCTGTTATTTTTAAGACACCATAATTATTGATATCTTTTTTTAAAAAATTCAAAATTAATATTTGTCTAATAATTGAATTCCAAAATTTTTCGTCGTTTTCTGCACCAGCACTATAACTTTCTAGTTTTTCAGCTTTGAAATGTTTCAATGAAGCTTTATCTTTGTCGTTACCAAGAAGGATTTTAACAATCATTTTAGCTTTATACTGTTCTTTTGTTTCATCGATAGCTTTTAAAACAGTTAAAATTTCTTTTTTAGCATCAAACTGTGTTTTAGGATAGATACAATTATCGCAGCTATGACAATTATCTTCTTTGTAATCTTCTCCGAAATAGTGTAAAAGCAATTTTCTTCTACAAATAGTACTCTCTGCATAAGAAATAGTCTCATACATTATCAAGTCAGAAATTTCTTTTTCAGCAACGCCACGATTATTTTGCTCCATTTTATCAAACTTAATCAGATCATCTTCATTATAAAAAGCTATGCAATCACCTTCGCCACCATCTCTACCAGCTCGTCCCGTCTCTTGATAATATGCTTCTAGGCTTTTGGGCATGTCATAATGAATAATGTATCTGACATCTGGTTTGTCAATTCCCATGCCAAAAGCTATTGTAGCAACTATAATGTCTATATCTTGTCTCAGAAATAAATCTTGTGTTTGTCGTCTCACAGCTCCACTCAAGCCAGCATGATATGGTAATGCTTTGAAACCATTAGCTTGCAACAATTCTGCAATTTTTTCAGTTGTTTTTCTCATCATGCAATAAATTATGCCACTTTTACCTTCCCTTTCTCTCACTAATTGTATCAATTCTTTATTAATATTTTTAGTTTTAGGTCTCACCTCATAATACAGATTTGGTCTATTAAAACTAGAAATATAAATATTTGGATTTTTTAATTTTAAATTTTTGATAATATCTTCTTGCACTTTAGGAGTAGCGGTAGCAGTAAGAGAAATTACAGGCACATCTTGCCCTATGGTATCTATCATTGGTCTGATCATTCGATATTCTGGTCTAAAATCATGCCCCCATTCAGATATACAATGTGCTTCATCAATAGCAAAAAAAGATATTTGCAAATTTTTGAAAAATTCTGTATAAGATTCTTTTTTTAATGATTCTGGAGCTATAAAAAGCATTTTAGTTTTACCATTTGAGAGATCTTCGAATATTTGTTTTAGCTCTCTACGTGGCAAAGTACTATTTAACATATGTGCTATTTTGTCATCTGCATAAATATTTCTGATAATATCTACTTGATTTTTCATTAATGCTAATAAAGGAGAAATAATTATTGCTGTTCCATCACATAATAAAGCTGGTAATTGATATGTAAGAGATTTACCTCCACCAGTAGGCATCACCACAAAAGTATCGTTACCATTTAGCAAACTATTAATGATCTCTTCCTGATATAGTTTGAAATTATCATAACCGAATACTGTTTTTAGTACATGATAGATGTCTTCTCTTGTTATATTCTTTACTCCGATAGTTTCGCTTTCCATTACAAACACGTTTTTTTTTCTTTGTTTTTTGTAAAGTTATTAACTTTTTTACAAATAAAAAATATTTATGTTATTTTAGACTATTATAAAAGTTTTTTTGTTAAGCTCTTATATATCATTGATAATAATATTTTTTATGTATACAAATTTATAAAAAATTTTTATAT
>Ga0255343_1004441_pt1 | contig 13869 bp, 10 predicted proteins | sample wastewater_treat_4_FD_192413 | JGI IMG/M metagenome (GOLD analysis project Ga0255343, IMG submission 192413) | Wastewater microbial communities from Lulu Island WWTP, Vancouver, Canada - plant16 | ecosystem: Engineered > WWTP > Wastewater > Unclassified | place: Canada: Vancouver, British... | reverse complement strand
AGCCTGTTGCCGCGCCGGAGCCCGATCAAGAGGCGATCCAGTTGAATCGCAAGTTGAACCGCGCGGCGGATGCGCTGCGCGCCAAACGCAAAAGGGAATACTGAAAAAAGGGAGGAAGTATGTTGAGGCGTTTTCTGATCGTGTTCGCGGGTGTCTGCGTGGTATGCGCGCCGCTCGCTGAGGCTGCGGAGCAGGTGCCGTTCCGCGCGGGGGCTGCCAAGAGCAATATCACGCCATCGCTGGGGGAGCCGATTATCGGCGGCTTCCATCCTTTCCCGGCGAAGCATGTACATGATGAACTGTGGGCGAAGTGTCTGGTGCTGGAGAGCGGGACGACGCGCGTGGCACTGGTGGTGTGTGACCTGCTGGGGCTTTCGCACACGCTGTGCGACGAGGCGCGCAGGCTGGTTCAAGAGACGACGGAAATACCGATGTCGCATGTGCTGGTCTCTGCGACGCACACGCACTCGGCGTGTAGCGCGCTGGGCGAACGCTACGATCTCGCCGCCAAACTGAGTCCCTACCAGCAGTTTGTGGCGCGCCGCGTTGCCGATGCCGTGCGCTGCGCGGTCAACAATCTTGAGCCGGCGAAGATCGGCTGGACGACCGCCGATGTGCCGCAGCATGTCTTCTGTCGGCGCTGGTTCCTCAAGCCCGGCACGATGCCAGTCAATCCGTTCGGCAACACCAACGATCTGGTCAAGATGAATCCGGCGCGCGGCAGCAAGGATCTGGTTCGCCCGGCCGGGCCGACCGATCCCCAGGTGGCCATTCTCGGTGTGCAGTCGCGCGAAGGGCGGCCGCTCGCTCTGTTCGCGAACTATTCGCTGCACTATGTGGGCGGTGTGCGTGGCGCGGATATCTCGGCCGATTACTATGGCATCTTTGACGCCCGCATGCGGGAGTTGCTGGACGCCGAACGCCAGTCGCCTGAGTTTCTGGCGATCATGAGCAACGGTACCAGCGGCAACATCAACAACATCGACTTCACCCGTCAGGGCGAGCGGTATGCGCCGTACGCCCGCATGCGTGAGGTGGCGTACGATGTAGCCGCAGCCGTGCATGCTGCCTATCAAACGATCGAATGGCGCGATCAGGTGCCGTTGGGCGCTGCTTTCGAGGAGATCGATCTGGCCTTCCGTCGGCCCACGCCGGAACAACTTCAGTGGGCCAAAGACACGCTGGCCAAACTCGGGCCGGACGCCAAGCCCAAAACGCTCGGAGAGATCTACGCTGCCCGTACTATGGGCGTGCAGAGTCAGCCTGAGCGTGCCCGCTTCGCGCTGCAGGCGTTTCGGATCGGCGATGTCGGGATCACGACATTTCCCAACGAGGTGTTCAGCGAGATCGGGCTGGAACTGAAGAAGCGCAATCCGTTCAAACCCTCTTTTACGGTCTCGCTGGCGCACGGCTATTTCGGCTATCTGCCGACGCCGGAACAGCACGCGCTCGGCGGGTATGAAACCTGGCTGGGTACCAGCCGTCTGGAGATCGAGGCATCAGTCAAGATGATCGATCAGTTGCTCCGTATGCTGGAAAGCCTCAAGTGATGTTCGGCGCAGTGCGTTCGCGCTGTTCCAGCCAGTCAACGATGGCGCGGCCGATGTCGAGCTTGCTTTGCAGCGGCAGGGCGCGGGGCGGCTCGGATGGAGTGAGGAAGGTGACAAGGTTGGTGTCCACCTCGAAGCCGGCGTCGGGGCGCGTCACGTCGTTCGCGACGATCAGGTCGAGTCCCTTGCTGGTCAGTTTGCGTTGCGCCTCGGCCAGCGGGTCGCCGGTTTCGGCGGCGAAGCCCACGAAGATCCGGTCCTCCTTGAGCGGAAGCATCGTTTTGAGGATGTCGGGATTGGGCTCCAGCGCGATCTCTATCGGCACCTCGGTTTTCTTGAGTTTGGTATCGCTCTGGCTTTTCGGTCGCCAGTCGGCGACGGCCGCGCACATGACCAGTGCGTGCTGGTAGGGGAGCAGACGGCGCACGGCCGCCAGCATGTCGAGCGCGCTCACGACGTCAACGCGGAAGACCTGCTCGGGGGTCGGCAGTGTGACTGGCCCGGCGACGAGCGTGACGGTGTGGCCGCGCTCGACCGCCGCCTGAGCGACTGCAAAGCCCATTTTGCCGGACGACCGGTTACTTAAAAAACGGACGGGGTCGAGATGCTCGCGCGTTGGACCTGCGGTAATTAGCAGTTTCATGTAGGAAAGAATACACGGTTTTCGTTGACATTTCAATGCGGACGTGTTGATAATGAGCGCATGTTAATGTGGTTGGAGTCGGACGACGAGCGGGAGGCTCCGGGGAGGAGCCTGTGCCGGGTGTCCGCCATCCTGCGGACGGGATGGACCCGTGCCGCAAAAAGGGAGTAGCTATGTCAAATTCGATGCCGATGGGAACGCGCGTTAAACTTAGCGCGATGATGTTCTTGCAGTTCATGATTCTTCCGGTTTGGTTCATCCCGATGTTTCCGTACATCACCAAGATGGCACCGGAAGGCAGCATCTTGCCGCTTTTATGCGGTATGATTATGGGGTTCGGCGCATTGGCGTCGCCGATTTTCGGTATGTTCGCTGACCGGCTGATGAACAGCGAAAAGGTGCTGGCGCTCTGTAACTTCGTAACGGCCGCATTGTTGGCTTACGCCTATACGGTCAAGACGCCGGGGGCGTTGTTCGTGACGTTGTTGCTGGTGATGGTGTTTTACATGCCGACCTGGTCGCTGACCGCCACGATTGCGATGGGGAGCAGCACGACTGAGGCGTTCCCGCAGATCCGCGTGTTCGGCACGCTGGGTTGGGTCGCGTCGGCGATTTTCAGCATCGTGGGCACGAAAGTTTTCGGCATCGCGCAGTTTGACAGTACCCCGCACATTTTCGCGGCCGGTGCGATTGCCGCAGTGATGGCCGGTGTGCTGGCCTTCTTCCTGCCGCCGACCGAACCGCCGGCCAAGGGTGAGAAGATGTCGCTAGTCGATACGCTGGGACTGCGCGCGCTGGTGTTGCTTAAGCGCCCTGACTTTTTGGTGTTCTCGGTGCTCATCCTGTTGGCGATGGTGCCGTTCCAATGGTATAACGTCTACAACAGTACCTATCTGAGTGAGCGCGGTTACGAGTATCTGACGGGGGTCATGAACCTCGGGCAGGTGTTGGAACTGGTCTTCATGCTCATGATCCCGGTTATCCTGAAGAAAGCGGGTTACAAGTGGGGCATGGTGCTGGGCCTGCTGGCGTTGGCCTTCCGCTACGTCATGTTCTATCTGGGTGCGTCGTACGGATTGCGGATCTGCGACTATAGCGGCATCTTGATCCACGGGTTGATCTTCGGCATGCTCGTCGTTGGCAGCCAGATGTATGTGGATGCGGCGGCGCCCTCCGAGTTGCGCGGTCAAGCGCAGGGCTTCATCGGGTTGATTATGTTCAGCTTGGGAACCTTCCTCTCGAACTTCGTGTTTGACGGGATTCTCAAGAAGAACGTGATCACGGAAGGTCCCAACATCGGTAAGCATGTGTGGACGACCCCGTATCTAATCGCACTGGTCTTCGCGCTGGTGCTGGCCGTGCTGATGGCGGTGGCCTTCAAGCCCGCCGTCCGGGAAAAGACGAATGGATAACCGCACGCCTTGTCCGGTTTGCCGTACCCCGAACGTACAGCGTTCGGGTGTCGGCGCTAACACCTTTGAGATCACCTGTCAGCGTTGCGGACGCTATCAGATTCAGGCTCTGGCCGAGACCCAGCTCATGAACAGTCCGCCGGCTTTTCCGCCGACGCACCTGCTCTCCGGGCTCTGCCGCAACACCTGGGACATTCTGGGCGAGCGGTTGCTGGTGACGGTCGATATCTTCAAGTCGTGGGCGGAACTGGACAAGGCGGCCAAACTGCCCGTGCCGCGCGATACAGACGTGGCGGCCAAGGGCGACTGTCTGTTGCGCTATCTGCGGCGACGCTCTAGGACGCTCGCGGATAGCGTGACGCTCTCACAAAATGAGCTGGCGGTCGGGTTCTGCGCCAACCGGCAGGAGTTGCTCTTTTGCCTGCGCTACCTCGTTGAGCGCGGCCTGATCGAAGAGGTGGCGTCCGCACCACGTGGCGATGGCAGGGGGCCGCGTCCCCAGCGCGGCGGTGGTGGCGGTGGCGGCATGGTCTACTGCCTGACGCCGGCTGGTTGGGCCGCGCTCGACACGGCGCACTTGCAGCCGGAGCAGCCGCTGGCCGCGGTTTCGTTGACGCTCGACAAGGATGCGGACACGCTCTGGACGCAGGGCCTTTCGGCGGGACTCCAAGCCGCAGGCTATGCGGCGGTGCGCATCGACAGCCGCGAGTACGCCAACAAGATCACGGATGAGCGGATTGTGGAACTGCGCCGTGCGTCGATCGTGGTGGCGGATCTCACCGGTCAGTCGCCGCCTGCCTTTTTCGATGCGGGCCTGGCGATTGGTCTCGGCAAACCGATCTTCTGGACCTGCGAAGAGAGCGAGGCGCGCGACAAGCGGCTGCTTGTCGATACGCGGCAAATCGTGGTGACGCCGTGGACGCGCGACAAGTTGGATGATTTCGCGCGGCGGCTGGCGCAACGCATCGAAGCGACTCTAGGGCGGCCTTCGCCGCGCTGACGCGCGGAGGAAAAGTGGTGCGCCCCAGTTTTGTGGGCGGCGTTAACGCCGCCGGTCAAGCAGACGCTCGACCGTTTCCGGTACAACAAGCATAGAGGTCACAAAATCATGTCTAAGAAAAGAACAAGTCTCCGCACATCCCTTCCGTCAATCACGCGTATGCTGAAAAAGGCTGGCCTGTGTCTGTCCGTCGCGTTGCTGATGCCGTTCGGCCTTGCGGCGCAGTCGATGACACTGGCGCGGCGTGGAGAGCCGGCGGCGGTCACGCTGGTGCGGCCGGCAAAGGCGTCGCCGTCGCAAGTATACGCAGCGGAGGAGTTGCAGCGATTCACGGCACAACTGACCGGTGTGACGCTACCGATCGTAACCGACGAGGGGCCGCTGCCGGAGCGCGCGGTACTGATCGGCGACACGCGCCACACGGTTGCGGTGCTCGGCGCCCCGGCGGAAGTGGCGGCGTTGGGTGAGGACGGATTCCGGCTGGTGTGTCGGCCGCCGCATCTGCTGATTCTCGGCGGGCCGGTACGCGGCACGCTAAACGGCGTGTACGAGGTGCTCGAACGGTTCGGCGGCTGCCGCTGGCTCAGCTCGTGGCACAGCGTCATTCCGGCGCGCGAGACATTGGAAGTGCCGACGCTCGATGAGACTCAGCGACCTGCCTTCGCGATGCGCGAGCCATTCTGGTTTGATCTATTCAATGGTGATTTTGCGGCGCGTAACAAGGCCAACGGCAACAGCATGCGCTTGCAGGAGCGTCATGGCGGCAACAGCTTCCGCTTCGGCGGTGGGCTCTTTTGCCACACCTTCAACATACTGTGTCCGCCGAAAGAATTTTTTGCGGAGCACCCGGAGTACTTCAGCGAGGTCAACGGGCGCCGCATCAAGGATCACACGCAGCTCTGCCTGACCCATCCGGATGTGTTGCGGATTGTCACCGAGCGCCTGCTGGCGCGCATCCGCAAGGATCCGAGCGCCAAGCTCTTCAGCGTCAGCCAAAACGACTGGCGTAACCCTTGCACCTGCCCGGCCTGCCGGGCGATCGATGAACGCGAGGGCTCGCATGCCGGCACGCTGATTACCTTCGTGAATCAGGTGGCCGAGGCCGTGGAGAAAGAGTTCCCCGATGTCTGGATCGAAACGCTTGCCTACCAGTACACGCGCAAGCCGCCCAAGACGGTGCGGCCGCGCCGCAATGTGGTGCCGCGCCTCTGCACCATCGAGTGCGATTTCTCACGACCGCTCACCGTCAGCGACTTCAAAGAAAACCGCAGTTTTGTTGAGGACATCCGCGGCTGGAGCGCGATCTCTAAAACGCTGTTCATCTGGGACTATACCACCAATTTCCGCCTCTACATCGCGCCGTTCCCCAACGTGCGCGCGCTACAGGAAAACGTGCGCTTTTTCCGTGACAACCATGTGATCGGACTCTTCGAACAGGGCGCGTATCAGGGGCGGCATGCAGACTTCGCCGAATTGAAAGGCTGGTTGCTCGCCAAGTGGTTGTGGAATCCTGAATTGCCGGCTGAGCCGTTGCTCAAGACCTTCTTCGAGGGTTACTATGGCGCGGCTGCGCCGCAGGTGCGGCAGTACTTCGATGAGGTACACGGCTTTTACGGGGTGACGACCAATGCGCCGCTGCGGATTTTTGACGACGTGAAAGCCCCAATCATTCCGGATGAGTTTTACGTGCGCGCCGAGAAACTGTGGCAGCAGGCTGAAGCAGCGGTTCAGGGCTCGCCCGCGCATCTTTACAACGTGCGCATGGGTGCGGTGCCGGTGTTGGCCGCGCGTCTGGCGCGCCTGCCGACGCACGAGCCCAAGAAGGTCTGGGTCACGTCAGACCCGATGCAGCATGCTGTGCCGGCTGAACACCGTCGGTTGGCGAAGGAACTGCTGACGCGGTTTGGCGAGGCGAAGGACAAACGCCTCTCCGAGGGCGCGGAGTCGCACGAGCGTATACTTGAAACGTGGCGGTTTCTGTCAGGGCCGGGCGTGCCGCCTGCTACGGAGGTGAAGACGTCGGCGACGGTGGAAGACACCGCGCTTTCGTTGGGCAATCGCGGCACGTGGGGCGATACGGTAGCTGATCCGCTGGCCGAGGACGGCTCGGCGATGAAGCTCAACAACACGCACTATGAGTGGTGCACCACGCTGCGCTTCAGCCAAGTGGCGTTCGATCCCGGCGCGCGCTACCGCATCCGTATGCGTGTACGGGTTGAGAAGAAACCCGGTCAGACGGGCGAGGCGTTCTGGAGCGGCGTGTACGACGCCAAGAACCGGCGCAGTTGCGGCGACTGTGCACGCGCGGTGGAGGTGGTCGGCGAGGGGTATCACTGGTACAACGTGACGGAGTGGGTACCGGAGGCGGACCACTACTTCTGGATCGGCCCCGGACGCTTTGACAAGAAGGCACATGCCGAAAGCCCGGCGTACGCGGCGGTTTACATCGACAAATTGGAGATCAGCCGGATCAAGTGACAGTCGCGCAGGTGCCCAGCGCGAGTAGACCGTAAAATGTATGCTCGGCGTCGCCGTGTGTGGCGGCGGGTGACGCGCCGAACAAGCCGTCGTCCTGCCAGCACGCCTCGATAAAGGCCAGATCCTGCGCCTGTGTTGTTCTAAGGCAGGACATCTCGTCTGCATCAGCGGAGAACCCCAGCGCGAACCGCGCCACTGCTGTGGCGAGCAGGTCGGCCGGTGCGTTGGGGGCGGAGGCGAATCCGCCGTTCGCGCGGTGTCGCCCCTCCAGCGTGCTGACTAGGTCGAGTGCTTCCGCTCCGGCTAGCGCGGCCAAGACAAGGCCGGCGGCCAGTTGTGGTGTGGGGAGGCGTGAGGCGCGGTCTGCCTGAAAGAGACGCCGTTGATGCCACCATGCCGCGCGCGCGGCCCAACGTGGTATGCGCCGCATCGCGAGACATCGTAAAAAGAGAGCGTAAGCCCCGCCGTGCGTATCGCCGCGCAACAACGACGGGATAAGAAGCGACCACTGTGTTGCATGCGGGCTCCGGCCCTCGCAGGCCAGAAGCAACGCGGCGCATTGTGCGTCAACGGCACTTGCCGCACGCCTGTGCGTCGCCATGTACGCGCACAGGCTGTGGCACTCATAAGATGCGCCGAGGGTGCGCAACCCGAGCCAGGCGAAGAGCGTGTAGTAAGGATCGGAACGGCCGTCCAATCCCGCGAAGCCGCCGTCATCGCGCCGTAGCGCATACAACGCGCGACCCAACTCCTCACGCGCCGCGCCGACGAGCCCATCTGCGCCGCGCGCGGCGGTCGCCTCGATCGCCTGGAGTGGATGAGTCATCAGACGTTTTGAGGTGCGCGCGCGACGCATACGGATCGCGGAATGATCACTTGAAGAGGCTCTTCAGGCTCTTGGCGGCATCTTTGGCGGCGTCGGTCGCGCCTTTGGCCGTATCCTCGACAGGTTTCGTCGTGTCTGCGGCAACTTCTTTTGCACCGTCTGCTGCGCCGCCACCGATTAAGCCCTTGAGTGCGCCGGTCGCGCCTTTGGCCGTATCCTCGACAGGCTTCGTCGTGTCTGCGGCAGCTTCTTTTGCACCGTCCGCTGCGCCGCCACCGATCAGGTTCTTGAGTGCACCGGTCGCGCTTTTGGCCTTATCTTCAGCGGTTTTCGTTGCATCCGCTGCGGTCTCCTTTGCACCGTCCGCCGCGCCACCGCCGGTCAGGTTTTTGAGCGCATCGGTTACGCCTTTGGCTGCACCTGAAGCAGTATCCGACGCGCCGCTGGTCACGTCCTTGAGCGCTTTGGCCGCACCTGAAGCAGCATCCGATGCGCCGCTGGTCACACCCTTGAGCGCATCCGCCGCGCCATCGGCTGCACCTTTGAGCGCATCGGTTGCACCTTTAGCCGCGTCTCCGGCACCTTTAAGCAAGTCGCCCGCTGCGCCGGTTATGCCGGTCACAGCCTGAGAGAGACCGCCCAAGACACCGTTGATGACCTCGGTCAGTGCATCGGCGACCGTCGTACCTCCCGACTTCTTGCCGATGTCGCGCATAGTCACCGAGGGCAGGGGGACAGTGATCGCCTTGCCCAGAGTTATGCCCGATGCGTACGAGACTTTCGCGTTATTCAGCGAGAACTCATCGATCACGACTTTTTTGCCGGGCTTCTTCTCTTTTTCGGTTTGCTGTTGCTGTTTCTCCTCTTCGGAAGCCTTTTTGGTGTTCGCCATCATGGTGTCGAAGTTCGACTTGCCGTCCTTACTCTCAAACGAGATGGCCGGCGCATCGATCTGGATTTTGCGCACCACGATGGTGTCGCTCAGCAACGAGCGCATATTCAGGCTAACCTCGACCTTGTCCACCGCGAAGGCATCCTTGTCGGAATAGCCTTGAGGGTTGCCGACCTTGACCTGCGACACCGTGAGGTTGCCAGCCAGTGCGTTGAGTTTGACGTTGCCGACCGAAACCGGCACGCCCAGTGCCTTGGGGCCGCCCACCGAGGCGGCGGTCTTGACGATCGGTCCGATGGTCATCGGCAGCGTCAGAATTGCCGCCACCAGCAACACCACGACTACGATCACAAGCCACATCAGAATTTTACCGAGTTTTTTCATAACGTTTTTTCTCTCTCTTCTTTACGAGGTGAACGATCACACTACACGGTGTAAGTCGAAGCAGCAGTGCTGCCTCCGCTTTCAGTCCAGATGTGATGGTAGAATTCGCCGCGCGGTTTGTCAACGCGCTCGAAGGTGTGCGCGCCGAAGTAGTCGCGTTGCGCCTGCAACAGGTTGGCAGGCAGCCTCGCGCTGCGGTAAGCGTCGAAATAATTCAGAGCCGTGCCCATAGCCGGCACCGGGATGCCGAGGTCGACAGCCGTCTTGATGACAGCACGCCACGCGCTCTGGGCTTTGGCGACGGTCTTCTTGAAGTAAGGATCCAACAGCAGGTTGGCGAGCTTCGGATTAGCGTCGAACGCCTCTTTGATCTTGCCCAAGAAACGTGCGCGGATGATGCAACCCTGACGCCAGACCAACGCGATCTCGCCGTAGTTGAGATCCCACTTGTACTCTTCGGCAGCGGCGCGCAGCAACTGGTAGCCTTGCGCGTACGAGCAGATTTTCGAGGCATAAACCGCCTGCTCAAGTTGCTTGATGAAAAGCTTCTTGTCAACTTCGACCTTCGCGGCAGGCCCCTTCAGCAACTTGGATGCCGCAACGCGCTCATCCTTGACAGCGGAGAGACAGCGCGCGAAAACCGCCTCGGCGATCTGCGGGATGGCCACGCCCAGGTCAAGCCCGGCCTGCGAGGTCCATTTGCCGGTACCCTTCTGACCGGCCGTGTCGAGAATGATGTCGACGATCGGCTTGCCGGTTTCTTCATCGGTCTGCGAAAGGATGTCAGCCGTGATCTCGATCAGATAGCTGTCGAGGTCGCCAGTGTTCCACTTAGCGAAGACCTTATGCATCTCTTTGGCGGACATGCCGAGACCGCGCGCCATCAGGTCGTACGCTTCGCAGATGAGTTGCATGTCGCCGTACTCAATGCCGTTGTGCACCATCTTGACGAAGTGACCAGCACCGTCGCTACCGATCCAAGCGCAGCAGGGCGTGCCGTCTTCGACCTTCGCTGCGACATCCTGGAAAATTGCCTTCACGTGAGGCCACGCTTTGACATCGCCACCGGGCATGATGGCCGGGCCCAACAGTGCGCCCTCTTCGCCACCGGAGACACCGGCGCCAATGAAGCGCAGGCCTTTTTCCGCTAGATAGCGTGTGCGGCGGATCGTGTCAGGGAAGTGGCTGTTGCCGCCGTCGATGATGATGTCGCCTTTTTCCAGCACGGGCAGCAGCGCTTCGATCGTCTGGTCCACGGCCGCTCCGGCTTTGACCATGATCATCACGCGGCGCGGCTTCTTGAGGCTGTCCGCCAGCTCTTGCATCGAGCGGCAGCCGATCAGGCGCTTGCCCGCGCCGCGGCCGTTGATGAAGGCGTCAACCTTCGCGACCGTACGGTTGTAGCAGGCTACCGTGTAGCCTTTGCTCTCCATGTTGAGAATGAGGTTTTCGCCCATCACCGCGAGGCCGATGAGCCCGATGTCTGCTTTGGTTGCTTTCTTCGCCATGGTTGTTTTCCTTTTTTTCGAGGGATTCGAAAGAGTTTCGAGTTAAGTGAGGGGCTGATCTGTCTGATTTGTCGGATCAGTCGGATCAGCCTGATCGTCCAAAGACTACACGCCGCTGTAGGCCGCGAAACCGCCGTCCACCGGTACCACCACGCCGGTCACGAAGCCTGCCGCCGGGTCCGAGACCAGCCACAGCAACGCGCCGATCAGGTCGGACGGATCGCCGAAACGCTCCATCGGCGTGTGCGCCAGGATTTTCTCGGAACGCGGGGTCATGCTGCCGTCTGGGTTGGTCAGCAACGAACGGTTCTGGTCGGTCAGGAAGAAGCCCGGTGCGATTGCATTGACGCGAATACCCGCCTTGGCCATGTGTACCGCCATCCACTGCGTGAAGTTGCTGACCGCCGCTTTGGCCGCGCTGTAGGCCGGAATCTTGGTGAGCGGGCGGAAGGCATTCATCGAAGAGACGTTGATGATCACGCCAGAACGTTCCTGCGCCATCTTCTTGGTGAAGGCCTGGGTCGGCAGCAGCGTGCCGAGGAAGTTGAGGTTGAAGACAAACTCGACGCCTTTGGGATCAAGATCGTAGAAGGTCACGAAATCGCGGTTTTCCTTCAGCAGGTCGTCGGGGTTCAGGTATTCCATCGCCGTGGTGCCCTTGGGATGGTTGCCGCCCGCGCCGTTGATCAGGATCGAAACCGGGCCAAGGCTCTTTTCGATCTCAGCGTTGGCCGCTTCGAGGCTCTCCTTCTCCAGCGCGTTGCAGGCCACGGCTATGGCCTTACCGCCCGCCGCCGTGATCTCGTCGGCTACGCGCTGCGCGGCTTCCACCTTGAGGTCCGCCACGGCCACCGCCGCGCCGCACTCGGCCAACGCCTTGGCCATCGCGCTGCACAGCACACCGCCGCCGCCGGTCACCACCGCCACCTTGTTTTTCAAATCAACCTTGAATGGAACTGACATATTTCTCCTCCTTATTTCACGCTTGAAACCTTTCCCGCACGGACCAAAGCCCGATCGCGGGGTTGCTGATGTAAAAAATCTCTTCGCCGTCAGGCATCACGTTGATGCCGTCTTTCAAAGTCTCTGGATTGTAGCGCGCCATCGCCTCTTTGATGTCGGCATACTGGAAGCCGACGCCCTCGATCTCCGCACGCGTCAGGTGCCCCGGCGCGTAGGTGATGGTGAAGCGGCCTTCGGACGAGCCGTGAATCAGGTGCGCTGCTGCGCCCAGATTCTCCTGCAGGTCGGTATTGGCCTCGACCGCCTCCAGCGTCTGCGGCGTGCCGAAGTAACCGTACTTGCGGATCAGCGCGTCGATCTGGGCATCCTCGCCGAACTCTTTCACGCCCGGCGCGAGGATCAGCAGTTCACCGTCGTCGGCCATCGCCATGCGTGTGCGGTAGATCGCTTTATTGCCCAGCCAGGTGCTCTTGAATTCTGCGGGGTCAAGGTAGACCACGCATTTTTTGAAGGGCTCCGACATCATCTCGAAGTTGACCTCGAGCGCAAGCGCTGCGGCGCGGTTGAAAACCTCGATGTCGTCGCCGACATAGAGTCCGCGCACTGCCATGCCGCCGTCGTCGGCGCGTCCCACGACCGTCTGCACGTACACGATCTGCGGTATCAGGTGACCGAAGTGGTCTGAACCGTAATTAAAGAGTCGGCGCACCGGGGTATCGGCGCGCCCCATCATGCGTTCCATGCCGTAAACCGCGCCCACGAAGTGGCTGCGGTTGATTGCCACGGAGCCGCCGGTACCGACGAAAAGGTTTTTGTTGTAGTTGGCCATGCCGACCACTTCGTGCGGCACCACCTGGCCGATTGAGAGGATTAGGTCAAAACCGCCCTCGACCAACAATCGATTGACTTGCACCGGCCACTCAAAGTTCAGACGGCCTTCGGTGAGTTCGTTCACGTACTCCGGCGGCACGGTGCCCAGCGTCACCACGTCGTTGCGCCAGTCATGGGCCTTGAAGAGTTCGAGCGGCATGTCACCAAACATCTCGCGGATCTGCGCTTCGGTCATCGGCGAATGGGTCCCCAAGGCCGGCATCACGGCGGCGAGCCGCTCGCCGTAATACTCCCATACGTACTGGGTCAACACGCCGGCCTGCGAATGAAAACGGGTGAAATCGGGCGGCAGCACCAACACGCGCTCGCGCGGCCCCAAAGCATCCAGCGCGGCGAACAGCGTCTGCTTCATTTGCGGCTGGTCGAGCGTTTCGCGCGCCGCACCGCGGGCAACATACACCATGGCGAATCCTTTCTTAATAATCTGACAACCAGTCTCGCATATCGGCTGCTTCAAATCAAGACAGGGGAAGTTGGTTTCTGATTGCTAAGCGAGCAACTGCGCGCGCCAGCCTTGTCCCAGCAGGTGCTCTGCGCCTCGGCCCTTCTGCTGTGCCCTGAGGTAGTTCTCGACATCGGCACGCGACGCCACCAGCGCCGGATCAATCCCGTGCACGTCGCAAGCAATGCGAATGCGGGCCAGCAAACGATCGGACGATGCTTTGAGCGCGCGTTTTTCTTCTAACCGGAATCCTGTGGGTTGTGGGCACGCCTCCTCAGGCAGTGTTAGCCCGCACGCCACAACCGCAAGCAGCTCATCCATCACACGGCCGGGCATGCGGCGCGGGAAACCCGGTAACGCGGCCAGCGCTACGCGGTCGCGCGGACGGGCCTCGGCAAGTGCTACCAGCAGCGTATCGGTCAGGATGTACTCACGCGGCCGGTCGCGTTGTCGCGCCTGTTCTTCGCGCCACGCCGCCACTTCACGTAACACCGCGAGCGATCGCGCATCAAGGCGCGCCCCACCCTTGACGCGCTGATACATTGAGCGCGGATCACGGTCACTATACAGCGCGGCGTTCTCTAGGCGCGCCAGCTCCTCGCTCATCCATGCGCGGGGCATATCGCCGACGCAACGCGCCAGCAACGCCGTGCGTAGCGGAATCAAATGAATCACATCTTCGGCCGCATACCGGAGCTGGCTCTCGCTCAGCGGACGACGCAGCCAGTCGGAACGGGTCTCGGCTTTGGTCAGATCGATACCCAGTGCACCGCGTAACAGCGCCTGTAGGGAACTGGTGGAACTGAAACCGGCGAAGCCCGCTGCCACGCGCGTATCGAACACGGTCTGCGGCGTGGCACCGGTCGCGCGGGCCAAGATT
>Ga0255343_1004440_pt1 | contig 13870 bp, 10 predicted proteins | sample wastewater_treat_4_FD_192413 | JGI IMG/M metagenome (GOLD analysis project Ga0255343, IMG submission 192413) | Wastewater microbial communities from Lulu Island WWTP, Vancouver, Canada - plant16 | ecosystem: Engineered > WWTP > Wastewater > Unclassified | place: Canada: Vancouver, British... | reverse complement strand
CGCCGTATTATGAACCGCTTCTAACATCCGGCCGCGTGTAACAAGTCCTTCTTTTGCAGCAGGCTTCTTGTCGCTTTTAAGTATGACCTTAGAGAATGTCTCTTTGCGTACTATGAAAAAGAATGACTCGCCGGAGCTGATAATTTTGTCCGCGTCGGCAAGCTGCCTCGCGGCAGAAGAAGGGTCTTTGTCAAGTATCGCGTTCTGTATTTTCATAGTATCGAGCATTTCAGCAGTTATTACACCCATAAGGTCATGCTGCGGTTCATCGGCAACTCCCGGTTCTCCGCGCAGTGAAACAAAACCGAGTACGGGTATTCTGAATATCTGATTAAGCGATGTAAGCGGTGAAACCGCGTTGCCCAGGCCGGAGTTCTGCATCAGCGCTACTGTTTTTCTGCCCGCTGCCTGCGCGCCCGCGCATATTGCCACCGCGTCGCCTTCATTGGCGGCCATGACATATTCGCATTCATTTATCGCGTAGTTAATCAGGTCTTTCAGAAATGAACAGGGTACTCCGCTATAGAAATCGTATCCTAATCTTTTAAGTTCTTTACCAAATTGTTGTGTATCAATCATTCCATTCCCCTTTACTTTGTACCGGGTATAAGTTCGAGTATTTCATTTATAGGCATACATACTGAATCAACTTCTTCAGACCTTTCATTCAGGAGTATGGCCCTTGCAGTTTCAAGCATCGCAGGGTATGATGACCTGAGCATGTGGTTCGCGTAGATAATAATATTCGCGCCCCATGAATGGAGCTCCTTCTCTGTGAACTGATTGTAGGTAGTAGGTACAAGCACAATCGGGACAGAGGAAAAATCCCTTCTGAACCTCAGGCAGAATTCCTTTATGTCCTCACCGGACTTCTCTTTGCTGTGTATCATGACTCCGTCGGCTCCGGCATTTACATAAGCCGAGGCCCTTTCAAGAGCATCATCAACGGATTTACCCGCTATAAGGCTTTCAAGCCGCGCGATAATCATAAACTCAGACGTAACCTGCGCCTTTTTGCCCGTGCTTATCTTCTGGCAGAATTCGGGTATGGATGCCAGGCGCTGCTCAACCCCGGTGCCTAAAAGCGAATTCTTTTTAAGGCCGACCTTGTCCTCTATAATAACAGCGGAGACGCCGTTGCGCTCAAGCGTTCTTACGGTGAATACAAAATGTTCGGGAATACCCCCGGTATCGCCGTCATAGATAATAGGCTTGGTCGTGCACTCCAGAATGTTTGTAAGACTCTGCAGCCTTGTGGTAAGGTCAACAGCTTCAATGTCCGGCTTACCCCTGCTTGTGGAATCAGTAAGGCTTGAGGACCACATGCCGTCATAGCGGTGTATGCCGTCCTCTTTTTCAACTTCAAGATTTTCAACAATAAGCCCGGATAATCCCGAATGCGCTTCCATTATCCTCACAACCGGTCTGGCATCGAGAAGACGCCTGAGTGTTTTCAGTCTTATTTCAGGCGTTGTGCCTATTGATTGTTTCGCCTCAGCAAGCATGGATGAATTAATTCCCTGTGTATAAGGGATCTCGACGACTTCTCCGCCGATCTTTTGCATAACCTCTATCACTTCATCACGCACCCTGCTCAAGTGGCCGCTCTTCCAGTCATCGCCGTGTATTATGGCATCGGGTTTATATTTAAGAAGATTGGGCACATAACTCCATTCCTCCTGAGGTACAACAATGTCTATGCCTTTAATGTTCTCGACTACCCTTTTGCGCTGTTCATACGAAAGGAATGGAAGCCGCTTATGCGTTGCGATTGCCGAATCGGTTAAAAGCCCGGCCATAACCCTGCCGAGTTTTGCAGCTTCGGTGATAATATTGATTATTCCGGGGTGAATTATATCTCCGGTCAGGCCTAAATATATAGTCCGTATTTTTTCGCCTGTTTCTGTTGTCTCTTTCATAATAAAATCTCTTTACAAATTTTTTTGGAGTCGGCTGCAATGCTGTTTATGCCTGCATCCAGTTCATTAGAAGGCTCCTTTATTCCGGCTATTGATATTACCCGGAAGAATAGTTTATTTCCAGAAAAGCCAGTTATATTCCAAGTCAAGACCTTTTATCAGAAAATAGATTAATATATCAGCCATGTCCCGCTTTTATCAAAATATTCCCGGTTTTTAAAAGAATACAGTAAAGGGGGTGTGCCAGTTTAATGGCCGGCCCGCGGTATTAATTGTAGTGCTAATCTTATTGACAAATCGGCGCTCAGTTTTCTTTAATCTTATACATAAGCCCGGATACCTTTTGACGCCATGCCGCAGGCTTGCAGTACACGGCATATCCTTTATATGACTGATGGATGAGGTGCAAATTTGAATATTTTTTACATGATTTTCTTCTACCCCATCGAATTGCTGATGAAATTTCTGCTGGAGCATTTCTTCAGCCTGACCGGCTCTTATGGAATTTCCCTGATACTGACAAGCCTGACAATAAATACTGTCATGATCCCTATTTTCTGGTACGCGGAAAAACTGCAGCAGAGAGAACGCGACATCCAGGCTGCGATGCGTCCCAAGATACAGGAATATAAAAGCGTATTCAAAGGCTACGAACTGCATCTTTACATACAGAATCTGTATAAACATCACGGCTACCATCCTGTTTATGCGCTGCGGTCTCTGCTGGGGCTTTTTATCCAGCTGCCCTTTTTTGTGGCCACTTATAATTTTTTATCCCACTACGGAGCCGTAAGGGGAGTCCCTTTCCTGTTTATAGATGACCTGGGAAAACCGGACATGCTTATTCCCCTCATGAATTATCATATAAATCTGCTCCCTTTTGTGATGACCGGTTTCAACCTTCTTGCCAGTTTTGTTTACGGCAAAATGATCACAAGGGCTGAACAGATAAACATTTATATCATAGCACTTTTTTTCCTTGTGTTATTATACGCTTCGCCTTCAGGCCTGCTGCTTTACTGGACATGCAACAATATCTTCAGTCTTTTTAAAAGCATGGTCTTTGCATGGCAGCTTGAACAAAGACAAAAAAAACAAAATAATGGAGCCTGACATGTATTATATTATTGGAATTTTCCTGATTTATTTTTTAATGCTTCCTGACGGAGCTTATGCATACCTGGACCCCGGGTCAGGGAGCATGCTGATCTCGGCGCTGGTGGCCCTGGTGACAATACTGATTTTCATGGCTAAAAACTTCATCTATGACAGGATTAAAATCACTGGCAAAAAGAGCAATATACCTGATTTAAAAAGAGAATACAATGTGGTTGTCTATTCCGAGGGAGGACAGTACTGGAATGTCTTTTTACCCGTACTGTCAGAATTAGATGCACGGGGAGTTCCCTCTGTATATTTTACCAGCAGAGAGGACGACCCGGGTCTGCAGCATGAATTCAAACACATAGAAAAGCAATATATTGGCGAAGGCAACAATGCCTTCATTGTACTGAACAGGCTCAGGGCAAATTTTGTACTGATGACAACGCCGGGTCTGGGGGTACTCCAGATAAAAAGAAGCAAATGGGTAAAGCACTACAGCCATATAACACACTCTACCAGTACATGCGCCACCTACAAGGCGTACTCACTTGATTATTTCGACAGTGTGCTGGTCGGGGGTTCTGCGGACAGGGAGATACTTCGTGAACTTGAAGCGAAAAGAAAATCTCAAAAAAAACAGATCGAGATAATCGGCTGCGCTTATTTAGACATTCTGCGCAGCAAGCTTAAAAACGGCCAGTACGACTACGAACTCTTTTCATCAAAACGGCCGACAATACTGATATCTCCCACCTGGGGCGAGCATGGCCTCCTGAACAGGTACGGGAAACAGATACTGAGCCTGCTTACGGGCGCCGGGGACTTTAACATCATAGTGAGACCCCATCCGCAGTCCTTTATGTCCGAAAAAAAACTTATGGATGACCTGGTTGCCAACTACCCGGACAGCGACAACCTTAAATGGGACAGAGAGAAAGATCCCCTTAAAGCCATGTACCATGCGGATCTTATGATAAGCGACTTTTCAGGAATAATATACGATTTTCTTTTCCTGTTCGAGCGGCCTGTTCTCACTTTTAAAGCTCAGTTTGAAAAACGCGGCAGGGAGGCCATGGACCTGAGTGACGACTCGGCAGACATAAAGCTCCTGGACAGGATCGGCCGCACGCTGCAGGAATCTGACATCCCTGAACTAATATCAATTATAAAAAGCAGCCTCACAGACCAGACATCCCTGCCCGGGGTCATCAGGGAGGCGCAGGAGGCTCTTGCGCAGTTCCCCGGCGAAGCCGGAAAACGTGCGGCGGATTTTATAGAGTCAGTTATAAAAAAACAAAATTAAAAAAAGGCGTAAATAATGGCACTTCAGCAATTATCCGGCGAAAAACTAATTACAGGAATCAGGAACTTTATACTGCATGATATGACGGAATTCCTGATAACATCTGCGATTCCAGCCGCACTGATAACAGTCTATTCCGTAATCTGCTCATTACTCCTGCCAAAAGGAGTAAATGCGGCATTCGCAACGTGGATGTGGAAAATTATTCCATGGTATCTAATAATTCCGGCATCAGTCTTTTTGCTGTGCCTGCTTTTTAAACGCGACCTGTCCCACATCTTTAAAAAGAAGCCTGAATCATTCAACGCAGCAGATTTTATTTTTCTCTTTATACCAATGACCCCGGTTGTGCAGTATATAATATCCAACCAGAACTCACTAAGCCTGCTGAGTTCTTTTTTTGTTTTTATGATTTTTGCTGCAATTTCATCAGTTTTCGCAATTATAATCCCGGTACTGCTTTCACGCTTTTCTTCCAAGAAAATGACTATTACCGCTGCAACAGCCTTTGTCTACATGCTTATGAGCATGGCAGCCCTTTCTGCTGCTAACGGCTGGAGCAACAGGGGTCTGCTTGCAATACAATGCCTTGTCTTTGGCGCAGTGCTCCTGGCCCTTTCATTACAGAAGATTATCCCGCAAAACCTGTTCAGCGCTGCAGTGATAATTTTTTTCGCAGTAAACATCCTGACCGGCATTCTGTTCAAACAGCCGGCTGGCGGTATGCCGCAAAACGTGAAGAACCTCCCGATCATGTCTGTTATGGCCGGAAGGGAAATAAAAAAACATAATGATATACTCTTCATAGTATTTGAGGGTTATGCAAATTCCGAAACCCTTAAATATTACGGGTTCGACAACAGTGAACAAGCAGCCTATCTTGAAAAAAACGGTTTCCGGGTATATGACGGAACATATTCCATCGGCGTACCGACAGAACACTCCCTGTCAAAAATTTTCAACATAGACCGTGATATTACCAGGCACAAAAAATACCTCGCGGGTGCAGGCGCGGTTCACAGTATTCTCGGATCCGCCGGATACAAAACATGCGGCGTATTTGACACCAACTGGAATTTAAGGGGGCTGCCGATTGATGAAATCAGGTACGACATGACATTCCCTGCCCCTTCAACTGCTATGGACGCCCGTGTACTCGTAAACGCCATACTGACCGGAGAGTTCAGCGATACAGTAAGTTTTGAAGGAGTAAACTTTGACTCATATCTCAGGCAAAAACACAGAGTAATCATGAAACAGTATGCCTCACCTGTCTTCATGTATTCTCACAGCGGATTGCCGGGACACGGCCCCAGCGGAATGGGGATGAGTCTTGAAGAGAGAGATGCCCGCGTCAAAAACTACCTTGAAGGGATGACCAGAGCTAATGATGAGATGAGGAGGGATGTTGAAACCTTAATCAGGTTCAATCCCGATGCAATTGTTATAATCGCCGGCGACCACGGCCCGTTTTTAACAAAAACAGGTTACGGTTTGAGCAAGGGGCGCGGGAATTTCAGTTCCGGCGACATTGACAGGTATGATGTTCAGGACAGATTCGGCATGTTCCTTGCCATAAGATGGCCTGAAAAACAGCATGGGGACAGGTATGACATAAAAATACTTCAGGATGTATTCCCGGCAGTATTCTCATACCTTTACGACGACGATACCCTGTTTGACAAAACAAGAATGAAACGAATGACAAAGGAAAACTTCCGCACTCTTGGTGTATATGTAAAAGATGGAATAATTTACGGAGGAAAGAATAACGGCCAGCCTCTTTTCATTATGAAAAATAATTGAAAAGAAACCGGATAATTCTGACTATCACAATTAAACCGTGCGAGGCGCACCATGAAAACCCTATTTGACAAAACAGCTATTAACGGCCTTGAACTGAAGAACAGGTTCATACGCTCCGCCACATGGGAACGCAAAGCGAACGACAAAGGGCACATGACAGACGCGCTGATGAAGGTCTACTCTGATCTCGCGGATGGGGGCGCTGCTGCAATAATTACCGGCTATGCCTTTGTCATGGAGGACGAACAACCCAACGCGCGCATGATGGGTATATACGACGATTCGTTTATTCCGGAGTACAAAGAACTTACCGATATGGTGCACTCAAAGGGGAGTAAAATAATACTCCAGGTTGTATACGGCGGTTCATTCACATGGTTCAACACAGGCCAGCGCATTATCTGGGGTCCTTCGGCAGTCACCAACAGGCTGAGCAATGTAACACCCAGAGAAATGTCAAAGGATGAAATAAAGACTCTTATAAACGCATTCGGCAACGCGGCGCTCCGCGCAAAAAAAAGCGGGTTTGACGGCGTTGAAATACACGGTGCTCACGGCTACATGCTCAACACCTTTCTTGCTCCATACTTTAACCGGAGAACTGATGAATATGGCGGAAGCGCTGAAAACAGGTCAAGGATTCTTCTGGAAATATACGACGACACGCGGTCAAAGACAGGCAAAGACTTTCCCGTACTTATGAAGCTTAACTGTTCTGACTTTATGGGAGACAGGGGATTCACCTTCAAAGAATGCATGTCGCTCTGCGCAACGCTTGCAGAGAAAGGCATAGACGCCATAGACATAAGCGGAGGCCCCGTATTCCGCGCGCCCCGACCTGAAAAGGACCCGTCCGGTTTCGGCGCTGACTTTGCAGGCAAAGAATCATATTTTGCAGGATACGCCAGGCAGATAGCAGACAGTATAGATGTGCCCGTCATACTTGTGGGCGGCAACAGATCAGTTGATGTCATGGAGAAAATTCTTAACAGCTCTCGTATTGAATACATGGCGCTGAGCAGGCCCCTGCTCTCTGAACCTGACCTGGTAAAAAAATGGGCAAAGGACCGCAACTATAAACCACGCTGTACATCGTGCAACAAGTGCTTTCACGAAGACGGCAACGACTGCGACCTTAACAGGTAGAAGTGCAGACCCGGCACATTTAACGCCGGGCATCAACAATTCACAACTTTTTTGCACAACAGCACAGGCCTGAAAGATATCTCTTTACAGATTCATCCTTGACAGTTTATGTCCATGTGAAATTACTACCACTGATGGCGCGAACAATTATCACGCGGCGCCCTGTTTACGGAATGCATTTTTAATGCCACGAGAGGATATTATGAAGATACCAGCCAGCATGGCAAGCCTCACAGTTAAGGCCCTTGCCGAATCACTCACACTGGAGAACATGAAAATAATAGCTGACAAACTCTTTGACTATTACGACTTCAACAAGAAAACGGGCTTTTCGTATAACTTGGACATTCCCCGGCAGGTAGCGGCCAAACAGTTCGTATCAGACGTAAAGAATGAAGGACTCTTTATAAAGCTTGTGCAGATTCTGATAGAGATGCACACGACCGGTTACATGGGGAAAAAATATCCTATCAAATACCTTAAGGAGATCATCTCCAATATACGTGAACAGGGTATAATATACGACATTGAGAACCATATTTTTGTGGAAGACCCGGCCATACGAAAAACCAAGAACTGGGGCGCACTGAACGAAGGGGAACAGTACCTCTTTGCGCTGCTCAGACTTGACATTGCGGGCAACTCAAAGCTTGTAAGGGAATACCCCGATGATATAATCCAGGCCACCTACGCGGACTTTAGAGATATGGTGTACGATGCTGTTGACAGGCGCAATGGCCGTATATGGAGCTGGGAAGGTGACGGCGGACTTGTAGCTTTCTTCTTTTCCAACAAAAACCTCTACGCCACTTTTGCGGGCATGGATATTGTTAACCGCCTCTTTCTGTATAACCTTACAAAATGCAGGCTTAAAGAGCCGCTGGGCGTTCGCATAGCCGTGCATTCAGGACTCATGGATTATACGGACAAAGAGGAAGATCTCAAAAGAAGCGACATCATAAGAACAATAACAGATATTGAAGCCAACTACACAAAACCGAACACACTTACAATAAGCGACATGGTAGCCAAAGGATTCTGCAAAAGCATGCTTGAGGAATTCAAACCCGTAACCACGGGCAGCAAAACATATTATAACTACAGCCTGCAGTGGGAAGCTGCGGAGTAACCGTATAACAACTGGAGAACGATATGGAAATTTCTGTATTTTCCGATTCAAAAACCGTAAGTTCATGCTTTTCCGCTCTGGAAAAATCAAAGGGATTCTCTGTAAATTATAACACGCTCTCCGAGCTTAAAAAGAAAGGGCAATCCTTGCCCGCTGACGCTGTAATCTACGCTGATTTCTCGGGACTGACACAACCCGCGGTCAAAAAAAACCTCACAATACTCTCATCACTGAACAGAATTTTCGGCATACTCGACGCGAAGGGATCCTATGACGACCCTGCACTCTTCTTTCATGCAGGAGCGTGCGACTACATCGGCAAGGCGCCCTTTAAGTCCGGAGTCAATAAGGCAAGAATAAAAAAGGTGTATGAATACGGCATTAAATCGCTTAATATTCAGCAGGCAGAAACTGCGTCCCCGGTAAAATTCACAAGCCCGGTATCGGGTAATGACTGGAAAAAAATAACACAGGGCAAAGAATACACCTTCAGCTTCATGTATATTGAACTCGATAACCAGAAAGAGATAAAGAAACGGTTCCCGGGAAATGCGCTGGAAGATTTTACCAGGGAATTCCATAATTTTGTAGAGCAGTCAGTCCTGAACATAAACGGAAAGATATGGATGTGGACAGATCTTGGCGGACTGGTGCTTGTACCATTTGACGGCGAAACATGCCCGGCTATTTTCACGGGCTTCAAAATGATGCTTAACAGGCGTATAACGAGCTTCGAAAACTTCGACTACGACATGCTCTTCTCGTACCGCATAGCCATACACATAGGCAGCACGGTTTACCAGAGCAGAGGCGACACCGGCAAGATTGTGTCAGATTCGGTTAACTCGATATATCACCTTAAAGAGAACTTTGCCGGTGCCGGCAAAATGTACCTGACCGAAGAGGCTTATAATTTTATACCCCGCGAATTTGAAAATTATTTTATAAAGGCCGGCACTTACGAGGGACGCGATATTTACAGAATGCTGGAGCTTGTTTAATTAAATAATTATGACCTTTTTTATCTCAGATCTGCTCCCGAGGGGTTCTGAAAGAGCCTGAGGCCAAAAATGGGGAGCACTGCCACAAGGTGTTCCACTATCTCTGCAAGTTCACGTTCAAACTCTACTACATCAACAATTGTGGTGAATGCGTAAAGCTGAACAGGTACACCCTGCGCAGTGGGTTCAAGCAGCTTTGCCATAAGCGTCCTTTCGCTGTTTATACCCGGGCGCCCTGCCATGTAGAGTTCAATGTATTTTCTGAATATACCTATGTTGGTAAGCCCGTCGGAGTTTATACGTTCAATAAGACCGGACTTTACTGAGTTCTGAAGAGCTTTAAGTTCATCTGTTTTTTTAAGGAGGGCGAGTGAGGCAATCCTCTTAACAATCTTTGCGTCTGGCTGAACAATGCTGGTCATGTCTATGTATATGACGCGCTTGATCCTCCGGCCGCCCGACTGCTTCACTCCGTGCCAGTTCTTAAATGTTTCCGAGATAAGCGAATATGCCGGAACCATGCTTATGGTATTGTCCCAGTTCTTCACCTTTACCGTACTGAGAGAAATCTCAATCACCTCGCCGTTTACTCCATACTTTTCCATTTCGATTGAATCACCTATAACCACAAGGTTGTTGGCATTGATCTGAATACTGGCAACAAGCCCCAGAATCCAGTCCCTGAATATAAGCACGACCAGGGCAGTCATAGCGCCAAAACCGCTGAGCATAACCCACGGTGACATATTGAAGAGAGTTGCAGTAATTATAATAATAGCCGCAATACCGGTGAATATTTTAACAAGCTGAAGATAGCCCTTGATGGGATTCTTTCTTGCTATTTCAAATTCACAGTAGTAGTCATCAAGGGCATCAAGAAAGCCGTTCAATGTGTGGATTCCGAGGGCTATAAGTATGCAGAAGAGCAGCTTGTTAAATATTGTGAAAAAACGCCCGGTATCTGAAAAGATAAATTCAGAGAGTATATAAAGTACAATAAACGGAAGCATCCTGACAAAACGGCCCATGACATTCTTTTTTAGAATTGACCTGTTAAAATGAATAATGTCATCCTCGGCCGTCTTTCTGATTATCCTGCTGAGTATACTGCCCGCAAGCCTGCCTGTTATATAAGCTACGACAATGGCAATAACAAGCCTCAGGGATATATCCGCCGCAACGAGCATCTTTGTGTGCCAGTCGATGCCGGCTGTCCATTTAGTCAAAATTTCGTTTATCATAATACCGCTTTCATATATTTTTATTAACAGGCACTTTGCTGCAAAAATCATGCCGCTGCCTGCGATACAGGGAACTGACATTGATCCTGTAAACTTTTTTTATTTCAACTACAATTCCTTATAAAAGCGACTTCCAGCGCCTCAGCAGAAGATATGCTGATTATTTTTATCAATTTTACCCCGGGATACCGGGGCACTGTAAATTAATATTGACTCTATCTGCATATTGCCGATACAAAGGCTGTCATTGATGATTTCACAAGGGCAATGAATATGAATGCAGAAGATAAATCCAATCCGGGAATACTGCTATTTAAAAAAGACTTCACAGTGATGATCTATGACCTGGATATACGCAGGTCATCTAATATGCCCATGATCTGCAACTGGCTGCAGGAAGCAGGCATGAAGCACGCCCTGCAAATAGCCCGGCACTCGGGACTTGATATAAGTGAAATAGTTTTTGTACTTACAAGGCTGAACGTCCGCATGGACAGGTACCCGTCCTGGATGGAGAAAGTAACAGTTGAATCATGGCTGTCCCCCTCTTCCGACAGGTATGCGCGAAGAAACTTTCTGCTTCATGGCGCTGACGGAAAAATTATAGGCCGTGCCATTAGCTCGGCTGTACCGTTCAACCTTAAAGATAGGACTGGCGGAATATTTTCAGGCGACCTGAACTCTTTCACCATTGAAAGAGAGGACGCCCTGACCCATGACTTTCTCAAAATACCCGAAATCACCGGCACCCACACAGAAAATATCATTCAGGTACGCTATTTTGACTGCGATTTCTTTTACCATATTAACAACGTGAAGTATATAGAGTGGTGCGTAGAATCCCTGCCTGATGATTACCTCAAGAGCAACACCCTCCGTGAAATAGATATAAATTTCAGGGCAGAGGGGAATCTTGGCGACTCGCTCATTTTAAAAACTGCTGAATCCGGGAACCGGGATACATTTATCCATTCAGTTGCGAAAGATTCAGAGGCAAAAGACCTTGTGCGGATGAGGAGTACATGGACAAAATGAAACCTGCCGGTTAACCTGTACATTCCGGCAGGTTTCAACATACAACTAACTGAAGTTCTATTCAACGTACATAGAATCAATCACGCCCTTGTATTTATCTGCAATAACCTTGCGCTTAATCTTTAGTGTCGGGGTAAGCTCGCCAGTCTCCTGAGAAAATTCATCCGCAAGCAGCGTGAACTTTTTAACCTTCTCAACCTGGCCCAGCGATTCGGTTCGGGCATCGATCCTATCCCTGTAAAACTGGATAATCTCGGGCCTCTTAATAACTTCCTCCCTTGATGTGAAGGGTATGTTATTCTTTTTGCAGTAGATCTCCAACTGTTCAAATGCCGGCACGATCAGGGCCGAAACAAACTTCATTCCATCACCGACTACGGCAAGCTGTTCAAAGAAAATATCATCTTTAAACAGCGTTTCAATCCCCTGTGGAGCAACATACTTGCCGCCTGAAGTCTTGAAGATATCCTTGATCCTGTCAGTTATTATAATATATCCCTCATCATCAATCATGCCAACATCACCTGTCTTTACCCACCCGTCCTCAGTAAAAAGCTCTTTGTCAAGCTCCGGCTTGTTCCAGTAACCCGGAGTCTGACTGGGACTTGTAGCCTGGATTTCCCCTTCGGGTGATACCCTTACTTTCATGAGAGGAACCACGGGCCCGCATGTGCCGAACTTGTTATGCGTAGGATTTGCCACGCTGATAACGAAACACTCGGTCAGGCCATAGCCCTGCAGTAGCAGAACACCGCACCTGAAAAAGAATTCCGCGATCTCGCCGGAAAACGCCGCTCCGCCGCAGTTGAACACCTTGTTCCTTCCGCCGAAAAGATTCCTGATCTTGTGAAGAACAAGCTTATCCGCAACCCTGTGCTTGATCTTTAATCCCAATGGCACACGTTTCATATCGCGTTTAAGGAACTGCACCTGCCCTCCTACCTCAAGGGCCCATTTGAATATCTTCTGTTTCTTTTCAGGCGCCTGGCTTATACCATCCGTAACCTTTGCGTACACCCTTTCCCATAGCCGCGGCACGCTGCACATGTAGTGAGGCCTGCTCTCCGCGAGGAACTGCATAAGCACATCGGCCCTGGCATCGTGGCAGTAGTCAACCCTGGCATTGCAGCAGAGTATAAAATAGCTCCATGCTCTTTCAAAAACATGAGCAAGGGGAATGAACGCAAGATTCACATCTGATTCAATAATCGGAATATGGTAGCCTGTTGCAAAGAGCATGGCCATCCAGTTTTTGTGTGTCAGCATAACGCCCTTTGGCACGCCGGTTGTTCCGGATGTGTATATCAGGGTGGAGAGATCATCAGTTTTCGCATCTGCCAGTCTCTTTTCAAGCTCAGCCTTTCTTCCGGATTTTTTCCCGGTCTCAAGGAAATCCCTGAAGAGCATTACACGTTTATCTTCAGTGTCATAATTAATGCGATGGTCGTAAATTATCACCTTCTCAACTGAAGGGGTTTCTGAAATAATTTTCATAGCCTTGTCATAATGATCCTGTTTTTCCACGAATAGAATTCTTATTGAACAGTCGTTTATAATATACTTGAGTTCATCCGCTGAATTGGACTGGTAAACAGGCACCGAACAGGCCCTTATGCTGAAACAGGCATAATCAGTTATTGCCCATTCAACCCTGTTGTTGGAAAATATCCCGACAAACTCCCTCTCCTTTACTCCGCACTCAAGCAGTCCCATGGCGCACTGGTCAATCAATTCAGAAAATCTTCCCCAGTGGAACTCCTCCCACTCGCCGAATGCCTTATGCCTTACGGCTACTTTTGAATTACGGTATTTTTCGCCCCTTTTGCGGACCATCCTTCCCAGGTGATCATCCTTTGCCAGGAACTCACGGAACTCCTTTTCATAATCAACATTATTGTTGTTCATACTCATGTTCACCTCCACATTTAGAAAACATCAGTTTTATTTCTACCGGTATACAGGCAGCTATTAAGTAAATAATATCATATTAAACAGAGAAAGTCTTGTGGATTTATAATTTATAAAACTGTGCGGTTTACCGGATTATAATTCTGAAAGGTGCAACACCGTTTTTAGTGTTGACAATTATGCATGACTTATGATTGACTTTGCCTCACATGTCTGGTTTAAACATATGACGGATGATTTCGATGCTGCATAAAATATTATATTTCCTCATGTTTTTC
>Ga0255343_1004431_pt1 | contig 13884 bp, 5 predicted proteins | sample wastewater_treat_4_FD_192413 | JGI IMG/M metagenome (GOLD analysis project Ga0255343, IMG submission 192413) | Wastewater microbial communities from Lulu Island WWTP, Vancouver, Canada - plant16 | ecosystem: Engineered > WWTP > Wastewater > Unclassified | place: Canada: Vancouver, British... | reverse complement strand
TCCGTTTCTCTTCGACGGTTACGACTATCGCATGTTGACCTTCTGCCACGCCAATCCCGAACCGGTGACCTTCACGCTGGAGATCGACCGCGCGGGCAACGGGAGTTGGGAGAAGTTGCGCAGCTTCACGGTCGACCGTGCGCTCATTCATCTGCCGACCGACGCCGAACGCGGCGCTTGGGTGCGGGTGCGCGTCGATGTCGCCGTCAAATCGGCCACCGTGCACTTCCACTACCGCAACAAAGACCCGCGTGGTCCGGCCAACGCGCCGATCTTTGACGCTCTCGCCAAGGTCGGCGAAACGTCGCGCACACGCGGCGTGATCCGCAGCAACCGCACCGTGCTGAGCATGCTCGATGATGGTCGCTACTATGAGTTGAACAACCGTTTGGAACTCACCGCGACCGAATCGACGACAGGCGCGACACTGGTCGCCGAGGGTGCGCAGCCCGAGAGCGGTATCCGCTTCGATGACGCCTCCCTGATCGTGGTCGAAGATGGCAAAACGTATCGTCTGCCCAAAAACCCCGCCTATGCGTCACCGCCCGCGTCGGCACCGCAAGACACGCAGCGGCCGACCCTTGAGGCGCTGTTGCCACGGAGTCTGGCAAAAGGTGCCGCGGCCACGGCCAGCTCGGTTCATCAAGCCTATCAAGCGGCCTTTGCCGTCGACGGCGTGTTCGACGACGATTCGCGTTGGATCGGCATCGGCCCCGGCAGTTGGCTCGCGTTCGACCTAGGTGCGCCCAAAACGTTCCGCAGTGTCTTCGTGGCTACCGGCTGGAAGCGTGAAACGATCTACGCTGTGCGCGATTTCGATGTGCAAGTCAAACGCGGCACGACTTGGCAGACTCTGCCCGGCGGTGAGATCCGTGGCAACGCCGCTACGGTTGTCGGCGTGCGTCTGACCGAGCCAGTGACCGCGCAAGAGGTACGTGTGCTTATCAAGGACGCAGGATATACGCGTATCTATGAGGTCGCGCTTTTCGAGGATCAGCCCGAGTTGCGTGACACTGACGCCTCGCGTCTGACCCACGCTCGCGTCTGTCGCGAGGTTGCGACTGAGCGCGACCTCTTCAACATTCACGGCACCTTCTACGAACTGCCGGCCCGTAATGCGCAGGGGTTCGCCAAGATCCGTCCGATCGCGACGCACAATCTCGCGATCCACGACTACGCCTCTCACTTCGGCATGCTCTTCCTCACCGGTCTCCGCGATACGCAAGCCGGCGAACGTGTCTTGGCCAGCGCCGATGGAAAGAGTGCCGTCTGGGCCGGCGTGGTCGACGACTTGTGGCAACTGGGCAAGCCGCGCGGCGAGGGCGGTGTGTGGGCGCGTACCGCCGTGAAGGCGGGTGTCCCTTCTGATCCCTATCTGATGACCGGCTACGACCAGAAGAGTGTGCGCTTGCTGAGCACCGCCGATGCCCGCATCACGTTGGAGATCGACATCGACGGCACGGCACTGTGGGTGCCTTACCAAACTTTCACGCTCAAGGCCGATGAAGCGCAGACCCACCGTTTCCCGGAGGGCTTCTCCGCTTACTGGGTACGCGCCGTCAGTTCATCCGACACCACGGCTACCGTACTGTTCTCTTACGAATAAATCGCCATAAACACCAAACACAAGGAGACTCTTGCAAAACCCCTCGTGACATGGGCGTCTCGCCCATGAAACACGGGCAAGATGCCCGTGCCACACCTGCAAACAAAGGGTTTTACAAGAATCTCATAAGGTCAACCATGAACGCTTCTCTTACACGTGCCTGTTTTATCATCGCCGCCGCATACGCCGCTACTGCTGCGCCGCTCGCCATTCCCAATGCGGGTTTCGAAGAGACTGAGAAGCCGACTTGGACCCTTGCCGATGGCGGTATGAGTGTCATCACGGAAGCGGCGGCACGAACGGGCACACGCGGTCTGCGCGTCACGGACACCTCCGACAAGAAGGGCAGCAACTGCCGTTCCGCCCCGGTGCCGATCACCGCCGGCAAAACCTACGCGCTCTCCTTTTGGGGACGTGTGCTGGAGGGCGACGGCGCGGTCGGCGTCTACATACAGTTCGCTGACACGAAAGAACGCGTTCTCACCTCGCCCTCGCGCTACGGCGAGATCATCCAGGCCATTCAGGGCGACAAGGGCGAGTGGCATGCTTTCACGCTCTGCGGACGTGCGCCGCCCGAGTCGGCGATGATGTGGGTCTGGGTGCACAGCTTCGTCGCCTCTCGCGGAATAGCCGACGTGGACGATTTTGCGCTCACCGAGTTGAGCGAGGCCGAGGCAGAGAAGATGCGTATCGAATCCCTGCGTACATCGCGGAGCGGTTTCCCGCCGCCCGATCCTGCGCGCGTCGCGCAGATCGCCGCTTGGCTCGCGCCCGCGCCGCACGGTCTGGGACGTCCTGCCACCGATCGCGAGGCATGGGATCGTTTGGCCGCATTGCCCGAAGCGGCCGCGCTGTTGCGTGAAGCGGAAAAGATCATGAACACGCCGCCGCCGGAGTTGCCCGACGAGCTTTACCTTGATTTCACCAACACCGGCAACCGCCGCAATTACGAACGGCCCTACGGTCAGCGTTCACAACGTATCAGCACCTTGTTGCTGGCCGAGTGCTTGGAGAACAAGGGACGCTTTCTGCCGGCGCTTGAACGTGATGTGCTCGCAGTCTGTAACGAACGGAGTTGGACCATGCCAGCGCATGATAGCAGTCTCAGCAATTTCAACGGCACGCGCCTGACCATTGACCTTGGTTCCTCCGCACGCGGCTGGCTGCTCGCCGAAGTGGATGCGTGGCTTGGCCACCGTCTCACGCCCGACGTGCGTACGCGGTTGCGCGACGAGGTTCGTCGGCGCGTGTTGGCACCCTATCTGGACGTGGTGCGCAACGGCAACATCAACGGCAACTGGTGGATGCGCTGTGACAACAACTGGAATGCCGTCTGTTCCGCCGGTGTGGTTTGCTGTGCCTTGGCGTTGCTGGAGCCGCGCGAGGAACGTGCTCTGGTGCTGGCCGCCATGGAGTTCTCCAATCCCTTCTTCATCAGCGGTTTTACCGACGACGGCTATTGCAGCGAAGGCATGGGGTATTGGAACTACGGGTTCGGCCATTACGTGATGATGGGGCTTGCCGTGCGCGCGGCTACCGGTGGTCGGCTTGATATTTTCACCGACGAGAAGCTGCCGCGCATCGCCGCGTATGCCAAGGGTTATCAGATTCAGTCGGGCCGCTCACCTTGGTTCGCGGACGGTGGCGGTGCGCCGAGTCCCGGTGTCTGGGCGCTGCTCCGGCAGGTCTTTCCCGAGGCCGTGCCGACCGACGTCCCCATGCCCGCGCTACTGAAGGGCGACCACGCCACCATCGGGCTGCGGGCTTTCGGACAGGAGCCGCCGTGGACCGCTGTCGAGGATCGCCTGCCGATCCGTACCTACTTCCAGGACGCGCAAGTCCTGATTACGCGCTCCGGTGGCGCGACCAACGAGGTGCCGTTCGGTGCGGCCGTCAAGGGCGGGCACAACGCCGAACATCACAACCACAACGACCTCGGCTCGTATGTCGTGGTACTCGACGGCGTCGAGATGCTGGGCGATCCCGGCGGTGAGATCTACACGCGCCGGACCTTCAGCCGCGAGCGGTATGTCAGCCCGATGCTGAACTCGTACGGTCACCCCGTGCCGGTGGTGGCGGGTCAACTCCAAGTGACCGGCCGACGCGCCGCCGCGCGTGTGCTGGAGACCGCATTCAGCGACACACGCGACCGCATCGAACTCGACATTGCGGCGGCATACGACGTGCCCGCGCTGACCGCGTTGAAACGAAGCTTCACGCATGACCGGACAGCGCGCGTGATCGAGATCAGCGACGAGGTTCGTTTCACGACGCCGCAGACATTCAGCGTGCCGCTCGTCACCTATCGCGATGTGACGCGTAAAGACGACACCACGCTGCATTTCCACGACAAAAGGCGTTGTGTCGAGGTGAAGATCGCTACCGAGGGCGGAGCTTGGAAGTTGGAAGACGAGCAACTTGAGAACCCCGGCAAAGCCTCGCCGCGCCGTCTGGCCGTGACCTTCACGGCCCCCGTCACCTCTGCCCGCGTACGTATCACCATCACCCCCTTAACCGAGTTCAAACCCTAATGCGGGCAGAGCCCGCAACCCAATTCAATCTCACACAAAGGCACAAAGGTTTTTTCATGACAACCCATTTCGTTCCCCTTCGTGACCTTCGTGGCTTCGTGTGAGAAACAACTTGTTTTTTATTGGCCGTATCGGCCGATAAGGCACTAAGCGACGAATGAAAAAACGTGCACCACTCAAACTCTCTTTTGACTACATGGACACTGCTGAGCGGCGTGTCCTCTCGCTCGAAGATGACGGTTTGTTTTGTCTGCCCGTCATCGGTTTTGACAATTACCGCAAGAAGTGGCAACAGGCCGCGCTTCATGTCCATGAAGAGTGTCTTGAGATAACCTTATGTCTGCGCGGCGACTTGGAGTTTGAGACCCGGAGCAAAACCTATCCGTTTAAGCCGGGGAGCATCTTTGTTTCGGGGCCGAAGGACGTCCACCGCTTGAAGTCCTATCCCAAAGGCATGAGCAAGTACTGGCTCCTGTTCCGCATTCCGGGGCCGGATTGCCGACTTCTCGAATTGCCGCAAAAGGAGGCCCGATCACTTGTTCATGATTTGACGCATCTCCCGAACCGTCTTTTCGCCGGGACAGACGAAATCCAGCGTCTCTTCAAGAAGCTGTTCCAACAGTATGACACGCTGCCGACCAAGACACCGGATCGGTCGTTGCGCCTGCGGTCAACGGCCCTGTCGCTTCTACTGGCGATTGTGGACGCGGCGTCTTCCCCGCCGCGCGAACGCCCCGAAGTACGGCTAGAGCGGATCATCGCGGAAATGCGCGCGCATCCCGAACGCTCATATCCGCTCGATGACCTTGCCGAAAAGGCCGCTCTCTCGCCGAACAGCCTTCTTACGCGCTTCAAGCGCCTTACGGGATCGCCGCCTCATGCGTTCTTGATCGCGCAGCGCATTGCTCGCGCCAAGGAGATGCTGGCCGAAGATAAACCGATCTCCTTTATTGCGAATCAACTCGGGTTTTCGTCTCCGCAACACTTTGCCAGCCTGTTCAAAGAGATCACCGGCCATACACCCTCCACATGGCGGATGTACAGAAAATCACAAAAGTAATAAACTGAACATAAAAACCTCAGGATGTGGTACAATGTAAGATGCTCGGTGAAGATCGTATTCTGCCCTTACGTGACGAAGCATGAGGAGACAGCAATGAAAAGAGCCACCTTGTCGTATGCCGTGCGCCCCTTCGGGTTTTGTAAGTCGAATGTGTTTCGCATCCCTGTCCATCGCAACACGGCGCGCAGATCGGCGTGTTTGCTGATCACAATGGCATTGGCATTCTCGCCCACAATGGTCCGCGCGGGACTGCTCGCGGCATGGGAGTTTAATCCCGACGATGTATCGGGCTCCAGCGTGGCTGCCAGCAGGAGTGTCGTCGCGAACACGACCGGCACACTGGTCGGCGATGCCACGACGGCCGCCGGATTCCTTGCACTGGACGGTAGCGGGGATTATCTGGCGTTCGGCACCGATGTCACCGGTCTGCGCGGACTCACAGCCATGACCATCTGCGCCTGGGTCCGTGTGGGCGACACCGGCACCATTCGGCGACGGATTGTTGAACATGACGATAACTACTATCTTTGGCAAGAGAATGGTAAATTCTGCTTCACGATCCACGGTCCGGGCGGTGCCTATATGGTCTCGGCGACCAGCCCCGCTGTTGGAACGTGGCAGCACGTGACCGCCACCTGGCAACTCAACCAGTCGGCCAAGCTCTATGTGAACGGCGTCTCGGAGGCTACCATCAACAATCCCACTGTCGCCATGCCGAATACAGCGCAACATCTATCTTTCGGTGCACAGCGCGACAACAAGCCCACTCCAACTCCCACTGCGTATTTCAAAGGCGACATGGACGACGTGGCGATCTGGGACGAGGCGCTGACGCCCGCGCAGGTTGAGGCATTGGCCGGCAGGGTGGGCGGCGGCTACAGCGGACGTGCGACGCCGTTGGAACTTGATGCCTTTATCGCCGCGCGGTCGGCCACCCGCATTCTCCGGACCGCCGCTACCGTGAACGGCCTGCTGGTCTCCGCCAACAACGCGCCTGCGAATGTCCGTCTCTACTGGGGCGAAAGCGACGGAGGGACTGACACCGGCGCGTGGTCAAACGTCTGCGAGTTCGGCTCAAGCACGCCGGGTCTGCTCGCCACCAACCTGACCGGTCTCAGCAGCGGCACCATCTATCATTTCCGGTTTTACGCTGAAGGCGGCGCATCTACCGCATACTGGTCGGCGGGCGGCAGTTTCACTACGTACGCCACGGTCCCCGATGATCTCGCCGGTCTCCAACTCTGGCTGACGCCCGACAGCGGGGTATACGCCGACACGGGCGGCACGACCCCCGCCGAGCAGGGCAGTACGGTTGAGCGCTGGCACGACCGTTCCGGCAACGCCCGGCATGCGACGCGTACCGGTACGGCTGGCACACTGAAGTTAGATATGATTGGTCTTGAGGGCTTCCCCGCCATCCGCTTTGCGGACATCAACAACAACGCTTACTTGACGGTCGCGGATTACACGCCACAGGACACGGACAATCTGACGGTGTTTCTGGTTTCACGTTCGCTTCCGCAAACCCTCAACGGATCGGCCATCCATCCCTTGCTCACTGCCGGACCGGTTTCGCGCGGTACCGGTCTGTTCACGATCACAACAATGCGTCCCAACGCAGGCGGTCCCGGCAACCTCGGTTTCTACGGGCGTGACTACAATCCATGGCCGTATGATGGATTTACATCGACCAATCAGACACCCAACTTTAGCGACGGATACGGACATATCATGACGCTCACACTGGACGCTGCGGCAAATGCGGGTAAAGGCGTGTTCACCGGTTGGTACGACGGCGCGTTCACCCAGTCGCATGTCGGCCTAACCAACAATCCTATCAACGGTCCTATTGAGATCGGCGGCAGCTCCGACGGCCCAACCTGCCGGTATGCTGGTTTCATCGGAGATGTTATCCTCTACGACCGGGTATTGACCGAGATCGAACGCAACCGGATCGGCTGGTACCTGCAGAGTAAATACGGGCTCAATGGCTCTTTTGTTGATCCGCTACGCGGGTGGCTTGTTTCGCGCGCCGCAACGGCAGTCACCAAAACGTCGGCGATTCTGAATGGTGAACTTCTGGACAGCGATCTGCCAGTCTCGGTCACGCTCTACTGGGGGGCGACCGACGGTGGTGACGATCCCGCCGCGTGGGCACACACCAACGTCCTCGGCACGGTCTCCGCGCGTGGTATGTTCAGCGTGCCGATCTCCGGTCTGACACCCGGCCAGACGCTTTATTATCGTTTCAAATCGGAGAGCAGCCACGGTACGGCTTGGACGGCCACCGCAGGGACGGTCACGCCATGGCGCGATGAACCCTCCGACATCGCGGATCTGCAACTCTGGCTCCGTGCGGACGATGGCGTTTTCGCGGATGGTGGCGTCACCACGGCTACGAACGGAGCGCCGGTTGTCCAATGGAACGATATGTCGGGCAATGCGCGTCATGCCGCGCGCGTGGGTAACGTGGGCAATCTGACCTATGCCGCGAACACGTTAAACGGGCTCCCCACAGTCACGGTCACCGACCGAGAAGGCGGCGATTACTTGAACGCCCCGACCTATCAAGTGGCAGACAACGATAACCTCACCGTCTTCGTCGTGTCGCGTGCGGCTCCGCAGACGCTCAACGGCTCGGCCATCCATCCGCTTGTGGGTTCTGGCCGACCGGCGAGCGGCGGGGGTGCCTTCTGCATCTCGACTATGCGTCCGAATGCGGGTGGCTCCGGCAATCTCGGTTTCTTTGGACGTAACTACAACCCATGGCCGTATGCTGATTTCACGTCGGCTAATCAGACACCTAACTTTGGCGATGGCCTCGGCCATGTCATCGCCCTGCAACTCGCGGGCGTGAATACCGGTGGTAACGGTACCTTCACAGGCTATTATGACGGTGTCACCACCTCAACCCGCAGCGGTAAAACGTCCAACCCGGCGAACGGCCCGGTCGAAATCGGCGGTACCGATTACAGCCCTTCAGCGCGTTACGCCGGCGCGTTCGGCGATGTGCTGATTTACAACCGCGCGCTGAGCGCTGAGGAGCGCAACCGCGTCGGCTGGTATCTCCAAACCAAATACGGTCTCGCGGGAGCCTACCGCAACCCGTTCGCAGTCGCTTTCGGCGTACCGGCCCTCACTGCGCTTGCTGGCACTTCCGCCACACTTGCGATTGAGGTCACGGGCGGCGACCTGCCGGCCGGCGTCACCCTGCATTGGGGTGAGACGGACGGCGGTACTGATAACGATGCCTGGGCACAGGCTTCGCTTCCCGTGAGCGTCAGTGCGTTGGGCACCGTAAGCATCACGGCTGAAGGGCTGCTGCCCGGCACGATCTATCACGCGCGATTCTCGGGGACCAATAGCCAGGGTATCGTTTGGGCCGACAGCGGTACCACCTTCGTAACTCCGGGGCCGCCGGTCATCGCCATCGGTATTCCCAATCAGCTTGGTTACACTGCGGCCACGCTGGAGGGGGCCTTGGTGGCCACCAGCGGCGCACCTGCCTCCGTTTGGATCTACTGGGGCAGCACTGATGGCGGCGAGAATGCCGATGTCTGGGAGCATGTGGTTGCTCTGGGAGCAAAGGAGGCGGGGCTGGTCTGGACCGAGGTCGCGGACCTTGCGGAGAACACCACCTACTACTACCGCCTCTTCGCATCGAACAGTTTCGGCGGGCGTTGGACGAGTACATCGGTCCGGTTCACGACGGCCTTCGAAACGCCCGGCATCAAGCGCAACGGCTTGGTACTCTGGCTGCGAGCCGATGCGGGTGTCCAGCACAGCAACGGCTGGGTGCACGCCTGGGCCGATCAAGCGACGGATGTCGGCGGAGCGAACGATGCTGCTGCAGTCGGCAACTCCCGTCCCTTGTTCGTGCCGGAGGGTATCGATGGGCGCGCCGCGATCCGTTTTGACGGCACCGATGACTTCCTTGCGGTTCCCGACCACGATGCGCTCGATCTGGGTACCGGTGCCGGTAAGGGCTGGACCGTCCTCACCGTGTATCTCCGTGAGAAGAGCGGCACCCAGTGCATTGTCTCTAAGGGCACGGCGGGATCGGATACGACCGACTGGCGGTTCTTCTCCGACGATGCGGGTGTGATATGGGGCTCGGGTCCGGCTTCAGATACAAACGCATGGTTCCGGGTTGCAGAGCCTCCAGCCAATCAGCCGCACCTGCTGGCTGCCACGCTGACGCAGACCGGAGAGACCGAGGGGACAAAAGTTTTCTATGTCAACGGTCAACCGCATCCCTCAGATCCGTATGCGGCTAAGGCATCAGCCAACGATCATCCGATGGTCATCGGCGGATTTGCCGCGTCTAGCGGCAACCTAGGCGGTCTTGTTGCCGAGGTCTTGGTCTTCAACCGTGTCTTGAACGAAGATGACCTCAATAACGCGGGCTGGTATCTGCAACAGAAGTACGGCATAAACGGGGCGTTTGAGTACCGTGCACCACGCGGCACGTTGCTCCAAGTCCGATAGTAAAGTACAAGGGGAGAAAACATGAAGGCTTTTTTCGTGCGGGGAGTACTCGTCGGCGTGTTGTGTGTTTTGTCGGTGGACGCGGAAGAGACGGTCTTTGTGAAGGCTGGCAAAGCGTCAATGCCGCTGGTCGATCTGTCACAAGACCAGACGCGTCAGGTGGTGGTTGCCGCCGGCACGCCGGAGGTGTACCAGGGGCACCCGACCACCGTATCGTTGCCGGACGGGCGGACGATCTTCTGCGTGTGGTGCATCAATCACGGCGGTGCGGCCGGTCCCATGGCGCGTAGCCGCGACGGCGGCCGTACTTGGGAGCGGCTGGACGCACGCATGCCGGAAGGTTACCGGACGCATCAAAACTGTCCCAGCATCTACCGGTTGGTCGACGCGCAGGGCAAGGCACGGCTGTGGGTCTGGTCTGCGGCCAAAGACACGCGCCAAGGTCCGCCGATGCCCAGCATCATGAGTGAGGATGACGGTGAAACATGGCGGGAGATGCCGCCGCTGGGTGAGGCGTTTTATTGCGTGATGACCTTCAGCAGCATGGTGCGGTTGAATGACGGCTGCTATCTTGGGTTGTACCACCGAGCCGAGGGCAAAGGTGAAGGACGTGCGTATCTGGAAGTCATGCAGACGCAGAGTAGTGACGGCGGCTTTACATGGTCAGTACCCCGCTCGGTCGCGCGCGTGGCGGGCAAAAAACCGTGCGAGCCCTTTGTGTTCCGTTCGCCCGACGGCAACGAGCTATGCTGCCTGATGCGCGAGAACACCCACACGGGCTACAGCCTGCAGATGTTCAGCCGCGACGAAGGCGCGACGTGGAGCACGCCGGTCGACACAGCGTGGGGACTGACCGGTGACCGCCACATGGGCGTCCGAACGCAGGACGGACGGATGGTTGTCGCGTTTCGCGATTGTGCGCCGCACTCACCTTCCAAAGGTCATTTCGTAGCGTGGGTTGGCACCTACGATGACATCCGGCAAGGTCGCCCCGGCCAGTATCGCGTCAAGTTGCTGCACGGCTATACACTTTTTGATCTTGGGTATCCCGGAATGGAACTGTTGCCGGACGGCACAATCGTCGCGACGACCTATCTGAAATATTGGAACGACGCGCGCAAACACTCCGTCGTCAGCACACATTTCAAACTCGCCGATACTGATGCCCTGTTGCGGAAGTAATGATTACTGCGGTACCCTCAGCGATACATACGAGTTCCGGCTTGCCGTTTCGGATGGTGAACGGATAACCTGTTCGCGGATCTGCACTGTGGAAGTGTCTACAGCGGGAACCGTGTTCAGTCTTCGGTAAACATGAGGGACGGGAGGAAAGAGGAAAGTGAAGATCGTGAAAAGATACGCAGATACCACCCCGGCCACAAATAATGCCGCACAGATGCGCGGAGATCATGTGTTCCCGATGAAAAGGAGAGCGGTGGGTCGGGAGCGCGGGCGTCCTCGCCCGCAACAACGTGTCTTGCAAAAGGCTGATGCGCACACTTCCCTTGGGAACCAGACCGCGCACCGGCATCACAATCGACCTTTCACAGAGCGGGCGGGGACGCCCGCGCTCCCGACTGCGCATACACACAACACGCGCTTGCCTCGCATGACTCCTTGTCGCCAACCGATTTCTCTCTCATTCTTGATTTGTAGGCTCCATTTGAAGTGCAATGCTGTTTGTGGCTGGGTTAATGTCGTACTCTTTGCGCTTGCGCTTGCGTGTGGCTGCACCGTGTGCGAGAAGACGGCGCAACCAGCGATAGGCCCGGCGGCGCCGCTCGTGTTCACGGGTGACGTGCGCGGCGGGGCGCTCATCGAAGCGCCCGGTGGTGCCGAGCAGACGTTCGAGTGCTGGTTCATGGCGCTCGGTATGGGTCAAGGCGACAAACCCTATGACCGTATCGTGCAGACGCCGGACTGGTACCTTCACACGATCGCGAGCGAAGACGAGGTGAGCGCACTGACCTTCGGTTACACAGGTGCCGACGGGAAGGTGCAGGGCTTCGGCAATCTCGGTCTTGCCGAAGGCATCTATTTCGGCAAGTGGCAGCATGTCGCCGTCACGTACGCGCCTGAGGGGTTCCGCATCTACCTGAACGGTACGCTGATTTCCGGTGCCAAGGCGCTGGCGCGCGCGCTTCCCGAGTCGCTCAAAGGCGGCCTTGCGTGTCTCGGCAACAGTTCCTTTGGCGCGCAGCGTGCATTTAAGGGCAAGATCGCGGGCGCGCGCTTTCTTGATCGTGCGCTGTCTGCCGCCGAGGTCGCCGCGCGTGCGACGATCAATCCCGACGGTAAGCCCATTGACGTGCCGCCGAGCGCGGCAGCGACCGAGGCCGACCGGATTCCGGTCGTTGACATCTCGACCGACGCGTCGCGCCAAGTGATCATAGCCGAAGGAGCGAAAGACCGCTACGAAGGCCATCCGACGACACTCCTCGCAGATGACGGGCGGACGATGTTCTGCGTCTGGACGACGGGACACGGCGGCCCGTGCGGACAGATGGCGCGTTCGGACGATGGCGGCTTGACGTGGACGCGGCTCGACGCGACACTTCCCGAGGTCTACGGGCGTACCCACCAGAACTGTCCCGTGCTGCAAAAAGCGAAGGGGCCGGACGGAAAAATGCGGTATTTCATCTATAGTGCTAAAGCTAGGGAAGGGCGCGGCCTCGGCATCCTCATGAGTGAGGATCTCGGTAAGAACTGGCGCGAAATGCCCTTTCAGGCGCATCTTTCCGCAGGCATGCCGCCGACGGGCTTCATGGTGCTTAAGGACGGCACCTGTGCCCTGTTCGGGCAGATCTTCAAGTCGCGTGCGAAGGCCAAGGACCGCCCCACCGACGACCAAGCGGTGTGGATGTCTGTCTCGCAGGACGGCGGTATCACTTGGGGGCCGTCGCGCATTGTCGCGGAGGCCGACCGGCGTAACCTCTGCGAGCCGTGCTGCCTGCGTTCGCCGGACGGCAATACGCTTGTCCTGATCATGCGTGAGAACCGTCACTGCGGGCGTAGCATGATGTGCTTCTCGCGGGACGAGGGCCAGACGTGGACGACGCCGGTCGACACGCCGTGGGCGCTGACCGGCGACCGTCACGAAGGCGTGCTGCTGCCGGACGGACGCTATGTGATTGCGTTTCGCGACCGGGCGATCGGCTCGGAGACGTACGGCCAGTTTATGGCGTGGGTCGGCACATGGGAGGATATCGTGCATGCCCGTCCCGGTCAGTACCGTATCCACCTGCTGCGTCACTACGGTCGCGGTGGCGTCTATCCGAGTGGCGACGGCGACACCGGTTATCCGGGGGTGGAACTGTTGCCGGATGGCACGCTGGTCTGTACCACCTACACGCGCCATTTCCCCGACGACCGCCAGAGTTCGGTGGTCCTCACGCGTTTCAAGATCGAAGAGATCGATAACCTTTACAGGAAAGCCAAATGAACAAAACCTTCTTTCTGGGAGTGGCGGCGAGTGTCGCATTGAGTGGGAGTGCGCTCTGCGGCGAAGCACTGCGTCCGCCTGCCATGCACGTGCTGCCTGATGGTGCGATTCAAGCGCGGGCGTGGCTCCGGCATCAACTCGAACTGCAACGCGATGGCCTGACGGGACATGCGGAGGAGCTTTACGATGACATCGGCAACAGCGACTGGCTGACCGGCGCAGGACGGGGCGGCCAGTACGCCTGGGAGCGCGGTCCCTATTACGCGAAGGGGCTTGTGGCACTGGCACTGGCGCTGGACGACGCCGCGCTCAAAGCGAGGGCGAAGCGCTGGGTGGATGCCATCCTCGCGAGTCAACGGCCGAATGGCGATTTCGGTCCGCGCGAACGCAACTGGTGGGCGAACATGATCGCGCTCTGGCTCGTGCGCGACTGGTGCGCGGCGACCGACGATCCGCGTGTACCGCCGTTTCTGGAGCGTTACTTTGCGTTTCAGGCGCAGGAATTGCAACGCTATACGTTGGTGGATGAGTCCAAGTGGGCCATGGCTCGCGGCGCGGATGAACTGGACGTGGTTCTCTGGTTGCACGCGCGTACGGGCAAGAAGGAGCTTGAGGCGTTTGCCCGTCTGTTGTCGGGGCAGATCGCCGATTGGAGCACCTTCTATCATCGCGGCGGCGACCCCTCAAAGGCGGGCTGCCGCAGCCACATCGTCAACTTCATGCAGGGCATCAAGGCACCGCCGCTGCAATGGCG
>Ga0255343_1004426_pt1 | contig 13898 bp, 9 predicted proteins | sample wastewater_treat_4_FD_192413 | JGI IMG/M metagenome (GOLD analysis project Ga0255343, IMG submission 192413) | Wastewater microbial communities from Lulu Island WWTP, Vancouver, Canada - plant16 | ecosystem: Engineered > WWTP > Wastewater > Unclassified | place: Canada: Vancouver, British... | reverse complement strand
GTAAAGACCCATAAGTCTGTCATTTATCTGGCTTTTGGCGGTCAACAGGATAACGGGTGTATCTACACCGCTACTTCTTAGTTCTTTAAGAAGGTTCAGTCCGTCGTATATGCCCAACATTACATCAAGGATTATAAAATCAGGATTTTCGTGTTCGATGACCGATGAAAAATCCTTACCGCTGTCTAGGGTTATTACGTCATAATTTTCAAGTATCAAGGACATGCGTACAAGATCAAGTATGCTCTGCTCATCGTCAACAACAAGTATTTTCATATTGTCTCCTTCGGCTTTTAATATCCACATTAATTATACCGTAAAGGAGAATTTTTCTTAACTTTTTGGTTTAAGAGAAACTATGCATAGGCTCAGTTACTATCCGGAACTGTTCTGACTATACGGAAGAAGCCGCCTAGATCGATGTAGCGATCTTCATCAGATTCAGACTGCTTGGATTTTGAACTTCTTCTTTTTACAGTAAATGAAAAGGTATAGTCACTGTAAGTTTCATATGTCGATTTACCTCATAAAAATATGGTAAGATTTATTATAGTGGATTGTTATAAAAAATAAAAAGACGAGTATATAGAAAATAATTGTTAAATCAAAAGTATGAAAGGAGAGCTGAAATGAAGAAAGCTATTACAGTGATGGTTCTTGTACTTCTTATACTGGCTGTACCTGTAAAAAGTCAGGAGATATTGCAAGATCAAAACATTGAAATGGTTCTGGTGGAAAAAGGCAGTTTTCTGATGGGAAATTTATTTATAGAGGGAGACGAAAATGAAAAACCATTACACAACGTAACTTTTACATACGATTTCTGTATAGGCAAGTATGAAGTAACCTTTGACCAGTATGACATATACTGTGAGGAGACAAAAAAAGCCACACCGTATGACATTGGGTGGGGCAGAGGCAACAGACCTGTAATTAATGTAAGCTGGTACGATGCTATAGAATACTGTAACTGGCTGAGTGAAAAGGAAGGATTAGCAAAAGCATACGATGAAACCGGAACCCTTATTGACTCAAAAGGAAAGACAACCACAGACCCAAGCCTGGTTGAAGGATACCGTCTTCCTACAGAGGCAGAGTGGGAGTATGCTGCAAAGGGAGGAAACAAAAGTAAAGGATATAAGTACAGCGGAAGTAACAAAGATGATGATGTGGCATGGTATGCATATAATTCCGGTGGTACTACTCATGAAGTGGGTACTAAAATACCAAACGAGCTGGGGATATACGATATGAGCGGAAATGTATCTGAATGGTGCAGCGATAGTTATTACAGCTATTTTTCGGCAAATCAGACCAATCCTTACAACTTTTCTGCTGCCTATATTATTGAACGCGGAGGTGGCTTTAAAAGCAGTTTTATGCAGGTACGCACAGCTGCCCGTAAGAGCAGTTCCCAGATAAAAGGCAATCCTTTTGTTGGGTTCCGTGTTATAAAAACAGAAAACATAAAAAAAAGCAAAAGACTGGAAAATCTACCGATAATAAAAGTAGGAACCAATAGGGTTAACGAGGTACACACAGAATTGGTATTCATAATGCCAGGAACAGTTCTGGTCGAAAAAGGCAGCTTTCAGATGGGGAACATGATGGAAAGCGCATATGATTGGGAATTACCCGTACATACTGTAACTTTCACATACGACTTTTATATCGGAGAGTATGAAGTAGCCTTTGAACAGTACGATAGGTACTGTTATGAAACAAAAATCGGTAAACCAGATGATTACAGATATGGCAGGGGACTCAAGCCTGTAATTGATGTAAGTTGGTACGATGCCATAGGCTATTGTAACTGGCGTAGTGAAAAGGAAGGATTAGCAAAAGCATACGATAGTGACGGAAACTTTCTTGACTCAAACGGAAATATAACCACAGACCCAAGCCTGGTCGAAGGATACCGTCTTCCTACAGAAGCGGAGTGGGAGTACGCAGCCAAGGGAGGAAATAAAAGTAAAGGATTTAAGTACAGCGGAAGCGACAACATAGGTGACGTGGCGTGGTACTACGGAAATGCGCATAGCCGTATCTGTGATGTTGGAACCAAATTGCCTAATGAGCTGGGTATATACGATATGAGCGGAAATGTATCTGAATGGTGTATGGATTGGTATGATGGAAAGTACTATGAAAACTCTCCTGCTGTGAATCCTTATAATTCAAATCCAGGTAATGACCGTACCTTTCGTGGAGGGAGCGTACACAACAGCTTATGGTATACGTATACAGCCTATAGGTACTACATTTCTCCCAACAACAGATCTACCAATGTAGGGTTTAGAATTGTAAAAACCGCAAATTAATTTTAGGTATAAAGTGCGACACATCCGAGCGGATACAAGACATCCGAGCGGAATGTGTCACACTTTATTTTTTAGGATGGAAATAAATGAATGGTAGTTTGTTATAATGGTATAAACAGCGGATACGAAATATCCGAGCGGATACGAAATATCCGAGTTGAAATTAATTTTACGGGGGATATATGTATGAATGACTTTCTTTCTGAAAAGATTATAGTTCCTTTTTTAAGCGGGAATATTGAGAAAGACGTTATTGATTTTTTTAATGCCAATGGTTGTGAAGATACTGCCCGGCACAGCATTAGGGTTTCGCAGGCGGCACGTGAACTTGCCATGATTTATAAGGTTGATGCAAAGAGTGCTTGGATGTGCGGACTGCTTCATGACACGGGAAGGGTTCTTTCCGATGAAAATAAAGTTGAGCTATTGGAAGTGCTTTCTATGGAAGTACTCGCTCAGGAGTATGTGAATCCCGGAGTTCTGCATCAGAAAGTATCGGCATTTATGGTAAAAGACATCTTTGATATTGATGCAAAAGATATTTTAAGTGCCGTTGGGTGCCATAGTACCCTGAAAAAAAATCCTTCCGTAATGGATATGATTCTTTTTGTAAGCGATAAGCTTTCATGGGAGGATGACAGATCATTGAGCTGGTATGAAAAGATGAAAAAGTATTCCAGCGTCAGTCTTGAAAAAGCATGTTATGAGTATATAAAGTATTTTCTGAAGGATGCAGACAGAAAAGTCATACATCCTTGGATTTTGGACGCATACTATTATCTTAGCGAAAAGGTCTGTGACGACCTTAGCATTGAGTGAAGGCGATAAAAAGTGGAAAGGTATAAGTATAAGGTTGTTGTGATTAGCGGAGGAGCAGCCGGCATCGGCAGAGAGATAGCCAAAGCTTATGGGGCAGAGGCTGCAAGCGTTGTTATAGCAGATATTGATGCAGATGGCGGAGAAAAAACCAAAGATGAAATCTTATCTTGTGGCGGGGACTGTGAATTTTTCAGAACAGATGTCGGAAACGAGAAGGATGTAATATCGTTAATGAACTTTATTGGTCAAAAATACGGAAAGATTGATGTGCTTATAAATAATGCAGGGATATTTGATAAGATAAATATTCAGGAGATGACTTTAAGCCGTTGGCAGCGGGTCATAGATGTAAATCTTACCGGACCTTTTCTTTGCAGCAAGTATGCCATTGAACATATAAAGCCTTCAGGCGGAAGTATAGTAAACATATCAAGCACAAGAGCCTTGATGTCCGAAGGTGACAGCGAAGCCTATGATGCTTCCAAGTCAGGTCTTCTGGGGCTTACCAGGTCTTTGGCGGTCAGTCTTAGTGAGAGGCGGATAAGGGTAAATGCAGTCTCTCCGGGTTGGATAGAAACAAAGGGGCAGGAGCTGAGAAATGTGGATCATCTTCAGCATCCTGCCGCAAGAGTTGGTATTCCATCCGATATCGCCGGGCTTTGTCTTTTTATAACAAGTGATGAAGCTGGTTTTATAACCGGTGCAAACTTTATTGCCGATGGCGGAATGACGGTAAAGATGGTTTATGAACCATAAACTAAAGTTCGTAAAGGATGTATGGGATTTCCATTTCTTCTTTGGTAAGTCCGCCATGCATGCCTTTGAAGTCCATTGAAAATACATCTTCCTCATACCACCATACCCCTTTATTCTGATAAGGAAGTATGCATATATCCCCGACTCTTGATAAAAATTTTTTGCTTGCGCAGCTAGAGCCAAAAAAATTCTGATCTAGCAGTTCCTTAGTTTTGATGACTTTTGCTGTGGATTCAAGATTTTTTGTAAGAAGTGCGGCTGTTTCATCAATCATGTTATGCTGAACATGAATAAAAAAGTCTCTGTAAGAGCCGCCCGGAACCAAAGGTCTTGCGACAGAGTTTTTTTTCAGGGCACCGACGACATCTTCCATATTGTTTATATATACTCCTTGGTCAAGTTTTACAGTTGTCTGACCATGATCGGCAGAAAGTATGAAAAGAGTTTTTCCATCTCTGGGAAGTTTTTTAAAAAGTATTTCCTCCAGGGATGTCATAAAACAAGTCAACTGTGCCTGCGCTTGTTTAGAGTATGGTCCATACAGATGGCATATGGAGTCCAGTTCAGAATAATAGAACTGAAAGTAGCCTTTTTCCTGTTCAGTTACTGTCTGAAGCAGTTCCGATAATCCCTGTGCAAAAGTTGTGTAGCTTACAGGCACGGAGTTTCTGACAGCTTTTCTGGTGTATGGCGAGTTAACAATTGAGGCAGGCATAAAGAGAAAAGATTCAATATTTTTTTCTTTAAAAACAGAGTAGATATTGTCAAAATCAAAGACTTTATCTATGGTATCGGCTGCTTTGCTGAGTACTGTGTTTTTCTGTGCCGGCAGTCTGTACATGAATGGTGCAAATATATCGTCAAACTCAGGTTCGTAATAGAACCATTCCATTATACCGTGCTGCTGAACCTGCATTCCGCTGTGAAGGGTTGTTATTTCGGCGGTTGTGGTTGAGGGGAACTGTGAGGTAAGTTTTGAGGTTTTACCGTTTACAAGCAGCTCCTTTAACACAGGAAAGCTGTCTGAAAACATTTCAAGCAAATTCCAGCCAAAGGCATCTATAAGAATGAAGATAACCTTGTCATACTTTTTTTTAGGGTCAATGGCAGTATCCGGCGGAAGAAGGTTATGTCTGTTTCCGTTTTCAGTAAGGTATGAAAAGATTGTATAAGGAATATTTGAAAAACAGTACTTCTCATAATCGGGTTTTAAAAATCCTTCAAAGGTCATTGTTTTAAGATGCTCAATAGATTTTTTGTTTATCATGGTTTCCTCCTGTAAATATATTTTTCTTATTAACTATATTATATACGATTTTCTGGTTTAACATACTAATAGAATCGGGGTGGAAGTATGTATAAGTACATAATCATATTGAGTTTTTTATTTTTTGCAGTTCCATTCCTTATTCCTGTAGATTCAGTTGGTGGAACGGTTGATGAAAAAGTTCTGGCGGATGACGATAGTCTTTTTTTATCTGTAGAAGGTATTGATCTTCATTACAAAATAGAAAGGGGAGAATCGAAAAGGAATTTTATTCTGCTTCATGGATTCGGATCTAATCTTTGGACATGGGAAAAAATATCAAAACCTCTTTCTAAATTTGGAACGGTGGTTTCTTACGATAGACCGGCTTTTGGTCTTACTTCAAGACCACTTTCATTTGTACAAGAAAATCCCTATGCTTATGAATATCAGCCTGAAATATTTTTTAAGTTAATGGACAGGCTTAAGCTTACAAAAGCCATTATTGTGGCAAACTCTGCTGGTGCAGATACTGCAATTAGAGCTTATTTCAAGTCTCCTTCGAGAGTAGAGGGTATAATCCTTATTGCTCCTTCTTTTGGTGAGGATAACAGTTCATTCTCTTTTTTTTCAAAGCTAGCAGAAGTTCCACAGTATGATAGGTTGGGACCGCTCATAAGCCGAATTTTAAAAGATAGCGGAGAGAGTATTCTAAAAAGTGCATGGTATGATCCTTCCCGTATAAGTGAAAAAGATCTTGAAGGGTACAGAAAAAATATACTTGTCAATAATTGGGATACTGCTTTATGGAACTTTACAAAAGCTTCGCTTTACAGAACCTCTGTGGGAAGGATAGAAAATATAAAATGTCCTGTTCTTGTTCTGAGCGGGGACTCAGATGTTATAATACCTTTAGACAAAAGCATGGAAGTTGCAAGAAAGATAAAGACTTCTTCTTTCAAGGTGATAGAAAAGTGCGGACATCTTCCACAGGAAGAAAGACCAGAAGAGCTTATGGCGGCAATAATTGAATTTATAACAAGTCTGGATTCAGATTGAAATATCAAGGAGAATAAGATGCAGAACGGAAAGGTATACAGATGTATTTTTTGTGAAGACAAAGTACTTGTAAAAACAGTGAACGGTAGATTGGCGCTTCCGCTGGAAGACGATATTCAGAGCATGAAGGCGGATACAAAACATCCGAATGAATTTTCCTGCACAAGACAGCTTCAGGATATTTTTGGCAACATAGTCCAAGTATATGAAACTTTGAACTTTCAGGAAAGACAGGATTTCTTTTTTTCATCCATGAGACCTCTTCTTGCAGAGTTTGAGACAGATGAATTTTCGGCTGTGGCAAAGGCTTATCAAAAAATTAACTGGAATAAGAAAAATAAGTACTGTCGAAGATGCGGAGCAGAGATTTCTGCTGAAAATCCAGATGGTTCAAAAACTTGTTCCAAGTGTGGGCTTGTGGTTTATCCAGAGATATCCCCGGCAATAATCGTTGCCGTCACAAAGGGAGACAAACTTCTTCTTGCTCACAATACAAATTTTAAAAGTAATATGTACAGTATAATTGCGGGTTTTGTAGAAATGGGAGAAAGCCTTGAGGATTGTGTCAGAAGGGAGGTTATGGAAGAGGTCGGAATACATGTCAAGAATATAAAATATTTTTCCAGCCAGCCATGGCCATTTCCCAATGGTCTCATGATAGGCTTTACCGCCGAATGGGAAAGCGGGGAGATAACGCCGGACGGCTGTGAAATTCATGATGCTAAGTGGTTTTTACCTTCAGAGTTTCCGAATCTTCCTATGGGTGGCAGTATTTCAATGATGCTTATACAAGATTATGTCAGGAGATACAACGAGGGATTACTTTTTTAGACCAAAGTACTGTATTATTGATTTGGCTATTATTTCTGCATATGTATCCTGATATGCTCCGTCAAGAAAGCAGTTCTCAACTTCAGGATTACTAAGATAATCAAGTTCAAAAAGAACAGCTGGACACTGGGCGTATGCCAGAACCCAAAAGTCCTGCGGGAATATGCCGCGCGAGCATACTCCCTTCAGCAGAGCCCAGCTATTTAAAAGTATGGAGTAATATCGGCTGTCTCTTATGGTGTTTTCTTTGCTTTGAATAATTGGAAGCAATATACTCTGAAAATCTTCATCAAGATTTTCTCTTTTTAATAGCCGGTTTGAGTAGTTTTGAGCGGTAAAGTCGTAGTAATATATTTCCGATCCTCTAAGTTGTCTGTTCTGGGGAAAAGAGTTCATATGAATACTTATAAAAAGATCGGCATCATTTTGTTCTGCAATGGCAGATCTTTTTTCAAGCTCAGTATATATATCTATGGTTCTTGTCATAATTGTGTCAATCTCATAATTTTTAAGGAGTTCGACGGTTTTTAAGGCAACCTGGAGATTTATGTCCTTTTCGTAAGTTCCTCCAGGGCCTATGGCTCCAGGATCTTCTCCTCCATGGCCTGGATCTATGACCACAACCTTTTTTTCTCTGGGTGCGAATTCAAAATCAATGGTAACTTTATTGTCCTGTATACTTTTTTTAACCTGTGGTTCCGAAAAGGTGCAGATCTTACTCCATACTTCTTTATCTGAATAGTGTACGGTTTTTATGTACTTCATATGTGCATCATACTCTTTGTAAAAAAAGATATCCGGATACTCTGTATTATAAAACTTTACAAGATAGGTGTCATTAGATATTTTGTAAAAGTCAAGCTCAGGTTGTCTGTTTAGGTCGTATATAATTCTGATAAGGTTTTTCTGGAAAAATACATGTATTCCCTGAATTTTTTTCAGAGAACGGTTTATATAAACACAATCGTTCTTGGATATAAAAGTTAGATCAAGAATTGAGCAGATAAGCTCGGCATTCATAAAGACAGTTCCGTTTTTTATGATAAAATCATACTTATTAAAGAATACTGCTGGGCTTTCCATTACAGTATAAGAGCAATTATAAAATGAAATCAGTATATCCGTATGATTATTATATATGCGGATAATCTGATCTTGGGAAAGCTCTGTCTTATAGTCGAATCTCGAACAGAGCGCCTGAATATCAACATAAACACAATCGGCCTGTTGAGTATAAAAACAGGATTCGACTTCCTTCCACTGAAAAAAAACAGTTGTTTCGGAAAAAGCAAGAGTGGTAAAAAAACTTATAAATAATGCCGCTGCAAGTTTTTTATAATGTCTCAAAATATCAGCCCGCCAAATGAAATAACAGAGAAAGATTATTATTATATGAATAATTTTATCATAGATATCTGTTTTTATGGCAGAAAATAAGAAAAGCACTATGAAGTTTTTCTTCATAGTGCTTTTCCTTTATCTTACCATCAGTCGACCTTAAAATTTTCTATTTTGTTTAAAAGTGAATCAGAAAGCTTACTTAAATTTTCGCTCATATCGCTAACGCTGTTTGCGCTCTGGACTTGGGAATCCAGTGTTTGGTTTATATTCTGGATTTCCTCTGCAATTTTAGTCATTGATACATTGGCCGTATCCATTGAAGCAGATATCTCCTGTGCCGAAGCACTTACCTCTTGGGAGCTTGCCGAAAGATCCTGGAATGAATTTTTAATTTCATTGACGCTCTTGTTTATCCCGACAAAGTTCTCTGCAACATTTTTTGCTTTTTTGTCCACTTCTTTTCCGTTTTCAACAGTCTTTTCAGTAGCATTCTGTGCCTGTACTACGCCCGATTTTATATCATTGAGGATGTCAGAAATGTTTGATGTGGTCTTTTTGCTCTCTTCAGCCAGCTTTCTTATCTCATCGGCAACCACGGCAAATCCCTTTCCTGCTTCACCTGCTCTGGCGGCTTCGATTGCGGCGTTAAGTGCAAGAAGGTTGGTCTGTTCGGCAATAGAGTTTATATTCTGGACTATTTCTCCTATCTTTTCTGATTTTTCTGCAAGGCTTCTTACAGTCTGAGCTGTTTCTATACTACTCTGGACAGAATTATTTGCAAGCTCGACTATTTTTTCTATTCCTACCGTTCCGTCGCTTGAGCGAACCGAAACATCTTCCGCTTTGGAAAGAAGCTCCTGATGAAGCTTAGTAATATTCATGAGCGCTGCCGTGACTTCCTGTACAGATGAGGTAACCTCTTGAATTGAAGCAGTTGTTCCCTGAACATTTTTATCAAAAACTTCAACAGCGTGGTCTGTGTTTTCAAGACCCTCTTTTGTCTGTTCTGCTATTGCAGACAGCTCATCAGAGGAAGTATCCACGAGTTTGGTGGTATTTCTGACTCCCAAAAATATATTTTTTAAGGAATCAGCCATATTCTGAAGTGAAACTGACATAGCAGATATCTCATTTCTGCCCGGCTGGGTAAACGCTACCGTAAAATCACCTTTTCCGAAAAGCTCTATATTTTTCTGAAGCTTTTTTATGGGTGAAAGTATTGAAATAGTAACGAGTATGCTCAGCACTCCTGATATTGAAATAGCAAAAATGATTATTATAAGGAATATATTAGCTGTCCTGTCAGCAATTCCCGTGCTGCTTTTATAAACATCATCGGCATTCACATTGTTTTTCTCGATAAGCGACTGGAGAAGCTGTTCAATCTGCATTACCTTTGGACCGGCGGTACTTTGAATGTACGCAAATATTTCTTCCTTGTCAGAACCTTCAAGCAAGCTGAAAAGCTTTGAAGAAATGGTTTTATAGTCATTCAGTGCAGTTCGTATGTTTTCAAGCTCTTTGTCGGATACAACATCTTTGGTTGAACTAATATAACTCTGAAGATAGGCATCTTCCTGAATAAAAAAGTTTGTTGTTTGTGCCTTGAGGCTGTTAAGTATCTGCTTGTCATCTGTCAGCAGTACCAGGAAAGTATCTCTGCTGTGTTCAAGCAATGAATTCTGTAAAGCCGATATATACTGTATAGATTTAAGATTGTTATTATAAATCTCATCTATCATTTTATCGACTTTCTTAGTATTCATGACGCCATAGACGGCGATAAATATCATGAGACCAATAAGTATGGAAATAATTATACTTAATCTTTTGGAAATGCGTATATTTTTCAGCATAAAATACCCCCTTTGCTTTAATGTAGGGAAATTCTATCACCATTAAATAAACAAAAAATTAAAATAGCAAATACGCAATATTACACTGTTTAAGAGTAGAGTTAGATTAATAAAGATATAATAAAAAATGAATTTATTGCACTACTTCCAAAAAACAATTTAATGTATAATATTCTTATAAAGAAAAGGTTATATGGACGGGAGGTTTTATGAAAGAAGAAACGGTGTTTTGTTTTTTGGCAGAGGATAGAGCTTCGGTTTATCAGGGACTTCTGCTTAGCAAGAGTATAAGAACTTTTGGAGGCAGAGTTTCAAATGCAAGGATTTTTGCTCTTGTTCCTATGAATGCAGACGGTCTGGATGAAAAGATAAAAAAAGCTTATTTTGATAACAAGATTGAAATCATGGTATTTTCAAAAAAGTATGAAGACAGCCTCTACCCACTTGGATTAAAAGCTTGTGCAGGAGCATTTGCCGAAGACCTTCTCGGAGAGGTTTCTGATAATGTTATTTTCCTTGACAGTGACAGTCTTTTGATTAATTATGAAGAAGACCTGTTTTTGAAAAAAGATAAAGCTGTCGGACTCAGACCCGTCGACAAAAAACTTATTGGTATTACAGAAAACGAACACTCTGAATTTTGGAAAAGATTGTGTGATATACTGGGAGGTCAGGATTTTTTTGAAGTAGAGACCTCAGCAGAAAACGAAAAAATTAAAGCCTACTTCAACTGTGGTTTTATACTTTTCAGTCCGAAAGAAAAGCTTCTTTCAAAATGGCTTGAAAACTTTATAAAAGCTGGTGAGGACGGACAAATAAAAAAAATTTGCAGAGAAAATCCTTTGTATGGGCTGTTTCTCCATCAGGCGGTTTTTACATGTACGGTATTAGAAGCTCTTGATAAAAATAAAATAGAAATACTGCCACACAAAATAAATTATCCGTTACATCTGCACAAAGAGTATAAAGGGAATCAAAAACCTAATAATATTTCACAACTTATAAGTTTGAGATACGATACTTATTTTAAAAACAGAAACTGGCGTGAGGATTCTTTTATAACCGGATCATACTGCGATTTCCTCTTAAGGGAGACCGATTTTTAGGAAGTGGTGAGGGTTGCCCAAAATTATAGAGTATTTTTTCCGTACTTCCAACGAATCTGAAGAGTTCAAAAAGACAAAACGTATATATATATACCTGTTTGTGGGCATACTTTCATTATGGTGTGCTTTTCTGCCTTTCACGCGACAAGTTTCCGAGCATGGAAATCTAATTATTCATTCTATAGTACTTTGCAGTCTGACGGTGGCAGGACTTATACTGTACCTTTTAAAAAAACATGAAATCGGAGTTGATATAATCTTAGCCACAAGTTGAATATACATTATCTTTTATAATGGATATTTCAGTGATACCGTCTACCTGGCTGCATTGATGATTCTTTCCCTGCTTGCTTTTCTGTTGCCGGGCAAAAGATACCAGTACTTTATTTTTACAGCAGCTGTACTGATAGGAGTTTATATAAAGTATTTACGGAACATATCAGATGAAAACATTGTTTTTGCAGTTATGGGACTTATTTTTTTGTTTATAATGTTCATAGTAAAAGAGCACCTTAATAAAATAACTGTAAACAACAAGCTCGAAGAAAAAATCCTTGAAAATCAGAGTATCTCCTTGCAACTCGAAAAAGCCGAACAAAATGTACAAAGAATGAGAACAATGCTAAATATCGGAACTTGGAAGTACGATATGTTTGAAAAAATTTTTGAAGGCTCTTCCGAGTTCTATAAAATTTTAGGTCTCTCTGAAAAACGCAAAAAAGTAAGTGTTCATGAAATTTTTCAGAAAGTTATCGATGAAGACAAAAGTCTTTTCAGATCTATTATTCTTAAAAATGGAAGTGACGATATACACAAGGTTGAAATCAGACTGAGAGATGAGTCTTTTGGGAGTAAAACTGTTACTATGGTCATGCAGAGGGAAGTAAATAATATAGGTGTTGCCGTAGGCATCACAGGAGTAATTTCCGATAACGCATGTTCACGAAAGCCCGAAATAGACTTCACTATGGCTCATAAAATATTTGAAGTTTCAAAGGACTCAATAGTAATAAGCAACGGTGATGACCACGTGATTTATGCCAATAAAGCCTACATGGAAAATACAGGATATAGCAGAAATGAGATAATAGGGAAAAAAGTCAAAGCATTTGAATCCCCTAAAAATAACGTTGAAATATACAATTTTATTAAACGTTCGGTCAGTCAGAACTACTTCTGGGAAGGCGAAATGTGGACAAGGAAAAAGAACGGCGAAGACTTTATGCAGCTGGTTTCTATAAACCTTATTAATAACGAAACAGATGGAGGTACCTATACTGTTTTTGTTTCTAGGGACCTTACCGAAATAATGGAAAAAAACGAAAGCCTTGAAAAGCTTCTCAAATACGATCTTTTGACAGGGTTGCCCAATCAAAACTCTATAAAAGAGAGACTTTGCATTGAGTTGGAAAACATGAAAAAAGAAAGTATGTTTATGGGGTTTATAGTAATAGATGTAAAAAATTTCAAACGCATAAACGACGTATTAGGACATAACGAGGGAGACAGGATATTAGTACAGATTGCCGAACGCATAGCAAAATTTGTTGTTAATATCGACTGCTCATCACGCTTGAGCTCTGATGAGTTTGGAGTCATAATTTCAGGCATACATGACCTTCAGGAGTTTCTTATAAGGTTTGAATCCCTCAACCTTGTTCTTAACAAGCCGTACATCCTAAGCGGTAAAGAGCTTGATATATCCTTTAAATACGGACTAAGCATTTTTCCTGACGATTCTGATGATCCTAGGAGCATATTTCAGAATGCCATAACCGCCCTTCATTATGCCAAAAAATCCGAAGAGAGCTTCTATGAGTTTTTTACCAAAGAAATGAGCATACGCTCTACCGAAAAGATGCAGCTTGAAGAGGAAATGCGTCAGGCGCTTGTAAACAATGAGTTCAGTTTGGTATACCAACCACAGGTTGATCTTAAAACCAAAGAAATAATTGGATTTGAAGCACTGGTAAGATGGAACAGCAGAAATTTCGGACTCATACCTCCCCCGAAGTTTATTCCCCTTGCAGAAGAATCAAAAATAATAATAGACCTTGGGGATTGGATACTTGAACAGGCATGTCTTCAGAATAAAAAATGGCAGGATATCTACGGCAAAAAAGTGGTTATGGCAGTAAACCTTTCGATAATACAGTTTGAAGAAAGAAATTTCGTAGAAAAGATAAAAAAAGTTCTCGAAAAGGTTAGACTCAGGCCGGAATACCTAGAAATAGAGATAACTGAAGGGATTGTTGCAAAGAATATGGAAGAAGTTCTGAAGAAACTTTCCGAACTCAAAAATATAGGAGTCCGCATAGCAATAGATGACTTTGGAACAGGATATTCATCACTGAGCTACATAAAAAAATTTCCAATAGATAAGATAAAAATAGACAGATCCTTTATAAAGGATTACCCGCACTATGATAACGGAAGTATTGCCAAAACAGTCATAGATCTTTCGCACAACCTGGATTTTTCAGTTATAGCAGAGGGTGCCGAAACCGAAGAGCAGATAGAGTTTTTGGAAAAAAACAACTGCGATTCTGTACAGGGCTATTAC
>Ga0255343_1004413_pt1 | contig 13934 bp, 10 predicted proteins | sample wastewater_treat_4_FD_192413 | JGI IMG/M metagenome (GOLD analysis project Ga0255343, IMG submission 192413) | Wastewater microbial communities from Lulu Island WWTP, Vancouver, Canada - plant16 | ecosystem: Engineered > WWTP > Wastewater > Unclassified | place: Canada: Vancouver, British... | reverse complement strand
CCTAGCCACAGCAGCCTACGGCCACTTCGGACGCAACGAAGAAACCTTCACCTGGGAAAGAACCGACCGCGCAGCAGCCCTCAAGGCCGACGCTTAGTCCTCTGCCCCGCCCCTGCCCCTGCCCCTGTCCCCGTTCCTGCCCCTGCCCATTCATAGATCTCCACATCGCTAGACAGTTAGACTATCGTGCGAAAAATAAAGGCTATTAGAAAATGATCAGCAGGTCAGGAGTCACCACGGCGCTGGGACCACGTTGCTAGGGAAGGGCCCAAGCGAACCAAGCAACCCCTCGGTCCACGAACCCAACGTCTGAGCCCTCATTGACAACGGTCGAGTACATGGTATCCGTTGCCACGGCGTGGTTATGACGCCTCACGCTTATCTCCAGTGGGTCGCGACCGGCAGGAGCTCCGGTTTTCACATATCCAACGTTCACGCAAGACCAGCCAGCAGACTTCAGGTTTCTGTACTGAGCAGAGTCTGTGGTCCAGTACTCGTGTTCTGATCTCGACGCGTTGTAGCACTCTGCTAATCGGGCAAGTAAAACTGACCCAACCCAAACAGTGTCTCCACTGCCGATGCTCAACTTGTAGACCTGGATTTTGACCCCGTCATGCAGATATGTAGGCCACGAAGTGTTTGACGAACCAACACAGTTCTGCCCCGTCTCGCTGTATGAAAAACAGTGGTCAGCGTTGATATTAGGATTGGTGTAGCCGGCCCCGTTGCTCCCCATTCGTCGGTAAAGCGTCACCCTGAATCCATCGTCGATGACGTCATCACAGTCGTTATCTTCGTAGTCAAGAACCTCGGTAGTACAACATGGCGACGTACAACTGGACCCCGAACACCCACATGAACAACTTTCTGCAACGCTGCCTCTGTTACCACACGAGTCGTACCAGTAGATGTCACCGCTTGAACACATCTTGTAACTGTTGGGCTCGCAGCACGACCCGTTTTGACAAACAGTTCCACTTCCGCACGCCACACGAGCAGTCTCGACCTTGCATGCTCCCTGCGTTCCACACGTCACCTTTGACTGGCCATCGCAATAAGTCCCCGAGGAGTAGCCGTTGTTTTGGCAGAAGTTGGAAGGGCAGCTCTGGCAAGTCCCAGCGGAGCACGAGTAACCACTGTTGCAAGTGTTTCCGGAGCAGCATGGTTGCCCACTTCCTCCGCAAGAGACGCAGCTTCCGCTTTGGCAAACGGTCCCACTTCCGCACGCCACACGTGCCGTTTCGATCTTGCATGCTCCCTGCGTTCCACACGTCACCTTTGACTGGCCATCGCAGTAAGTCCCCGAGGAGTAGCCGTTTGTCTGACAGAAGTTGCTGCTACAGGCAATACACGTACCGTTTTGGCAACTACCGGTGGAACAACTGGTGCCGTTTGTCTTATTCACACAGCCACCAGCACCATTGCATTGCTTGCATTCCCCCGTACAGCCCGGCCCATTCTGACCGCTGTCGACCCAGGTTCCTGAAGCGCTGCAGCACGTGCCCCCAAGAACACAGCCCGAGCCGCTCCACAGGTTCCAACAACGTTTAAACAAGTTGGTCTCGTATTTCGCGAGCAACCAGTGAAGGATCCAAACTTCACCCCCAAAGTCGGCTGACAGGCATGCGCTGAGGTCCCATTCGTACCCCTCCGTTCATCTGTGCTGCGATTCCGGCCTTAGCACTTGGGGTAACAGTGAGAGTCGGTCCTAAGGCTTTGTAGAAGATCAGCTTTAAATCGACATCTACGTAGACTTCGAGTCCCGCCGTAACCGATGCGTCCAGGGTAGGTCCGTACCTCTGAGAGCTCTTCTGTTCCTGGAATTGAATCTTTCTCCAAACATCATTCCTGTGCTCGACTCCAGCCATCATTGTCCGGTGGGTACGGATTCCATACGATGAGTTGAATCCACCGGATATGCTGCCCTTGATCCCAGCTTTAATCTTGACCTCCACGTGCCCAGGAATCGGAATTGGCCCAATCGAGAATAAGAATGGAATGTTCTTGGTTAGGACAGTGACTGGTTGGGGAGCGATAGTCATTCCGCCATTGAAGGCGACATCAACACCGACATCGACATCGATATCCCCGCTAGCCACTGCTCTGAAGTACACCCCCTCCCCCAGGGTGTACCAGCCTTTAACGAAGAGGTCTGGCTCGAAAGCCACGTGCCCCGCCCTCAGAGTCACTGTTGCTCCTCCCACATCAAGGAGCCTAGTTGGCCTAAGCGTCACCGACGTAGAGATACTGCTCTGTGGGGTCACCGGCCCGCGTAGCGGTGTAGGAGGGGCATCATCTCCGATTTGCAGAGGAACCGTGAATTCAATCGCCCCTTCGTCAATTGCCTCGTTAAGACTCGCTGGTACGGTAGTCAAAACCAGACCACCTAAGCCCAGTTCGGCCTCGACGATTCGACACAGGAATCCGCCATCGAAACCACTTACGATGATACTTCCGATCTCTGCATCGAAGGGTGGCATGCCATTCACAAGAGGGAACGTCTGAGTGCCGCAATAGGGGTTGTCAACCAAGGCCGCGACTGAATCTGGTAGGACAATCGTGGCGCTATTTAGTACGGGGAGCTTCGAACAGGCACAGTTTCCCGTATTTGGTGCACTTGTCGCTTCAAACGTGTTTCCATGGGAACCCATGTCAACACGACAACCATTCGGTGGGGGTTCATCACAGTAAGTTGAGGAGGGGTTGCCCACGTTGATGCAAGGGGAAGTGGGGTGAAGATGATAGTCGGCATTGGCTTCATCGACGAACATCGGATCCGATGAAATGCAGCCAGTCGATACCGTTGCATTTGCAGCCTGGCCACCTTGACAGTCGAAAAGATTCGAATACGTCGCCGTCAGGAACGTTGGACTGTTCCCAGCGGCACTATAAAGGCACTCACTTGTCAGATGAGCGAAAATGCCGTTAACCAGCGCTGCTGGGGCGGTAGCTCCAGATCCCAGCCAGAATCCACGCTGCCTACCATATCCAGACCCAATACAGGTAAACCTATCCAGGAGGGATGCAGACCCTCCTTGCACCCCGAAACATCCCGAGTATCCATCAGGAGCACCGTAGCTGGTTCCTCCAACGATATCGTAAACCAGGACGGTGTCTACCTTGGTTCCAGATGAAGCGTTCCACTCAATTCCCCAGGCCGAGCCACCGGAGCCGTCTGATGAATTCGGAGCGCTCCCACCGCGACCAGCTCGAATATCATTAACAACTGATTCGGTTACGCGACAGTTTGTGCATGAAACCATTCGGATGCCTGAAGCCCATCCGCCAATGCCCCCGGTACTGCTGCCAGTGCTGTCCCATCCATGTCCGGCGAGGAGCCCGTGGATTCTGGCTGAGGAAATCACGAGGTTCTGACAGTTACTGGCGAAGATGCCGACGGCCTCCTTGCCTGCTTTTGAACTCTCAGTCGTAGAATCGCCCCCAAGCACACCATTGATTTCCACATCCTCAATGACGAATGCACTCGAACCAACGATGGTGATTCCCTTGGAGTCTTGGTCGTTGCTACCACCGATGTTGTTTAAGCGCACACTCTGAATCCGACCGCCGGCCACATCATGTACAATGAGCCCATGGCGTCCACCCCCGATGGATAAATCACGAATCGTCACATTGTCTGCGCTAATGGTGATTCCTGTGGCGCCGTTGGCAGATGCGATCTGTACTAAGTCTTGTCCGGCGCCTGACAGGACCAAGTTAGGCTGCGAGATAGCGATAGGACCACTATACATCCCCTCCAGCACATGAACCATGGTCCCATTCTTCGCAACCTCAAGGGCCTTCTGGATGGTGTCAAATGGGTGGGCAATGGAACCATCCTGGTCTGGGTCGGCAAGGTTAAGCCAGTCAACCCATAACTCGCCAGGGAAGTGTTCACAGCCGTTAGTGGGAATCTGATCTAGGTCGAACCACCCTGGTTCGCACGCTGTGACCGTGCAAGCATGGTCAACGCACGCTATGCCTGTAGCTTGGTTGGTTAGCACACAGACGTTACCGCATTGTCCACAGTTGTTCGGGTCTGAGGACAGGTCAAAGCCCTCATCGGTTAAGCCGTCGCAGTTGTCGTCAATGTCGTTGCATATCTCGGCGGCTGGCGTGTTTGCGGTACATCCAACCCAGTTACCAGCGATGCAGCTTTCGGTGCCGGTACAGGTGCCGAATTCATTCGTGATTGCACATGGTTGCGACAGTTCCTCGTCTATAAGGCCGTCGCAGTTGTCGTCAATGTTGTTACAGATCTCTTCGGCTGGGGTTTTTGCTGTGCATCCCATCCAGTTACCCTCGATGCAGGTCTCGGTGCCGGTGCAGCTACCGAATTCATTCGTGATTGTACATGGTTGCGACAGTTCCTCGTCGGTCAAGCCATCGCAGTCATCATCGATGTTGTTGCAGATCTCCACGCCTGGCATGTTTGCTGTGCACCCCACCCAGTTGCCCGCGTTGCAGGTCTCGGTACCGCTGCACGTACCGAAGTCGTTAGTGACAGTGCATGCCCGCGACAGATCCTCATCTGTAAAGCCGTCGCAATCGTTGTCTTTACCGTCGCAGACTTCTTCACTCAGCTCACCTGGAACACACACGTTTAGTACTCCATTGGTACATTTCGGGACCTCCCTGTAACACTCGCCCAAGCCGCAGGTGAGTGTTTCATCACTGGTTATTGGAGTGTTGACACAGCTAGCTACAGGATCGCAGCTATCTTCAGTGCAAGGGTTATTATCGTTGCAGTTCCTAGAAGGTCCGCTTACGCACTCACCTTTTTGACATGTGTCATTTTCGGTGCATAGATTTTCATCAGAGCACGGTGAATTGTCTTCAAGCGGAACTTCTTTGCACTTGTGATCCTCGCATTTGAACTCGTGACACTGCTTCGGTTCCCCATCACAGTCCTCATCCTCCTCACACTCTGAAGGCTCAGCGCCATCATCCTCAATCGTGGGAGCATCGTCAGACTCAATGCGGTCCTGCGCAGTATCTTTGGAATCGCTGGAAGTACCGTCTTCCAGCTTATCGCCAGTCATGGGATCACTGGACTCCTTCGAGTCTAGTTCTAAACTATCCAGAAAACTGGATCCCCCACCTCCCCCACATCCAAATGCAAGGAATACGGTGATAAATGGAACTAACACCAAAGCACGGAGCCTCATAAAATCCCCCCAGTGAGCGGTACAACCAATTCTGCGCCTCGTTTTAGAAAAGAGCAAGGGCCTTTGGCTGGTAATGATCACTATCTAATCTCTGATGGGATTGTGGGGTTTCTTGCCTTGACAAGCATCATGGCTGGGGCTATAGGGATGGGTAATGCGGTAGTCTTTGAGGAGGAAGCCCGTGATTATGCATGGCTTTCAGTGTTTGCAGCTGCGCAAGGGTATTGGGTTTGGCACAAGTCTTCTAGCAATGGTGTGTATGGCGTGTGGGGGTGGTAGTTCTAATCCGTTGCTGCCCTCAGACATAGGGCTGGAGACTGCTTCGTCCCAGGATCTAGAAAACTCTGACTTGAGTCCTGACGCGAATCCTTTGGACACTTCGAATCAGGAAACACTGGCGGATGCGACTGGGGACCTGACGACGGACGTGAGCAGAGACTTGACTGCGGACATGACGGCAGACCGGGTAGAAGAAGCGTACGAGGACGTCGTTATAGACCTTTGTGACCCGAACACCTGCGATATGGACGAGCATCGGGTTTGTGAGGCTGAAACTGGGAAATGTGTCTGCGACGAGGACTTCTGTGAGATTGAGGGAACGTGCGTCGCGAACGGATCCGTCCCCAGTGACTTCTCCTGCTATGTCTGCGACTCAGAGCGGAACAAAACTGGGTGGAGTCTGCAGTTAGTCGGCACCCTTTGCCGCCCCTCGGCTGGCCCCTGTGATGTTGCCGAATTCTGTGATGGGGCGACTGGTTCGTGTCCAACCGACCTGAAGTCGACAGCGTTGTGTCGTGCTGCGAGTGGTGACTGCGACATAGCCGAATACTGCGATGGTTCGAGTAATGACTGCCCAAAGGATGCTTACCATCCTGTCACGTGGCCCTGTGGTAATGCCGAATCAGCATGCATAACTGATCAATGCGATGGTTATGGAAACTGCACTTTGCTGGGTTTAGCTCCAGCTTTCACCGTCTGCGATGACGGCAACCCCTTGACGCTCAATGATCGTTGCGATGGTGCTGGTAACTGCGTGCCGCACTTGTGCAATCCGGAGCAGGTGGGCACATGGATTGATCTGCCTAGTTTGAATTTATCGCGTGGTTTCACTTGCGCTGTGCATTACTCTGGCAAGGTCTACGTGTTTGGTGGTGCACATCAAGACGGAGTCCAGTTCCCGCCACCTGTCAACTCGGTTGAGGCCTTCGACATTGGCACTCGTACATGGAGTTACGTAGCTTCCATGCCGACTGCTACCTATGGGTCCACTTGCGGCGAGATAGGTGGACTTATTTACTTGGTTGGGGGACGGGTTCCGAAAGTTAATTCCAGTGAAAACGGTGACGTTGTCCAGGTGTACAACCCATCTTCGGACACTTGGTCCAGAGGCCCGTCATTGCGTACTTTGCGTTCTTGGTTGGGGGGCGCAGTACTTGGCGGCAAGTTCTACGCATTGTGCGGTGTTGGGAATACGTACCTCAGTTCTGTGGAGAGGTTGACTCCTGGCGGATCTTGGGTCAACCTAGGTGGACAACTGGCTGCAGCTCGGTACATGCTCGGTGTGGGTGTCTACGACGGCAAGATCTACGCCATTGGGGGTGACAACTGGATAGGTGATTCCCAGAAGTTATTCGACTACATTGAGGTTTTTGATCCGAACCTAGGGTACTGGTCAACCGTAGGTCATCTGCCTGTACCGGCGACCAGCATCATGACAGCGTTCTTCCCCGATGGGCCTCTGTACCTTCTTTACAAGGGAAAGCTTTGGACGATGGACCCAACCACGTACGCCGTGACGGAGATTGGGGCATTGCCAGCTACGGTTGGGACTGCTCATGACTCGGGCATTGCGATGACCCGTGAGGGCATTCTCGCAGCCGGTGGTGGTAGCGGTCGGGGACCTCATCGGACGGACGTGAAGTTTTACTGCAAATAGACGATCTTCAAAGGATATTATCAAAGTGGCTTTTCGGAGTGGCTTTGACGTAGCTGTAAACTGGGTGTTAAGAGTGTTAGTCCGGCGTGCCATCGTCGGGTACAATCACATCCGTTAATGGGCACCGCTTGAGACACTCGTCCATGCAGCGGTTCATGGCTGCATAACTGCTCTCGTGCTCACAGAAAGGAGTCGAATGGGAGTGCGACTCATCGGCCCCAGGACAAAAACACACATGCTGTCCGCGGACGACCCGTTTAGTGGGACACAGGAATCATTGGCTGCATTTTAGGTAGAGTCGCGGACATCAAGGGGGGTGTCACTTTCCGGGGCTGCACAACCAACGAGGAACAGCGCGATAATAAGGCCAGTTCGCATCACGAACCTCCAACGTCGTTCAGAAGCGCGGAAATGGTATTTAATCGAGATAATGAGTACAAACGGATTACTTAGAGAAACCTCACCTCGGCAAATCAGTGCCAGCCTAGGGTGTGGTTCTGTAGATGAATGAAAAATTCATGGCTTGATAAAACAAATGTTATTGGCTAACATTTGGAGCTTGGGGGTTCGACGTGGAGGCGAGGTGAAGGCACCGAAGCTTGGACGGCAAGAGTTACTTAACCGGGTCTCCTTGGCTCTTACTACTGGTGAGTATCGGATCCTGCCTCATGCACGCCAGCGATGTTCAGAGCGCGATGTTTCGCTTCCTGACATCGAGGTCGTGTTGGAACAGGGGCATCATGTGCCACGGCGAGACCGGTATGATGAACGACTATTTAACTGGAGTTATTGCTTCGAGGGCCAGTCTGTTGACGGCATGCCTCTTCGGGTGATTGTTGCATTCGAGGGCTGGATGCTTGTCGTGACTGTTGTTCGCTTGGGCGGCGGTTTGGAGGGTTGATCATGTCCAACGTTCTTTTTCTGGAATTGGGATTTCCGGTTCTGTTGGTGAATGCTCGGATGGTGGAGGTGCAGGGCCAGCGTGTTCCAGATGTCAACCTTCGGCATCTTCAAGAGGCTGCGTTTAGTTCGCTGGTTAAAAAGCCGGGCCGTTTGAGCGGTTCTGAGGTTCGTTTCATTCGAAAGTATCTTCGGATGCGCCAGACAGACCTTGCCAAGGTGCTAAATATGGCGAACCACTCGGTGGTTTCGCAATGGGAGTCCCGTGGCGACGAGCCGTCGGGCATGGACTACAACACCGAGGTGGTCTTGCGCATCTGGATGGCTGCACGCGCCGGGCTTGCCGACCGGCTTCTGGACCTGATAGAAAACGAACTAAAAGACCTGTCATCGGACGCAGCACGCGAACCACTGCGGATTACAATGGATGAAGCCGCCTAATACACTGGACGTAGCCATGTTTCGAATACCTGTGTTGCCTCTTCCCGCCCCAGCCTTGCCTGCCCGCCATTTACTTTCGTGCTAATTTAAAATATGATATTAGCACGAAAGGAAGGAGCCATGACCGCTGAACGTATCGTGAAACAACTTCTACGGGAAAACCAAGGTTGGCTTACATCAAAGGAAATCTTAGACCTAGGTGTCAGCAAGTATGAATTTTATAGGGCTATCCAGGAAATGGAGCTGGAACGAGCGGGGCATGGCATCTATGTGTCAGCTGATGTATGGCCTGATTCTATGTACTTGATTCATCTGAGATCAGCTCAGGCCGTTTTTTCTCATGAAACGGCACTATTTTTACATGATATGACTAATAGGGAACCGTCTTATTACTCAGTCACAGTAAAGACTGGATACAACCCGCATCGTTTGAAGCAAGACGGAATCAAGGTTTACACAATAATGGAAAGACTACATGGACTTGGCTTAAGTGAGGTGAAGACGCCGTTTGGTCATACAGTTCCAGTCTACGACATAGAAAGAACGCTGTGCGATATTTTACGCAGCAGAAGCAGTGTGGAAATACAGGTTTTTTTAGATGCCTTGAAATCTTATGCTCGTCGGAACGATAAGAATCTTAGGGTGCTGATGCAGTATGCAGAAGCCTTTCATGTAAGAACAATACTGAAGCCGTACCTTGAGGTACTTCTGTAGAGATGAAAACATCAAGGCAGCTAAAAGACAAAATTCGCAATCTCGCCAAAGAAAAGTCCGCCGATGCACAAATCTTAATGCGAACCTACATGATGGAATGTCTTGAAGGGAATTTTTCCTAAGGGCCTAGGCATTTAGGGGACGTCATTCTCTGCCTTTGAACCTCGAACCTAGGGCGGTTAGCGTTTCGTGCGAGTCCGTTATCTTGATTGTGTAGCCGCCAACCTTCTCTAGTTGTGTTGGTGATACTATCCGGTTGTGGGTGAGGGCGGATATTGATTCGATAATGTCTTGAGGTAGTTTTAGCTTTGGAGTGCCGACAAATTTGATTGGCTCTAGGGCCAGTTGCAGGGCCTTGTGCCAGCTGACGTGACAGGGGCCGGGAAGGTCAATCGCCTTTTTACCTGCGCCTGAAGCCAGAGCCTTCAACACGTCGCCAACAGTGGTGTGCGTTTTATCAGCCACCAAGAAAATTTGGTTGTGGCCTGACGCATACTTGGCAATGTGGTCTGCTGCGCCCCAAAGATCCCGCCCCGAAAGTAGCGATATGCTGGAATTAAGTACCGATGGTACCAAAACTACTGGGCTCTTCAGAAGCCAAAGCAACGGCTGCAGGTCGCATGCCTCGTAGTCAGTGACAAGGTGGGCAGGACGCAGGATTGTGTATGAAATGCCCTTTTTGGGGCACAAATCCTTGACCACAAATTCGCCAAACCAGCGTGCCCTAGCACGGTCATCAGCAGGCACAATGGGAGAATCCTCGGTGATTGCCCCAGTATATTTTTCCTGGACCCCATGAATCGCCGCGGTACTAATAAACACCAGCCTACGCAGCTTTGGAGCCGCTCTTTCAATCGACTCGATCAGGTTTGTAGTGCCCTGGACATCGATGTTGTAGCGGGCTTTCCAGGTAGGAGCGTCCGGCGGCGCACTATGAGCAGCAAACACAAAGTTAACACCAGCCAACAGCGGATCCATCGTCCCAGGCGTTGCCGGATCCACTGGCACGACCATATCGGCTACATCTCGCACTGCCCTAGCAGCATCAGCCAAGCGCCCATCATCAGCACCAAAGGCCTCAGGCGAGTCCGTAGCCACCACAAAATGGCCATTAGCAGACAGCCCCTCAACCAAAATCCGACCAGCAGGAGTGCAAGCCCCCGTCACCAGACTGCGATATCTTTTAGTAGCCATAAAATTTCTCCAAAAAGCAAGACCCAGCGCCGCAACAGCTTAACACGGATTAGCAAAATCTCCAGCAGCTTTTCTGAATCCTGAATTTGCATCTCGATACAAGATTCCAAAGTGACAAAAATGTCACTTTGTGGGATAATAGTGTCACTTTGATGGAAAGCAGAGGCGAGCACTATAGCGGGCAGGTACTATTTGCGAACTGCTGATGAAGATAGGGAAGTAAGCCCCGAGGAAATGAGAGCTTTCTTCGAAGCAAACAAATATCGTACAAAATGGGAAAACGGCAGATCTGATGTTTTGTCAAAGCAGGTCGATAAAGCCGCGATAAAGACTTTTTGGCAAAAGGCGGTAGCAGCCGGAAGACTACCTGATGGCAGGTATACCAGCCCTGTGATTTTAAATAGGTTTGGCCTTGTCAAGGGTGAGCACCTGACGAATGCTGGTAATGTTCTCTTTGGTAGCACTCAGCCAGTTCCCCTGAAACTAGGTATATTTGCAACTGATGAAAAGTTGACGATTCTCGATATGAAGTTGATCGAGGATAACATCCATAATTTATTGAAGAAAGCTGAAGATTACATATTTAAGAATATACGCTGGAGAAGCGAGATTACTGGTTCAGAAAGAATTGAAGTCCCTGAGATTCCGCCAGCGGTTATCAGAGAGGTTCTGGCAAACGGTTTTGCTCACGCAATATATGGAAGCAGGACTGTTCATGAGATATGTATTCACCCAGGCATGATAACCATTTACAGTCCCGGAGGTTACGCTAGTAGGCACTCGCCCGAAGAGTACATAAGGGGTAATGTGGAATCTGAAATTAGAAATGCGACTATCTCGAAGATTTTGTATTTGGGTAGGTATATAGAACAGTTTGGCAGTGGTTTTAAGAGAATCGATAGCTTATGTACAGATTCGGGAATCAGATATGCCTACGAAAATACTGAGAACGGTTTCAAATTCATAATCTACCGTCCGCTGCTTCAAAGTGACATTTTGGATGTCACTTTGGATGTCACTTTGAATGGTACCGAGAAAGCGGTTTACGCTATCTTGAAGCTGAAACCAGATTCTTCGAGAGAAGAGATAGCAAACAAGACCTCAAAAACTGTAAGAACGGTCCAGAGAGCGCTGGATTCTTTAAGAGACAAGGACTACATCAGGCGACTTAATTCTAAACAGAATCCAGTATGGGAAGTGCTGAGATAAGGTTAAAAGTTGTCTGCCCCGAGTTTGGGGAAAAGTAACCGCTCCAAAGTGACAAAAATGTCACTTTGAATGTCACTTTGAAACGGGCGGGCAAAGCTGTTTGTGCCGTTTTTCAAGCAAAAACCGGGTGCTTTACCATTCGCAAGTCGTCACATCGTGTGTCGTTGGCACGCAGTTGACTGACATGGTGTCGATCTTTATCGTTTCGGGGTTGAAACAATGAGGGGGAGATTCGCCGTATCCTATTGGAATTTTGGACAATGTCAGGTTGTGAATCTTGTATGAATACTGATTGGATTTCAGGGAAATAAATTCGATAGTTCCTCCGGTAACTTTGTAGTCGCTGTCGGATGTGATGTTTAACTTCCCATCACCTAGTTTTGCTTGGGTCAAGTCAAACACGGCTCCGTCTTTAGGAGCGTCGACCTGGTCCTCAAAGAAAAGCCAGAAATAAATGTAACATTCATCACGCTTGTAGTCGCACGAGCATGTTTCAAGAGGGAGCCTCACATAAATAGCCATGCCCCAGTCAGCAGAGCCCCATTCCTGGAATGGAGTTTCAGGATCTAGGCACTCGACTCCTCCTGCCAACAGGCTTGGGCGCCCGTCAATTCCCTTGGTTGCACATGCATATTCCACAATTGCAGAGGAGTCGCCTTCGTCCAGTGTTCGATTGCCGTAATGTACACCTGAAATCAATGGGTTTTCTGCTCTACAGGTGCCGACGAATTCCACGTGCGTTAAGCATTCTTCTTTATCACAACCGAAACTCCAAGCCATGGCAAGCAGGACGGTCATAACAGGGACGTGGTTTTTGTACTCAAGGAAAGCCCCAAAAGCGGCTCGCCCAATAGATGCGCGTTTTTCCATTCGAGAGCCTCCTACAAAGAAGTGTCGAACAAATGCATTCGAGCCGCTAAGCATCACAAGACCTCAGCAATCTCCTGTGATGGCAAGCAGTCGATTGAAATAGAATCGACCGTTATTGTTTCGGGGTTGTAACATTTGGGGGGAGTCTCGCCATACGCTGCACCATCTCTGGTTAATGTCAGGTTGCGAATCTTGTATGAATACTGATCTGATTTAAGCGTAACGAATTCGAGAGTTCCCCCCGTAATTTCGTAGTCTCGGTCAGCCGAGATATTAAGCCAGTTGTAAGGAAGGGTTGCCTGGGTCAAGTCAAACACTTGCCCCTCTTTGGGAACGTCGACAAGCCTGTCGAAGTAGAGCTTGAAGGAAAAGCCGCAACCATCGCGCATGGGGTCACAAGAGCAGATTTTACCAGGGAGTTTGACTCTAACATAGAGCCCCCAGTCAACAGAGCTCCATTTCTCAATCGGCGTTTGAGGATCCAGGCACTCGATTTCCCCGTAAAACGTATAGACGCGTTCTTCCATGGATGTCGCCGCACATGCATATTCCACCCATGCGGATGCCTCGCCAGTTGTGCGGTCGCCGTACTGCACACCTGAAACCTGGGCGTTTTCGGCTCTACAGATGCCGACATCTACCTCCTCGGGCGGCGGACAGGTCTCAGTCGCACATCCAAAACCCCAGGTCGCGAGCAGCAGAGCTGTCACCAACGACAAGCGGCTTCCCGCCTTTCCAAAAGCGGCCGCCTTAAAAAATGCGCATAGTTCCATTTGAAAACCCCCTAAAGCAACCAGCTTTGATGAAAATAACAGACAGAACTCGCGCAAATGGTCTGGAATTCACTCCCCATTTGTCAAGCTAGAAAGACCAGCCTCATTCACAAAGTGGCACCCACAAAAGCAATCCAGCCGCAGTTGGAGCTTTTTTTTAAATACCGAACAGAAAAAACATAAAAAAAAGGAAATGGGCATTTTTCAGAAAAGAAAAATGTGTAATTGGCGTAAATTCAAGTGGTTAGCCTTTTTTTTTATGGCGAACAGAAAAAAAGCATAAAAAAAAGAAATGGGCGGTTTTCAGAAAAGAAAAATGTGTAATTGGCGTAAATTCGAGTGGTTAGTCTTTTTTTAATTTGGCGAATTAAAAAACACATCAAAAAATGATGCGGGAAGCCTTTATCGTTGCAGCTATAGTTGATTGTCTAGGCAGGGCAGGGTGCTCAAGGTTGGGGTAGGCATGTTGAATATCAGGGACGGGCGGGGCTTGAAAGACTCCTTTGGCCAAAGAATGTGATCCAGGGGGGCATGACCCATGAATGATTTAGCCGAGGTGGTCGTGCTGCTGGAAGGGCAAACTAAGCTTGGTGAAATCTTGCAGGCTGGCACTAATCCCAGGCCTGCGACTGGCCCAAGCCAGCGATTTGGCGGCCTTGGTTGTGGCCGATTTTGGATTGCATGATGGCGTGTAATGTGATAAAAAATGCGCGGTTCGGGTTCGCAATG
>Ga0255343_1004404_pt1 | contig 13956 bp, 8 predicted proteins | sample wastewater_treat_4_FD_192413 | JGI IMG/M metagenome (GOLD analysis project Ga0255343, IMG submission 192413) | Wastewater microbial communities from Lulu Island WWTP, Vancouver, Canada - plant16 | ecosystem: Engineered > WWTP > Wastewater > Unclassified | place: Canada: Vancouver, British... | reverse complement strand
GTAAAATGTGTGTTACAACTCCAACAACCGGTTTTGGTAAAGATTGGGTTTTGATAGTAGAAAAAGATTTAGTAAATACAGCAAAGTAAGATTTTATTTTTATTTCTAAGTACATGACAAAAATTTAAAAATATCAGAATTTGATTTAAAACCCGCATTTAAAGCACTATTGCAATGAAGTTCATATTTGAAATAACTTTTTCCCATTCTACCATTGTTCAGCATTGTGATTGGCTATTCATGTTCGTGTAAAAAAAATTTCGACCAGATATGCCCAACAAAATGCAATGGTTACTATAGCGACAAGTTTTTTAATCCTATAAATAACCCTCAAAAGAGTGTCTTCTAAATTTAATCCAGTTGTTTTCATTATAACCGATTGGTAGTCAGCTATAAAGAAAAATTTCAAGGTCTTTACCAAAAAATGACAATTATTTTTTGATTGTCAAGTAATTATATCGCAATATAATTATTGTAATATACGGAATATTATTTTATAAGTCAAGCATTTGTGAATCGATAGATAATTTGAACCCAGTTCTGAATGAAAAAAAACACATTATTATTACTGCTTCTAATATATTTTGAGATGCTTACAGCTCAAAATCCTATTTGCCCTCCCGGTTTGAATATTGCCGACCCTTCTGCACGCGTCTGGAATGATGGGCGGCTATATGTGTACGGTTCACGCGACGAAAGTTTTAATTATTATTGTTCTTTTGATTACTGGGTTTTGTCCACTGATGATTTAATTCACTGGCAATATACACCGAATGTTTTTGCGTCTAAAGGACAATACGATCAGGTGCCATTTAACGATAATTTGTTGTTTGCACCTGATTGTATGTATAAAAATGGCACTTATTATTTGTATTATTGCCAGCCGGATGGCATTCAAGGAGTTGCTACCAGCCTTTCACCAATCGGTCCGTTTACAAATGCTAAAGAAATTTATCTGAAAAATAAGAATCAAATAGATCCTGCTGTTTTTGTGGATGACGATGGTCAAGCGTATTATATGTGGGGTCAATTTCAGGGAAAAATTGCCAAACTAAAACCTAACATGACAGAGATTGATACCACTACCATTGTTGATAATCTGGTTACTGAAAAAGAGCATTTTTTCCACGAAGGCGGCTATATGGTCAAAAGAAACGGAATCTACTATTTTGTTTATGCCCATGTCGGGCGGAAAAATATGCCTACCTGCATTGGTTATTCCACTTCAAAATCTCCTTTGGGTCCATTTAAATACGGAGGAGTTATTATCGACAACGATGGTTGTGATCCTGCTAACTGGAACAATCATGGATCAATTGTCGAATTTAAAGGTCAATGGTATGTTTTTTATCATAGAACTACCAACGGATGTGTCAATTCACGGAAAGCCTGTATTGAACCGATTTATTTCAACACGGATGGAAGTATAACCGAAGTAGAAATGACTTCGCAGGGCGCAGGAAAACCGCTTGATGCTTTTTCTAAAATCCAAGCAGAGCATGCTTGTCTGCTTTCGGGTCATGTCCGGGTAGAATCTTATTCCTTCGACACAAATAATCCTTTAAATCCGACTAACAGCGATCAACTGGGGCAAATTGAAGATAAAGACCGTGCTATGTATAAATACATTGATTTCGGAGAAGGAGTCGATTCCGTCTCAATACGTATTGCACCCGGATTAAATTCCGGAAAAATTAGCTTTATACTGGATAATTCATGGTCATTACCTTTTGCAGAGATAGCTGTGGACGGGGGAGGAGATGGTAAAACATGGAAAATTTTTAGCTGTAAAGTTAAGCGTGTTAATGGTATTCATGCTCTGAATCTCACATTTAGTTCAACTGGAAGCAATACTTTTAATATAGATTGGTTTACATTTAAACATCAATAATTCAACTTAATAACCAATATTATATTTATTTCAAAGCTTAAATAAAAAAAATAAAAAAGGTATTTCTTTTGTATCATGGTCATTTTATTTTCATTTTTTGAACTTAAATAACACAGTTCTTGTAACAATAATTAACACTTTAAATTAATGAAAAAATTAGTATTGCTTGCATTTATTTTTTCCACAATTTTTGCTTTCGGTCAGTTACCAACATTTAAAATTAGTAAAAAAGTCATCGCTGATATTGATGATAAACTCTTCGGCCAATTTATGGAAAAACCCAGCTGGGACGGCGAAATAGGAGGCGATGGTGCAATTGATAAAAAAACAGGTTCTGTTTCACCGGATGTATTGGCTTATCTCAAGGAAATGAAAATTCCGATTATACGCTATCCGGGAGGTACCGATGTTGATTATTATCAGTGGTATAATTTAATAGAAAATGTACCGGGAAAACACCAGAAGCGCCCGGCTTACCGAAATTATTCTGGGACAGGCAAGATAACTTCCGATAATCGCCTTGGGTTGGATGCGTTTTTAACTCTTTGTTCAGAGCTTAAATCCGAACCTCTTTTGGTGGTCAACATCGGAGATGCATTTTTCAGGAAAATCAGTATTGAGGAATCGGCAAAAAATGCAGCCGGATTTGTAGCATATTGCAATAGCAAGGTGGGAACAAAAGTTTCGGAAGGGATGCCGCCTGATTGGCCAGCAATCAGGGCAAAGAACGGTCACACGAAGCCTTACAATGTTCGTTATTTCGAAATTGGGAATGAGATTCAATTATTTAAGTCGATGAAAGAAAAAGATGTGAACGATAGTTTGGTAAATCATTATGTCAATTGCTTGGAGGCAATTGTGAATGCGATGCTTGACGTTGACCCAAATATCAAGATTATTACCGATGGAGAAATAAAAGAAGTTTCTGAACAAATAAAACGCAGACTGGGCAATAAAATCAGTTATTTAGCATGTCATTATTATTTACCATGGGAAATTAATACGGTAAAATTGGATACCACTACAATAGATATAAAATCATTAACCCAAGCTGATATTTGGAATGCATGGGTGGCAACGCCTTATATTCATCCGGAAACAGGACAATCTTATTTTCCCAAAACAGGCAAATATAATCATGCAGCCGATGCCGGATACGATTTGGCTATAACAGAATGGAACTGGAATGGTTGGTGGAACAAAAAGATCTTACCAGATGCAGCATTAAATTCGCTTTTTGCAAAAGGAATAGGTGCAGCTGGTTTTATACATGCAATGATGCGTGATGCCGGACGGATGAAAATTGGTTGTCAGTCGATGTTGGTTGGCAACGTATGGGATATTAATGCCATTCGGGTGGACACTACCGGAAAGATGAAGGCTCGATTTTTCCCAACGGGTAAAGTTACCACACTTTACTCAAAATATCACGGAAACCAATTATTGGAGATGAGTGAAAAGAATCAGTTGTTTTACACACAGCCATATAAAATGAACTCAATCGAAGCTGTATCCCGGGTGACATATGTCGATGCATTAGCATCGCGCAACGAAACTACGCTTTACATATCGTTCATCAATCGAAATTTTGCGAATGATATGGACGTGGAAATTGATTTATCTGATTTTAAAACTGATTCAAAATATAAACAGCACATTTTTACAACAAACGATATGATAACAAACGAATTGGGTTATTTTGAAGATAAGTCTGAAAAAGTTAAAAACCATAAGCCGCTGATTGTTCATCTTCCAAAACACTCATTATCGATTTTTGAGATTAAAATTTTTTAGAAATAAGTTCTTTGCGTGAAAAAATTAAAAGAGGGTGTTCCAAAAGGACACTTTCTTTTTTAGATTAAGCAGCTGATTTAACCCAACTTTCCATTCATTAGCCGGAACTCATTGCTAAACAAGTAAATATACTGTCTGGAGGATGAGTTTGGGTACTACAAATTTTTCGTCGTTTGAATAGCTGTTGTTTGTACTTTAACGCTTCGTAAATTTCTGCAACTTCCTGACTTCGACAAGATTCAAGAGGTATTTTTGTAACGATCACACAATGAGATATTTGTATTTTTTGCATCGCCGAAATGGGTGACGCAAGAGGAAAAAGTATTACATTAGCATATGTTTGTACGTAAGAAAAAGAATCGTTCAGGGACTACCAGTGTCGTTGTAGCAGAGAAAAGGAAAGGAGTTTTTAGAGAACTAAAAACAATAGCTGTAAGTAAAGATAAAGATGAAATAGAAAAACTTATTCTTCAAGGCAAAAAAATGGATTTCTGCTTATTTGGGAGATCGGGATATTTTTGAGTTATCTGATCAAGAAGCAGAAGAGAAACAGGTTACAGAATATCTTCTCACGAAAATAGAAAACATTCTGTTCAACAGTACTCAATTGATATTGGATAGGGTATATCAAGCTATCGGGTTCGATGCGATAGAGGATGAAATCCTGAGACACTGGGTGGTAGCTTGTCTGAGCCAACCGATGAGTAAATCGGATTCTCTAAAGACGACAAGCATGCACAACCACCTGTTTTCCGCATTTTTTTGCAACACCCTTATAAGTATTTGAATATCAATAATAATATTTTAATTTTGGGTGTTGCAAAATTATTATTATGTTTATCCGAAAAGTAAAAAATCGATCTGGAAGTCAATCTGTACAAGTGATACAGAAGTTTCGAGGAAAGTATAAAGTAGTGAAAACCATTGGTTGTGCCACCACGCAGCACGAAATTGAAAGACTGGAACAATTGGCCAGAGAAGAAATGAATCGTTTAAGCGGAAATCAAACGAAGCTTTTTGGCTACGAAAGTGATGAGAAGATTGAACAAGTTTTTTCTCTGCTTGACAATGGCAGTATTCATACTGTTGGTCCGGAGTTGATTTTCGGCAAGATTTACGATTATATTGGTTTTAATTCCATTCAAGAGGAACTTTTCAGACATTTGGTTATAGCCCGGTTAGCGTTTCCATTAAGCAAGTTAAAAACAGTTGATTACCTTCGTCGCTATCAAGGGAAAGAAATAGAGATAAACACGGTTTATCGGTTTTTGGACAAATTAAGCGGGAAACTCAAACTAAAAGTGGAACAAATTGCTTTTGCCTATACCCTTGAAGTTTTAGGCGGCAACATTAATGTTGTGTTCTATGACCTGACTACACTATATTTTGAAACCAGTGAGGAGGATGATTTGCGCAAGATGGGTTTCAGTAAAGACGGTAAACATCAATGCCCGCAAATTTATCTGGGGCTGTTGGTAGGATTGGGAGGCTATGCGATTGGTTATGATATTTTTGAAGGGAACATCTACGAAGGACATACACTGATCCCTTTTCTGGAAGAAATGAACCGCAAGTTTCATTTAAATAAACCTGTGGTGATAGCCGATGCAGGTCTTCTCTCCAAAGAAAACATTAAGGCACTGGAGTCTAACGAATATGAATATATTTTGGGAGCAAGGGTGAAGAACGAAAACGAAAGGATCAAAGAGAAAATACTTGCCATAGAATTTACCGATGGGATGACGGTGAGTATAAAAAAATCGGACAATACTCGATTGATAGTAAACTATTCAACTGCCAGAGCCAAGAAGGACTGTTATAATCGCAAACGAGGTTTAGATAGAATTGAGAAGCAGATCAAATCGGGCAAATTGACCAAATCGAATATCAATAACAGGGGATATAACAAATATCTGAAGTTGAGTGGTGAAATCAGTGTAGAAATTGATTACGAAAAGTACGATAACGACGGACGCTGGGATGGTATCAAAGGTTATCTGACCAATACCAGGTTGTCGGATGAAGAAGTAATGGAAAATTACAAGAACCTTTGGCAGATTGAAAAAGCTTTCCGTATATCCAAGACAGATTTACGCATCCGTCCCATTTATCACAGGATACGCAATCGCATCGAAGCTCATATTTGCATTGCTTTTACAGCTTACTGCATACTCAAAGAGCTGGAAAGAGTTTTACACAAAGAGAAGTCAGCTATATCGTTGAAAAGGGCTCAGGAACTGGTTCAAAATATGTATCAAATCACCTATACTTTGCCCGAATCAAAACAAACAAAATCCAAACTTCTCAACATGGACAAAGAACAAGCTGAATTGTATGAAATTGTTTGTAAAAATTTTTAGGGTGTTGCAATGAGGAAAACAGGAGACTTATTTTAGTGCTGTTATCTTTGTAAACATTTTTTTGTCGTTCATTATTTTTACTCAAAAAGTCCATTTTATAATTAATTTCTTAGTTGACTTTGAGGACAATGAGGACGTTGAAAAATTATCGATTAAAACAGATTATTTACAAAAAATAGCATTCAATTCTTTTGGGGTGAACACGCGCAGAAAGGAAGACAACCGTTGGAAATGGGTTGGAAAATGCATGGGTATGACTGCGGGAGCGGAACATGTGGAGCGAGTTAAGGAATACTTATGCAGCGGGGGTGCTGAAGCTGGATTGAATGAAAAGAAACCTGCTGCAAGCACATGAGAAATAAAACTTACTATTTACAAAGCTGCACCGCTACTGGGCGGTGGGGGAATATTGTGGATTTTCGGGCAGCGCAGCGGGGCAATGGGTTGATCTTGTGCGGCTATTTTACATAATTAGGTTATAGGACTTTTTATCAGGGTTTTATCATCCCGAACATAGTGAGCCTATTCGGTGAAAAAAGTACTATAACTACTTGTTATGTAACTTAGCTTCGGGTTGTTTTTTCTAACGCATTTCAGGCACAGTGGTGGCGGTTGGAGTGCCTGATTTCTTTTTTGCCTGTGGATGGATTGAATTGTGGTTTTGAAAAAACAACACTATGAAGGCAGGGGTGATTGCAAAAAGTGTGACAGAAAAAAAAACAACAGCAGGGTTGATTGTGCGGAGGCAGGCAAAAAGACTGTGCAAGCCCAGAGGTACGAGGTTTTTACGATGCCCTGTTTCTGTTGGCACAAACAAAACCAGATTATCAGTTGCTGGGAGCTAAATCAGGAGTTCATTCGGCAGAAGAGTTGAAGGTGGCTGTGGGTAAAATTTTAAAAACTGTGGATTTGAATCAGAAAATAAAAGATTTTGAACATCTGCTATTTAATAAATCGAACGCTGCCCGCATACTACATATAGGCGAATTTGTGCAGCTTATGGGCGGGCATTAAAAAAGCTCCAACCGCTGCTTGTGCAGCCGTTGGAGCTTATCCTCAAAACCAACATTTAAACTAAAACAACACTACTTTAGCTACCTGCTTTTGCAGTCCTTCGGTTACCTTTACAATATACACACCCTTGGGCAGATTTACTGTCTGGTGGTTAACAGCACCTTTCCATACGGTTTTACCGCTGATAGAAATAACCTCTGCATTTGCATTACAATCGAACAAAATGCCGTTTGAAACAATTCTGAATTGCGACAAATTATTTTGGCTGTTTTCAATTAAATCTGTTCTCAAAAGATAAAATGCTCCAAGGTTTGCCGAAGTACGTGTATTACCGTCATAATCGGTGGTTATACCCGGTATAGCCACACCGGCAAGTATTTTGTTTCCTTTAAAACTTTCTGGCGTAGTGCCAGCAGTAATTCCCGGATCTTCATCGGTACTGTGGGCATCCTGACCGGTGGCGGCTTGGAAAGTAGCTAAGGTGGTATAATTTACTCCAGCTCTGCATAAAAATGCTACTTTTGTTGTATAATAGTCATTGTAATCGTTGGTAAAGCTCACACTGTTAGGATTACCATCCGGAACCATAGCGGAGTAATTCAGATAAGCTGCATAATGACTGTCATTGCCGATTCGGGCGTTCACAAATATATTGTTGCGAAAATCGCGGGTGTTGGTGTTGGTGTTTGACCAGAATGCGTAGCTTGGCTTATTTGCAGTGATTTGTTCACCTGTAATATATACCGTGTTATAGTAAATCAAAGCATCTCCTTTGATAGTTGCGCTAGTATAAAGTGCATTTGTACGTATTCCATAAATTGTTTGTTGGGCAGTGTTACCCAAACTGATAATATTATTGGCAATAGTAGCTATGCGATTTTCATGATAAATACCATACAGATTATGATCTTTAGCCGTCGATGAATAGTTGATATTCCCTATAAAGTTACCTTCGATATAGTTCATGTTTGCATCGGCAGGAACTGAAGTACCTCCACCTGCATTCATATGTATTCCGTGAAATGTAACTGAACTTGTGCTGCTTGTAATCCACTCTATATTTTTAATCTGATTTCCCTTAATGCTAACCCCGTTTGCCAACTTGCCACCCAGGAAGATCCCTTTCACATTTTGTGTGGTACCAGTATTTTGCTTTGTCATAGTACCACTGCACTGTGCAGCACTTCCGCCTATGTAGTTGTTCTCAATTTTAAGGTTTTGTGAACCGGCATTCGTATTCGCAGTAACATTAATGTATATTATAGCTGTGGTGGGTTCAAACGCTGTTGTTTCGTAAAAGCTATTGCCACTTATTTCACAATTAATATTGTCATAAGCTACTCTTATTCCATCAGTCTTTACCACATCTTCGAATTTATTGTTCCGTACTTTTACGCCATTTGTAGTGGTGATCATTAGCGTCATAATGGGCCGACCGGCTGCCGAGGCTTTAAAGATATTGTATTCAAGCAGGCAGCGCATATCATCGGCATTGCTGTTAGCATAAGGTGCTAAGGTAATACCCGCGTCGTTATTGTCGTTTGAAGGAGCCTGAGTGGCGCTTTTTACAATACAGTAACGCATGGTGAAATCGTAAGCGGCTCTTGCTACAGGAACAGCAGTAGCAATACTTCCGACCAGTAAGGCTGAATTTCTCGCTGAAGTAGCATTACTCGTATTATCGATAGTAAGGTCAGGGGTACTACCAATAATATCTCCCTGGGTATTACGCAGGCGCCCGTCGAATGTTACATTATCGGCACCCTGAATGGCAATCAATGCCAGTTTATTGTCTGTGCCTGCATAACTTCCTGATATAACGCAACCGGTTACGGTAGGATAAATCAGAACAGTACGTCCATCTACATTACCGAGTACAGCAGGAGTCGAACCTTCGTTGGTACTTCCTGTAATTTGTAATACATAATCGTCGGCAGTAGTACAGGCAGCAAAAGCTGCTCCCAGCGTTGCATAATCGGCGCCTGCGCCGCCCACGGTTTTGGTAATCGTTGCTGCATCGGCAGCTACACTAAATACACTAAACAGCACTACGAATGCCGCTGTTCGAAAAGATGTAATCGTTGTTTTCATATTATATAAAAATTTAAAATTAGTTCTGTACAAAAAAAGGATGATATATACATATTACATTACGACACAATAACCCTATGTGTAAAATGGAACATAACAAAAGTAAAGCATCAGGGCTTTAAATAGTAATGAAAATCAATCAAAAAACAATACTTTTCTTACATTCAACATCAATGTTTATGGTTTGTTAACCGGTGTTAATTTACAAACAAAACCGCCATTAGGCTTCAGCGTTTGTTTAATCAATACTTCGTTCAATTTTATTATAAACAATTGATAATCAATAATATAAATGTATAATTCTTGTTAAAATATTTTAGTAAGTCATTGGAAATCAGTATCTTTATAGATAATCAATAAAAAAATAAAGAAATGACTTCCAAGACTCACTTTTCTTATAAAATGATATACAGTTCGATTTGCGAACATTGTTTTCTCTCATTAAAGCCATTCAACAAATGGCGTAAAGATTTTATAAAAGACGTTCTTTGGCTTATTTTAAGTATTCACGGGAAAATAAATTTTTTACAGTTATCCCGTTACGGCAAATTTGGAGAACAACATTATCGTCGTCAATTTGAAAAGGATTTTGATTTTCTTGGTTTCAATACTTCACTGGTCAAGAAATACTGTGGAAAAAGGAAAGTCCTCGCCTTTGATCCCAGTTACCTTCCAAAGTCAGGTAAACATACACCCGGGACAGGATATTTCTGGTCGGGGTGTGCCGGTAGAAGTCTGTGGGGACTGGAAATTGGCGAGATAGCCGCCATTGATTTGGACAATCATACAGCTTTGCATCTGGAAGCTCAACAAACCATTGCTAGTGAGGATAAAACGTTACTGGATATTTATGCTGATACTTTATCTTCCCGTTCAAAGCAATTGAAAGAAATTTCTGATATCCTTGTCGTAGACGGATATTTTTCAAAAGAACCCTTTGTCGGAAAAATGAAAAAAGTAGGATTAAAAGTAGTTTCACGATTCAGAGACGATGCTCGTTTGCAATATATACTTACTCCCATAAAGACAGGCAAAAAAGGACGTCCTAAAACCAATGGAGGGAAAGTAGATAAAGAGCATTTGAACAGGGACTTTTTCTCTCTGGTTGAACAAGAAAACGCTGACTTTCTCATTTATACCGCACAGGTAAAAGCTGTAGCTTTAAAACAGGTGGTCAAAGTTGTTATTGTTCAAGACAGGAAAAAAGAAAAAAATACCAAAATCTATTTCTCCACTGACCTGGAAATGGAAGCTATGGAAATACTGGAAATTTACAACAGCAGATTTCAAATTAAGTTTCTCTTTCGGGATGCAAAAGAATATACCGGCCTCACTTCTTGTCAAGCAAGAGATGAAAAAAAACTTGATTTCCACTTTAATATTGCTCTCTCGGCCATTAATATCGCTAAAGTAGCACATTGGTATAACCTACCCAAAAATCAAAGAAATACTTTTTCCATGAAAAACATTAAAATCATCAATCACAATGCTTTATTGCTTGAAAGATTTTTTTCCATGTTTGCCGTAAATCCAAACTTGATAAAAAATAGCCAAAATGTCAAAGAACTTTTATTATATGGCACCTTGTGTGCTTAAAAACTTAACAAACTATTGTAAATTAATATATTAGATGTTTACAAAGATAGTGTATGTGCAAAATTTTAAATGATACTTTTTTGACCATTAATAGTACAAAAAGTTTAAATATTAAGCATACTTCATTGTTTGAGGTCAGGATAAAACCTGACAGGTTTTTCGAAACCTATCAGGTTTATGAACATATTATTGCACTACTAATTTTTTTACAAGCACTTTGTCCGCTTTTATCATTACATTGTAAATACCGGGTTTCAAGTTTGAAATATCGAGCGACATCGACGCACTTTGTTTGGTTTTTGTAAGGAGTGTACGTCCTGTTAAATCCACTATTGTTACGGAGAAATCGCCGGCATATTTTGTCATCAGGTTTAATTGATTATTTGCCGGATTCGGATACATTACAAATTCTGATTCTTTAGTAGCATCTACTTCAGGCACGGCATTTGGCCCTTGCGGAAGTTTAGCCACCGAAACCGATAAGGTAGTAACTGACCTGCCCGGGAGTAAAATTTTCTCATTCATAACAGGATTAACTTCCTGATAAAATTCGTATTCAGAAGTACGTACAAATTTTGCATTATCAAACGCAATACCAGTCGGTAAAGTACCTACCACACTCGTCGTACCTGAATTAGTCCAAACAATACTAAGTACCGAATCGTTGGGATTGAAATTTGCGACCATTCCCAAATTCTGATTTGTAGAGGGTGTTACTGTAGAGGCAACAATCTGGGAACCGGGTTTAAAATGATTAAAGATATTTTTCACTGCATAAAAATGTCGTGTTGCAAAATCGCCGTAAGTCATGGCAATTTGTGACCCGACTGCATTGATACTGTTAGTAAGCAGCGGAGCACCGTTCCATCCATAAATAAGCCAAAGACCAACACCATTATTAAGAGCAGTTGTCATGGTTTGCATTTCTGCAATTACTTTTGCCCAATCATTCCCCAAAGCACTCATTTCCATGCCCCAGTATTCTTTGGGATAGGGCGAAGCACTGGCAGCAGTATATTGGGTTTGGAATGTGGAAGCGGTATTGGTTGGATAGTGCATACCAATAACCGAAGTATATTTATTAGCATCAGCATTGGCTCGTACAGCTGCAATATAATCGGTAACCGGATAAAATCCCTGACCAAATACCTGTTCCGAATTGATCACTTTGGTTTTGAAACCCATAGCTGACAAACGCTTACCCAGCATACCACAGATTGTGGCGTAATTTACAGGGTCTAAAATAGCAGAGCCATAAGGTTGACTAAATGCCGGTTCGTTTTGAGGACAAATACCCATCAATTCCACTCCGGTACGTTCTTTGATAAGCTGTACACATGCCACCAGAAACTCTACATATTCATCGTAATAAATCGGGTCAACTTTATTGATACTATTTGCCCATGTTTCGGCTGCCGATTGTGCCCAGCTTGAACTCAGATTTTGTTTCATCCATGAAGGTGGAGAAAGGAGAGTAAGTACAAAGTCCTTCACGCCGGCAGCTGCAACAGTCTTTATATATTCAATCTGCAACCCACTATCGAGAAATTTCGAACGATCGAGTGTGTTGGGAGAACTGTTATCGTTGATTGGTTCTATGGCATCTCCTTCGGGGAAAAGACGAACAACGGTAGCGCCTGTAGATAAAAATTGATCGATAAACGGCGCTTTAGGATTACCACCAAAACCGGCTATTGTTTGCTTTTTGGTATTTGTATCTACACTGAATGTGTAGGCAGCTACATCGTTTACTACATAAATTGTAAACACAACTGTTGCTGCTGTCGAGCCTTCGGCTGTGACTTCGAGTGTGATAGTTGTATTGCCCGTTGAAGCTCCAACTGTGAAATTAAGATCGATAGAATCGCTTCGCATTGAAGAAAGCGCAACATTCGACAATAATGACGCATTTGTATTTGATTTAATACTAACAGTTGGCGTACTGCTGCAATTGGCACCACAAGTAATTCCTGTAATAGTTATTTTCTGATTGCCTGAGTTTTTGTAATAACTTTTGTTTCCCGGATTATCAATAGTTACAACAGGAACAATCGGAGGTACATTTGTTACAGCATTTCCAATTCTGATATTCCGGATATACATCGTTCCTGTCCAGGAAATAAAAGGATAGGGGAAAGAAGGGTTGTAATTGAACAACAGGGAGTCGATTGAATGAGCATTAATTGGAACACCGGTGTTGGTTACCATTTTTGAAGCACCTCTGAAATCCATTAATAATGTAGTCCATTCGTTTGCAGGTACGGTTTTACGTTCCGATTCTGCACCCGGTGCATTTCTCAGTCCGTTATTATCCCAAAAATAAACGTGTGTCTGAATGGGATTGTCAACCACATACACTTCGTAACTGATGACAGGATTATCAGTAAGGTCGAGTTTGGGATTCCGGTACCAAAGTCCGTTCCACTGCCCTTTGTTCGTTCCAACAATTTTCAAGCAGGGTTGTCCGCCAAAGTTATCGGCAGTAACTGTTTGTCCTGTGCCTTCCGCTTCAATTTTCCATTTCGTTGCTTTTTCGGCATCGAAATTTGCGAGATCGATAACATATCCATAAAGCGGGTCCGGTTGCACATTCACATCAATGGTTTTTACAGTCTGTTTGGCGCCATTGTCGTATCCCAATCCACTATCGGCAATAGTTAATTGCAACTGTGCTTTTCCAATTTTTACCGGAGTAAATAATATAGCCGGTTGCATGGGGTTTCCATCAATGTATATAATACTTACATTGTTCACTACAGATGTATTGGTACTTACTACATCGTATGTTAATGGGTCCTGAATAACAGGATTGTTACCATCGGTTAAATCGAGAATTGGAATTTCGGAAGTTCCTTTGCTTAAAAGCACATCGACTGATGCAGGTACTGTGCAGTCGGGTGCTAAATTAAAATTGGTATAAGCGTTAATTGTGATATTTGAAACTAACGAATCGAGACCGCCGCCATTATCTTTAATAACTAATTTATATACCGTTTGGCCGGCAGAAACCACCTGAGCGTTCACATTTATTCTTGCAGCAAGCGTGTCATATACAGCCGATTGAATCTGAATAGAAGAGCCTGAAACTTTGGTAAGCGAAAAATTCATCTTCTGCTCGGCATTCAGATTTCCGTTGGTTATATCGGTTATACTGAATGTTATAGGAGCGCCCGTTTTTACTTCTAAAGCCGAAGGAATGACTGCAGTGGG
>Ga0255343_1004401_pt1 | contig 13961 bp, 13 predicted proteins | sample wastewater_treat_4_FD_192413 | JGI IMG/M metagenome (GOLD analysis project Ga0255343, IMG submission 192413) | Wastewater microbial communities from Lulu Island WWTP, Vancouver, Canada - plant16 | ecosystem: Engineered > WWTP > Wastewater > Unclassified | place: Canada: Vancouver, British... | reverse complement strand
AAAAGGATCCAACCTAAGAAAAAAACTGTAATTTTGTCAGATTCCTTCGTTCTTTGAAATAAAACCATCAAGAGGGGTCAATATTACCGGAACGAGGGGTCAACATCACCGGAATATCCACCCATCTTCCAAATCCGAAATATCGTTTGTCTTTGCTGTAGATGCCGCCGGTTAAATAATGTGCCGTATCGATCCCCGAATTTGTATTTTCAATACCTCGCAGAATCAATTTTCCTTCACGTATTTCATAACAACGCTCATCATTAGTCATATACTTGTTCCATTCGGATTTTCCGCGAGGAATTTTTGTCCAGGGAGTTTCATCGAAGGTTTTTGACTGATCGAAATTATCTTCCCATGTCAGTGAATATTTGTTACCGAGGAAGCGGGTATTGCACCCACTTGACAAACAGATTACAAGTACCAAAAATATAAAAGGTTTTATGAAACTCATCCCGGATTGATAATTAAGCTCGTACGATATAGATATCAAGGCATAAGAGCAATTGTCGCAAGGTTTCGCGAGGAAATTATCATTATCGTTGAATCAGACTTGTTTAGAACTAAAAAAAAGCTTCAAGAAGCCATTATGAACCCCTTGAAGCTTTGCGGTGCGGACGGGACTCGAACCCGCGACCCCCTGCGTGACAGGCAGGTATTCTAACCAGCTGAACTACCGCACCAGAGTGCTATCCCTTTTCGATAGCGAGTGCAAAGGTAGACATTTTTTTAGATCTACAAAACATTTATAGAACTTTTTGCGTAAAAAAGCCTGTGCACTCGCCATTCGGGAAGTTTATTTATTTGTCTCTGAACTATTTTTTGATGAGGGCTTTAACCATTCGTCGAACCATCTTTTAAATTCACGTTGAAATAAAATTCCATTTTGAGGCTTCGATATCCAATGATTTTCGTCGGGGAAAATCAACATTCGCGAAGGGATGTTGCGCATTTGTGCCGCATTGAATGCCATCATCCCTTGCGAAGCAAGTATGCGATAATCGAGCTCGCCATGACTGATCATAATTGGGGTATCCCATTTATCAACGAAAAGGTGAGGCGAATTTGCATATGTACGCTGCGCTATCGCATTCGATTTATCCCAATAAGGGCCACCCATGTCCCAATTGGCAAACCACATTTCTTCGGTTTCGAGATATTGGGCTTCGAGATTGAAAATGCCGGCATGGGCCCAAAATGCTTTAAATCGTTTGTTATGATGTCCGGCAAGCCAATAGACAGAAAAGCCCCCATAACTTGCGCCGGTACATCCCAGATGATTTTTGTCCACATAAGGTTCTTTGGCAAGCGCATCGATGGCAGAAAAATAATCTTTCATATTCTGGCCTCCATAATCGCCACTAATTTGTTCGAGCCATTCCTGGCCAAAACCGGGTAATCCTCTTCGATTGGGGGCTACTACAATATATCCGTCAGCAGCCATCATCTGCATGTTCCATCGATACGACCAGAACTGACTGACCGTGCTCTGAGGTCCGCCCTGACAGTATAATAAAGCCGGATAAACTTTAGTTGAATCAAAATCGGGTGGAAAAATTACCCAGGTAAGCATTTTTTTTCCATCAGTAGTCGGAATCCAACGTTCTTCCACACGCCCCATCTTGAGTTGATCGAGAATATCTTTATTTTCGAACGACAATTCTGTGGCTTTGCCCGAAATAATATCCACGGAATAAATCTCGTCGGGTTTGGACATCGATTGCCGTTTGGCAATCAATTTGCCTTGTCCACCCAAGGTTACGGAAAGATAGTCGTGCTGACCCTGTGTTACAGGCTTCACTTCTTTCGTTAAAAAGTCGGCAACAAAAATTTGTGTTTTGGCTTCGACACAAGCTATCAGATAAATATGCCGGCTATCATCAGCCCATTGAATAGCATCGGTGTTATAGTCGAAATTTTCGGTAACGTATGTCTTCTGCCTTGTTGCCAAATCCATTACCATTAACCGATTCTTGTCGGCTTCATAGCCATCACGTTCCATGCTTTGCCAAGCAAGATATTTCCCATCGGGTGAAAATCGCGGATTTGTGTCGTAACCCATCATCCCTTGAGTCATATTGATAGTTTCGCCTGTCGTTAAATCGTAAAAATAGATATCGGAATTAGTAGAAATGGCGTATTCCTTACCCGTTTTTTTTCGACAAGTATAAGCGATAATTTTTCCGTCCGGACTCCAGGCAAGTTGCTCAATGCCTCCCCAGGGAAGCATGGGTGATTCGTAAGGTTCGACTTCGAGCAAATCTTTTATATTCTGTAATTTTCCGTTTACAACATCCGCAACAAAGGGATGAGGAACTTCAGTAACCCACTGATCCCAATGTTTATACATCAAATCGTCTATAATGCGGCCCGATGCTTCAGGCAGATCGGGGTAACGAGCAGATACGGGTTGTTTAATCGTCACATTTTTCACAAATAAAACCTTCTTTTCGTCAGGCGAAAACAAAAAACCATCAATTCCTTTTTCATCTTCGGAAAGTTTGGCAAGATCGCCTCCGTCAAGATTCATCGTCCAAATTTGTGAAGTACCTCCTTCGTTATTTAAGAAAGCTATTTTTTTCCCTCCATCGAGCCAGCAGGGATTGCTTTCACGCGAATTTGTATGTGTAATTTGTTTTTTATTGGATCCATCGGCATTCATCACAAAAAGTTCGGGATTGGTTTTATTTTGCTGGATACTAACATAGGTTACCTGATACAAAATCTTCGAACGATCCGGCGAAACCTGCACATCCCCAATTCTGCCGAAACTGTAGAGCACCTCGGGCGTCATTAAACCATTTTCGATTTTTGGGACAGATTTTCCTATTATTTCGGATTTTCCGTTCTTGTCTTTCTCTGATTGTTGTGTACATGAGAACAAAGCTCCTCCTGTGATTATTCCTGCCATGAGAATTGTTTTTACTTCCATAAAAAAAGATTTTGGGCTGTTTGAATGTTTAAAATTATTGTGCCGAAGCAATTTTGCCGTCAATCAGATGGATAGTACGATCGGTAATTGAAGCCAATTGTTCGTCATGCGTAACAATGACAAACGTCTGATCAAGTTTGTCGCGAAGTTCAAAAAAGAGAGCATGAAGTTCGGCTTTATTATCACTGTCAAGACTTCCCGAAGGCTCATCGGCAAAAACCACACGCGGACGATTAATTAACGCCCGAGCGACGGCTACGCGTTGTTTTTCGCCACCCGAAAGCTGTGCGGGTTTATGCTCCATTCTATCCGTTAAACGCATAAGCGAAAGCAACTCTTTTGCATTTTTTTCGGCTTCTGATCTTTTGGCATTCCCTATCAAGGCCGGAATCATCACATTTTCGAGTGCCGTAAATTCAGGCAGCAATTGATGAAATTGAAATACAAATCCGATATTCTGATTGCGAAAATCCGACAATTTTTTTTCGCTCAACCGGCTCAAATCAATTTCATCGATCCAAATTTTTCCTGAATCGGCTTTTTCCAAAGTACCCATGATCATGAGCAGTGTTGTTTTTCCGGCGCCACTCGGGCCAACTATCGATATAATTTCTCCTTTTCTAACTTCCAAATTGATTCCCTTCAGCACCTGTAATGCTCCAAAACTTTTATAAATCTGTTCAACTCTTATTATTTTTTGCATGATTGCCGTTCAATGAGTAAAATGAGTGTTATAAAACAACACGAAGATAATGAAAAAACTGCTCTTACGACGTGTCTGAAAAAATTTTCTTTTTCAGGATATTTAGTGAATATTAACCGATACATTCTTGCAATTTCTGTTTTTGATATCGTATATTTGCCGGAAATAAATTATTTAAAACGAAACCAAATTACAAGGATTATGAAAAAAATGATTTTATCGGCTACTCTGTTTTTTGCTCTTTCTTCATTAGCAGGAGTTATGGCTCAAGATAACAAAACAACTCAGAAGAATGATAAAGCAAAAACAGAGTGTTGTCAAAAGACCGATGGTGAAGGAAAGTCCTGCTGCGACAAGAAGAGTGAAGAGAAAAGCAAAGAATGTTGTTCAAAAAAAACTTCAGATAATAAGGAGCAGAAAACCGCTACAAGCACTTTTAAAAAATAAACTTTTTCATCAATTTTATAGAGGTTGTTTACATCAAAGCAAAGTTATGTAAGCAGCCTTTTTTTATATTAAGACTGGTTATTATGACTGACTTATCGGGTTTTCGAAAAGAATATATTGGGAATGTGCTTTTAGAAAGTCAAATGGAAAGCAATCCGATGCTTCAGTTCGAACAGTGGATGGAGGATGCAATCCGATTCGGAATGCCCGAACCCAATGCCATGATCCTTGCCACATCCACTCCCGAAGGAAAGCCATCAGCCCGATGCGTACTTTTGAAAGAATCGAACGAACGGGGTTTTGTGTTTTTCACTAACTATCGGAGTCGTAAAGGAATGGAACTGAATGCCAACCCTTTTGCTGCACTGGTTTTCGATTGGCACGAAATGGAACGTCAAATTCGTATAGAGGGACGCGTCGAAAAACTCTCTGACGAAGAATCAGATCTATATTTTCATTCCCGCCCGATTAGCAGTCAAATCGGCTCATGGGCTTCACCTCAAAGCCAAATAATCGAAGACAGGGAGACATTGGATAATTCATTTCGCCAATACGAAAAAAAATTAATCGATTACCGGCCAATTCCTCGTCCCTCACATTGGGGTGGATTTATAGTCATTCCCCATCTGATTGAATTTTGGCAAGGTCGCCCCAATCGATTACACGATCGCATAGCTTATTACAGGAAAAAAGAAATCTGGGAGATGAATCGTCTTGCTCCCTAAAAATGGCCACAGTCGCGGCATTTTCAGAACCACTTCTTCCGTTTGAAATAAATAAGCATGAAAATGGCAATGACTATCATTACTCCCCATAAAACAAAATAGCCGTATTTTGTATGCAATTCGGGCATATTGTCGAAATTCATTCCGTAAACGCCGGCCAAAAAGGTGATCGGAATGAAAACAACCGAAAAAATTGTAAGTACCGCCATAATATCATTCAGTTTGGTACTCATGGCCGAATGGTAGGTATCGAGTTCATCATAAAGCACTTCGCGATAATAATCGAGCATCTCGGCAGCCTGATTGATATTTTCCTGCAATTCACGATAATGTATTCGATTTTCGTCCTGAATATAATCGGTATCCAATTTCACCAAATTCATCACCATCTCTTTGGCCGGCCTAATATCCCGCCGCAAATTGTTAAGCTCCCGCTTAAAAATATTCAGAATACTCAGCACGTCCTTACCTGTAGCATTCAATACAAGCCGTTCTTCGAGCGTCTCTACCTTCTCGCCATAAACGCCCAAAATATAATTATAATGATCGATGACAACATCGAGCAGGGCGAAAGCCAAATAGTCCGATCCGCCGGTTCGAATTTTGGTTTTATGTTTTCTGATGCGTTCTCGAACCGGATCAAATAAATCGCCTGCCTCCTCCTGAAACGAAATAAGCAATCGATTCATTACCAAAAGACATAAATTGTCCACTTTTACGATATTCGACTTTTCGTCGTATTCCAACATTTTTATCGAAGCAAAAATTCCGTTGTCAAAATCTTTAATTTGAGGTCTTAGCGAAGGATCCATCACATCGGACATAATGTTGGCCGGAATATTGAATAAGGTAGAAATTTCGCGCATGACAACTTCATTGTGCAACCCATCAACATTTAACCATGTTGTAGAATCGGAATCGACAAATTCTTTCAATTGCTCTGTCGATTCGATATTCAACTCGCGAACTTCATCGAGTTTTATGTCGAAAACCGTCATGCGTATTTTCTCACCTCGCTTTTCGCCCCGATATTTCAATTCATAAGGCGAAAGTCCGATATATTCTTTTCGTTTGGAATGTGAGTTGGACATATTTTGGGAATTAATAAATGCAAAGATAAGTGATTGCGATTATTGTGAAGCCGAAAGTCCATAAAAAAAAACCGTCTCGAATGGGAGACGGTTCCTTTTATAGAAATAAATGAGAAAATCATCATTCGTTCTCATCCAAAAGGATATGCATAATTTCGCAGGCCGATTTGGTAACAGGACTACCGGGCCCAAAGATGGCTGCTACTCCGGCTTTATAGAGAAAGTCGTAATCCTGAGGTGGAATTACGCCTCCGGCAATAACAATGATGTCGGGACGACCAAGTTTTTTCAGTTCTTCGATCACTTGCGGAATCAAGGTTTTGTGACCGGCAGCAAGCGAAGAAACGCCCAACACATGCACATCGTTTTCAACGGCTTGACGAGCAGCTTCTGCAGGAGTTTGAAACAAAGGTCCCATATCTACATCAAATCCACAATCGGCATAACCGGTTGCAACTACTTTAGCACCACGATCATGGCCGTCCTGCCCCATTTTTGCAATCATAATTCGAGGTCTGCGGCCTTCTTTTTTCGCAAATTTGTCGGTGAGAGCACGTGCTTCTTCGAGCAGTGCGTCTGATTTCGATTCTGATGAATACACTCCTGAAATTGTTCTAATTACGGCATTGTATCTGCCAACTACTTTTTCGCAAGCATCCGATATTTCGCCCAATGTAGCGCGAACGCGTGCCGCTTCTATCGAAAGTTCGAGAAGATTTCCTTCACCCGTTTCGACACATTTGGTGATGGCATCGAGTGCTTTTTTCACGGCGTCGTTATCACGTGAAGCTCTAAGAGCTTTCAAACGTTCAATTTGCTGTTTGCGTACTTCGGTGTTATCCACTTCCAAAATGTCGATAGGCTCTTCGTGATCGAGACGGTAGCGATTGACGCCGATAATAACTTGTGCTCCCGAATCGATACGAGCCTGAGTTCGAGCTGCAGCTTCTTCGATGCGCATTTTGGGAATTCCGGTCTCGATGGCTTTAGCCATACCGCCCAGCTTTTCGATTTCCTGAATCAAATCCCATGCCTTGTGTGCCAGTTCGTGGGTAAGCGTTTCTACGTAGTACGAACCTGCCCATGGATCGATTTCTTTGGTGATGTAGGTTTCTTCCTGAATGTAAATCTGGGTGTTGCGGGCAATACGCGCCGAAAAATCGGTCGGCAATGCTATTGCTTCGTCAAGAGCATTGGTGTGCAGCGATTGGGTGTGTCCCAGAGCGGCAGCCATAGCCTCGATACAGGTACGTCCGACGTTGTTGTAAGGATCCTGTTCGGTGAGCGACCATCCCGATGTTTGGCTGTGAGTGCGCAAAGCCATTGATTTTGGATTTTTGGCACCAAAACTTTTTACAATTTTTGCCCACAACAAGCGAGCTGCCCTCATTTTGGCTATTTCCATGAAATGATTCATGCCGATTGCCCAGAAAAACGACAGACGGGGAGCAAATGCATCAATATCGATGCCGGCATTGATGCCTGCACGCAGATATTCGATGCCGTCGGCCAAGGTGTAGGCCAATTCGATATCGGCCGTAGCACCTGCTTCCTGCATGTGATATCCCGAAATGGAAATGGAATTGAATTTCGGCATCTTTTGTGACGTAAATTCAAAGATATCGGCGATAATTCTCATCGAAAAATCGGGCGGATAAATATAGGTATTGCGCACCATAAACTCCTTGAGGATATCGTTCTGAATGGTTCCGGTCATTTCGTCGAGTTGAGCACCTTGTTCCTGAGCTGCAACGATATAAAAGGCAAGAATTGGAAGAACAGCTCCGTTCATCGTCATCGAAACAGACATTTTGTTGAGAGGGATGCCATCGAAAAGCACTTTCATATCTTCGACCGAACAAATGGATACACCGGCTTTGCCTACATCGCCTACCACGCGTTCATTGTCCGCATCGTAACCACGATGTGTAGGGAGGTCGAAGGCAACGGACAATCCTTTTTGTCCCGAAGCCAAATTACGACGGTAAAAGGCATTCGATTCTTCAGCAGTCGAAAATCCGGCATACTGACGAATCGTCCACGGGCGCATAACGTACATCGTAGAATACGGCCCACGTAAAAACGGAGGAATGCCTGCAGCATAGTTGAGGTGCTCCATGCCTTCCAAATCTTCTTTTGTATATACAGGTTTCACCGGAATTTGTTCCGGAGTCAGCCAATCGGCTTTGATCTCATTTTTCTCGGCCCATTCGGCAGCATTCGTTGTCTCAAAGCCGGCCGATTTAATGTCGATGTTGTTGAAATTAGGTTTCATAAATTTTATTTTATCTTCCTCAAAAGAGGAGTTTGATGTTATTTCAAAAATTGTAATTCTGCCCTTTCGCGAGATTAACTCACAATATCGGGAACAGCACGAATACCGAAACGTCCCACAAAGCATGCGAAACGATCAGCGTTACCAGATTTTTATTGTATTTATAAAGCAAGCCCCAAAAAATTCCGCATACCAGCGCCGACATGATGAGCATGAAATTGAACGACCAGATATGCACCAACGTGTATATTAAAGCTGTAGCTATCATAGCGGTCCATCCTCCATATTTTGGTTCGAGCGATCGCTGGATGTATCCACGCCAAAAAATTTCTTCGGCAGGACCTACAAGCAGAATGAGCAGTAACCCGAGATAAAGTTCGTTTTCGCCTTCTTTCATTTGATAGATGTTTGCTACCTGACCGGCAGCAAAATCGAACATCAATTTCGAAAGAATATCTCCGATGTAAAAAATGCCATATAATATAACGGCCGAACCTACACCAATGAGAATATCCTTAACAGAAAAAGAAAACTGCCGCTTGAAATTTTCGCCCCAAAAGTAGCTCATCGAAATGAGGACTAAAGCCGAAAACCCCATCGTGATCCAAAAATTGACATGATCTTTCGTCCATGGCGAAAACATGACGAACCACAAAAGAGCAGCAGTAAATGCGGCAAAAATAACTTTTTTCATAATACGGGTGCAATAAAGTTGGCAATGGACAATAATAAACTGAATATCAGCACAAGTTGCGCCGAATTGGCATCCAAATCTTTAATCAGTTCGGGCTTTTCGACCTCTGCCGTCAACATTAGCTTTATATTCTTCATTTCGATTGGGGCTGAAAGAAAAACGATAAGGGTAAGAGGGTGAAGCATACCAAGAACGACCATTACAATAATGCCTAAATATGCTCCGACAGCCAATACAAGGTATTGAATTTTGGATTTTTTTATTCCCATTACCATAGCGCGAGTCTTGATGTTGGCTTTACCGTCATCACGAATGTCGCGCATATTGTTTGAATGAAGAATGTTTACCACCAAAAAGGCAACCGGAATATTAAGGAGCACGGTGTTCCACATCAATTGATCGGTCATCACAAATGCCGTTCCTAACCCGATTAACGGGCCATAAACGATAAAAATGACGAAATCGCCTAATGCAGCAAACTTCAATCTATAATAGAAATAAGTGGCTAACGCGCCGATAAATCCAATCCAAAGCAGTTCTACACCCGTTTTGGCAAAGAGAAACAATCCAAGTGCTATCCCAATAAAAAGCAATATGATTCCGAAGCGAAGTATAGTTTCGGGACGAAAAACTTCATCAACCAACATACGGCTCGATCCGAAAGATTCCTTACGATCGACCCCATGCCGATAATCAAAATAATCACTTATCAGATTGCCACTTGCCTGAAAAATTGCCGCTCCCAAAAATGCGAGTACTCCATATACCCAATTTATATTTACCAGCAATTCGTTCCGCACGAAAAAAAGGTAAGAAATGGTAATTAAGGCGGGCATTGTGGAAGCGGGAAACGACCACGGGCGTGTTGCAATTATCCAATCCTGTATGTTTTTCTTTCCGCTCATGCTTTTATTTTATCCCTAACAAAGCATTAAACATTCTCAATGTTTCGAGTACATTACTGCGAACATTGATGAAATACTCAATACCTTTTGCTTTGAGTTCTTCCATGCATTCAGGAGCTCCGGCCACAACAAAAATTTCCTTTCCACCTTTTATCAAATCATAAGCTTCAGGAGCCAGAGCGGCATATTCATCGTCGCTCGAACAAAGAACAACGATATCGGCATTTTTTTCGCGTGCGGCATTAATTCCATCTTGCACTGTGTTAAATCCAAGATTGTCGATAATCTCATAACCGGCACAGCCGAAGAAATTGCTCGAAAATTGTGATCGAGCCGAGCGCATAGCTAAATTACCGATGGTGAGCATGAATACTTTCGGGCGTTTGCCGGAGCGTTCGGTTGCCAATCGTAACGTGTCAAAGGGATCGGACAAACGAGTCATGTTAAGTTTCTTAAGCTGAGTATTCTCGCCATTGCTACCCCCACATGAATGATCGTCCGACTTCTGCATTTTTTCAACCATCGATTCCGAAAAATTAGGATATTGATTTGTTCCAAGCAAAATTTCCTTTCGATTGGCCAAAGCTTTTGCACGAGCCTGTGCAGAAGTATCAATGGCATCCTGTATTTTGCCCAATTTCAGTGCCTGATAAAAGCCGGTCTCTTCGGTTTCGAGAAAGAGCTTCCACGCTTGTTGAGCAAGTGAAAATGTCAGATTTTCTATGTAATACGAACCGGCAGACGGATCGGTGATTTTATCGAAATGCGATTCCTCTTTAAGCAACAATTGCTGATTTACGGCAATTCGTTCACCAAATTCGGTAGGTGTTTCAAATGCTTCGTCAAACGGACGAACCGTGAGCGAATCTACAGCGCCAATGGTTGCCGACATCGATTCGGTTTGTGTGCGAAGCATATTAACATAAGGATCGTATATCGTTTGATTAAATTTCGAAGTAATAGCGTGTATATTCATTTTAGCAGCACATCGGCAAGTGCCGTCGGGAGCCTTGTTATCGCAATCGTTGGGACATACCGGCTTGTAGGCATTTACGATTTCGGCCCACAACCAACGTGCAGCACGAAATTTGGCAATTTCCATAAAATAATTGGAACCAACCCCAAATTCAAATTTAATTTTTTTGGCTGTTAAAGTCGGGTTCAATCCTTTCTCTACAAGAGCACTTAATACCTGATTTCCATAAGACAAGGCATAACCCAATTCCTGATAACTATACGCACCGGCATCGTTGAACATGTTTCCGGTAATCGAAATTGCTTTGAATCGAGGCAGTGGAGCAGCGATTTGCACAATTTCGGCAGCCTGTTCCACCCAATCGGGAACGTCCTGACCTTTTTTCAGAATTTTTCTGAAAGGATCAAACTCGATTGATCCAAAACATTTCATTACATCAAGATTGCGGGAAAGAATGTAATTTACAACTACTTTTGCCAGTTCAACCGTTCTGCTGATACAGGTTTTGAAGTTCAATTCCACTTTGTCAGGCTCAATTCCATCAAGAAGTGTTGCAATGTTTTCGATCGAAATCGCATTTTTAGGAATGTGAAATCCAAGCGAAGTGACGCCTCTTTCAAGCAGCTTTAATGCCTTTTGATTGGCTTCAACAAAGTCTTTTACGTCAATTTCGTGACGAACATACCAGATGTTGTTTTTACGCGTGCTTCGCACATAGGGGAATTGGCCCGGCAGATTGTCGAGCCATGAAAAACCTACGATGTTTTCTTCCCGGTAAAAGGGATTTACATCAAAACCTTCGTTAGTTCTCCATACCAATTTCTTCTGAAAATCGGCGCCTTTGAGGTCGGCAGTGATTTTCTCCATCCACTCCTGCGTGGAAACGGGAGGAAATTCGGTAAAGAGTTTTTCTCTCTGATTACTCATAATTACTTGTTATTTATTATATTGGGTTTCTATAATAGTCATTTGGCCGTCTCAAGAATAATTTCATAAAAAAGTGAGCAAAACCATTCTATTTCAGCACTCAATGAAAGCGCAAAATTACGACAAAATGTTTAGTTAAAAAAACGTTTCGAGAGTTTATTCCGGCCAAAATGAGATTCGAAAATGTGGGACTTTGACAAATTGATTTTCTCATTAAAAAATCTTATTAGCGAAAAACACATACAAAAAAATAAGATGAATTTTAATCGGTTTTTAAATCTAATGAATTGAGCTCGATGAGAAGTTCTGCTATTCGTTCTATGACGGCTTTTGCATAGCGTCCTCCCTTTTCAGCAGTTGATTTTTTAGGATTTCCGATTCCTGTATCCCGGGTTGTGTAACTCCAGTTTCGGGGTGCCCATCCGGTTTTTTTGTTTAGCTCATTAACCGGCCAAAGACGGGCATTGCCTTCACCTGCATTTTCGAGTTTCACCCATTCGGGATGATAATAAAGCATGACAGAAGTTTCTTGTTCGCCGGCATGTTCGTCGGGAAATTCTTCGAAATAATCGGTTGTTGGGATGAAATCGTACCAATTCACGACAACGATAAAAAAATCGGGATAGACTTTTGCCAAGTCGCGAACTATAGATTTGAAGCTGTTGCCCCCATGCCCGTTCACGATAACCATTTTGCGAAGACCTTGCACATAAAGCGAATCTATGATATCCGAAAGAATTGCTTTTTGGGTTTCTGTATTGGTATGTATGCAAAACGGCAAATTCCATTGGCCGGGATTTTGCGAGCCGAAATATACCGGAGGCATTACCATATTTTTCGTTCCTGATTTTTCGAAGGCGAGATTTGCACTGTCGACGGCTATTTCGTACGAGAGGATGCAGTCTGTAAGATAGGGTAGGTGAAAATTGTGTGGTTCTATGGCTCCCCAGGGGAGAATTGCTGCATCATATCGATGCGATTTGATTTCGCCCCAATTGCTGTGAGCTACGTCAAGAAAGCTGAGATTCGAATCTCGTTTCATAATTTTTCAATTTATTTATGAGGTCGTGCGGGAATAAAGTCGGGCGACAACAGTCCGTTTGAAATGCAGTAAAACGTAAGTCCCGAAACGGTTTTTATTCCCGTTTTGGCAATGATGTTTTTGCGGTGTGTCAACACCGTATTAAGACTTATATTGAGCCGGTCGGCTATCTCTTTATTCAAATAACCGGTAGCTATAAGTTTCAAAACTTCTTCTTCGCGTGGAGTAAGTTTGATTTTCTTTTCCTCCAAATTTTCTTTCGGAGCGTTTGCCGAATGCTTCAAAACATCCAATTCTTTTTCGTTAAGTTCTTTTAGTTTAGGATCGAGAATTTTTGTTTTCAATCGATTATGAATGAATAAATCTTTCTGCAAACTGTTGATCGAAAAAATCACGGCATAACATAAGTTCTGATTGCAAGACCCGGAAACAAGCCTGATAAGAATATTTTTCAAATCGTTCAACAATTCATGCGGATAATCCACTGTCCGACTCATTTCTTGCTGAAGAAGCAAAGTAAGTTCCGTTTTGAATTGCAAGAATATCTCATGCAACAATTGCAATTCTTTATGATCAGTTCCGCCACTAATGGCAATAAGGGCATTTAGATGTTTCTCGATATTGGGGACAGAATCTCGAATGTAAGATTCGGCGGTATGTTTGAAGTATTCGATTACCGGATGAATCGCGAATGACGAAAGTTTTTTTTCCGGAAAATAGTTTTCGTCGATATACACATTAAATAATGTAACAATAAAATCGGCGTTCAATTGGTTTGCCTCGCAAAGCTCCTGAATCGTTTTGTCGCCTACACCCAAATGAATTCCAAATCGTTGAGCTACGGGAATCAATTCGATATGTTCCGATAAAATATCTGCCAGTATTGCATTTTTGGTAAGTGTCGTCATATTTTTATCGCCGCTATTTTCGGCTAAAAAGCTTTTTTCGTTTGTATTCTTTGCGAAAATGTTTCAGTGTTTCAATCGGATGAACGAACAGCATACGAGGTCCGGAGAAACGTATTACTTCTTTTATGCGTACTTTCATATCTCGTCTGTAGCAGTGAATCGGGCAAGTATTGCAGGTGGGTTTGTTATCGCCGTAAGGACAATGTTCGAGCCTCGATTGTGCATAGTTTTTTAGTTCATCACATTCATAACATAACGTGTTTTTATTGCCGTGTTTGGAACGACAATATATGTGGATCATGATAGTTACAACTTTTTTTTCCGATTCGTTCATGC
>Ga0255343_1004398_pt1 | contig 13971 bp, 13 predicted proteins | sample wastewater_treat_4_FD_192413 | JGI IMG/M metagenome (GOLD analysis project Ga0255343, IMG submission 192413) | Wastewater microbial communities from Lulu Island WWTP, Vancouver, Canada - plant16 | ecosystem: Engineered > WWTP > Wastewater > Unclassified | place: Canada: Vancouver, British... | reverse complement strand
TTTTGTTGATTATTATAAAAAGCAGAATGGCGAGTTTGTGCTTCTTTCTACTATGAGTGATTCAAGGCATGCACGTTTCCCTCGCTTAAGCGACGATGTTCCGGAATCTATTGAGGGCGAACTTTCTGTTACACTTTATATTAACACTTACGATTTTTCTACTGTGTACGATACGTTAAAATTGGAGTGTTTTATTGTGGATAGGGCTTTAAACCACAGTAATGTCATTACCACACCTGAAATAGTCGTAAAAAAGAGATAAAGTTTTTCAATTACACTACTATAACTATATAGTAGTTTTTCTTCCCTTTTTGAATTAAAATATATTTTTGATTAATCAAAGATTCGTGTGAAAAAGTATACGTATCATCAATTTTTGATTTGTTAACCGAAATGGCGTTATCTTTTAGCATTCTTCGCACTTCGCTTTTTGACGGGAATATCTCTGTCGTTTCCGCAAGAAAATCTTCGACGGCAATAGGTTTTTCGAGTAACGTTTTTTCAATTTTTATTTGTGGTACGCCTTCAAAAACGGAGAAAAACATTTTTTCCGACAGTTTGCTTAGTTGTTGAGCCGTGCCTTTGCCGAAAAGGATTTCAGAAGCATTTACTGCGGCTTCGTAATCTTCTAACGAGTGTGTTCTTATAGTAAGCTCTTTAGCTAATTCTTTTTGCAAAATTCTTAAATGCGGAGCGTTGTCGTGTTCTTTTTCTAATGTTTCAATCTCTGCTTTAGAAAGAAGGGAGAAAATGCGGATATACTTTTTACTATCTTCGTCGGAGCAGTTGAGCCAAAATTGATAAAAAGCGTATGGAGAGGTTTTTTCGGGGTCTAACCAAACATTGCCGCTTTCTGTTTTACCAAATTTTCCGCCGTCTGCTTTCGTTATTAGTGGGCAGGTCAGTGCGAAGGCTTCTTGTCCCGTTTTTCGTCTTATAAGTTCGATGCCTGTGGTAATATTTCCCCATTGGTCGGAACCTCCCATTTGCAGCTTGCACTGAAAATGTTCGTGTAGATGAAAAAAGTCGTAACCTTGAGCCAATTGGTACGAAAATTCCGTAAAAGACATACCGTCCCCTTCGCCTGCAATTCTTTTTTTTACGGAATCTTTTGCCATCATATAGTTCACGGTCAGATGTTTTCCGATATCACGGATAAAGTCTAAAAAAGAAAATTTACTTAGCCAGTCGTAGTTATTGAGCAGTAAGGCGCGATTTTTCTCCGTTGAGTCAAAATCTAAAAATTTTTTCAGTTGTTGTTGAATGGCTTGTTGATTATGACGCAAAGTTTCTTCTGTCAGCAAATTACGTTCTTGAGATTTACCTGAGGGGTCGCCAATCATGCCGGTAGCACCTCCTAAAATAACAATAGGGCGGTGTCCGCAACGTTGAAAGTGATTTAGAATCATCACGCTCACTAAGTGTCCGATATGCAGTGAATCTGCCGTAGGGTCAATCCCTACGTAGCCTGATGTCATCTCTTTGTTAAGTTGCTCTTCCGTGCCGGGGGTCATGTCGTGAATCATTCCACGCCATCTTAATTCATCAACAAAATTCATTATTCTTAGACTTTATTCGATTAATAATAATTTTTTCTCGCAATTTCAAAAGTTATTCTATTTCTTTTGCAAAAATACATTTTTTTAAAGTTGTTTAAAAGAAAGCTTTAAAAGTTTTCTATTTTAAAAAATATTTTAGAAGTTATTGTCGGTTATTACTGCAAAATTTTCGAATATGCCAAGCATTCGACAAGTGTTCGTAAAATGGAACTTTTTTATCTCTATTCTTTTTAAAAAAGAGTTTTTTATATTGAAAAATCTTGTATTTTTGCATATTGTATGACTAAAATCAAATCAATTTAATAATAAAATTTAATAGTAAAGATTATGATTAATATTAATAAAGTAAGAACCGTAAATGATTTTCCGGTACCGGGAATTAAATTTTATGACATAACCACGGTTTTAAATGATCCTGAAGAGTTTCAAAATATTTTTAATGCTTTACTTGAAGAGGCAAAAAAAATGCGTCCGGACGTGATTGTTGCTTTAGAGGCAAGAGGTTATTTATTTGGTCCCGCCTTGGCGTTAGCTTTAAATATTCCTTTTGCGCCTATTCGTAAAATGGGGAAACTCCCGTATCAGACGCACAAAGTTTCTTATCAGTTAGAATATGGGGTCGCAACGATTGAAATGCATGTCGATGCTATAAAAACGAATCAAAGAGTATTGCTTTTTGATGATATTTTAGCTACCGGTGGAACTTGTAACGCTGCAATAAATCTCATCAATAATTTCACCCCTGAAGCTATCACAGTACTCGTTTTCATGGAGTTAAAAGCCCTGAATGGACGAGCACAGCTACAAGGTATAGAAAAATTTACAAGTTTAGCACTCATTTAGTTTTTGATATTGACAATAAATTAAATTAAAATTAAAATATTCTACTTATGAAAAACATTGATTGGAAAAACTTATCTTTCGGTTATGTAAAAACCGATTACAACGTTCGTTGTTACTACAGAAACGGAGAATGGGGGAAAATTGAAACGAGTTCCTCCGAACATATTCCTATGCACATGGCGGCAACTTGTTTGCATTATGGTCAAGAAGCTTTTGAAGGAATGAAAGCTTATCGTGGGAAAGACGGACAAGTTCGTTTATTCCGTTGGGAAGAGAATTGCAAACGTTTGGAACGTTCTGCTGAGGCTATTATGATGCAGCCTGTTCCGATGGAAATTTTTAGAGATGCTTGTTTCAAAGTGATAGCTCTAAACAAGGATTATATTCCTCCTTATGGAACCGGCGGTTCTCTCTATATTCGTCCGTTACTTATCGGTACGGGAGCGAAAGTAGGGGTAAGTCCTGCTGATGAGTATCTATTTATAATTTTTGTTACGCCCGTAGGACCTTATTTTAAAGAAGGTTTTAAGCCCGTGAAGATGCAATTGGCAAGAGATTATGACCGTGCTGCTCCGCTAGGAACCGGACACGTGAAAGTGGGAGGAAATTACGCCGCGAGCTTACGTGCAGGAGTTAGAGCTCACAAAGAAGGGTATGCCGCTACGATTTTTGCAGACGCTAAAACAAAACAATATATTGACGAAGCAGGTCCCGCTAACTTTTTTGGTATTAAAGACGGGAAATATATTACCCCTGACTCTCACACGATACTTCCGTCTATTACAAATATGAGTTTACGCGAACTTGCAAAAGATGTGGGCTTAGTTGTGGAAAATAGAAATATTCCGATTGAAGAATTAGCCACTTTTGAAGAAGCCGGCGCTTGCGGAACTGCCGCAGTTATATCACCGATTGAGGTAATTCACGATAGAGAGACCGGAAAAGTTTATCAAATTTCCAAAAATGGCGAGCCCGGACCTTGGTCGCAAAAACTATATAACTACCTGACAGGCATACAGTTCGGCGAGGTTGAAGATAAATTCAATTGGTGTACGGTTGTTCCCTGTTAACATTATTTAACTTTTCAACAGCTAAAAAATAGATTAACTATCTGAATTATGCGTAATTTTGCATTCAAATTTTATTAAACAATTTTTAAATTAAAAAGAGAAAAATGAAAAAAGTATTTGCTATTCTTACAGTAGCTGCATTTGTTTTCGCAGCATGTGGTCAAAAAAAAGTAGAAACTGAAACTACCGAACCTGTACAAGAAGTAACCGAACAAACCGCACCAGCTGAAGAAGCTCCCGTTGAAGCTGATACGAATGTTGCTGAAATGCCGGTTGAATAAGAAATTTGTTTTCTTATTGCTTAAAATAAAAGGGATACCTAAATAAATAGGTATCCTTTTTTTTCTTCAGACAAATACTTAGAGAAATTAGAATGCGAAATTTTCTGAAATAGTGATTATAAAAGATGAATTTATGATTCCGTATTCACTAAATCCCTCAAAAAATCTTCTATCGTTTTAATCTTTTGGGTTAATTGTTGATTAATGAGTGCAAAATCTTTTTTACTCCGTAATTCTCCTTTAACAGCCATGTAAATTTTAATTTTCGGCTCCGTTCCCGAAGGACGTATCGTAATTTTAGAATTATCTTCCGTTATAAATTGTAAAACATTGGATTTTGGCAATGAAATTTTTTGAGTTTTGTTGTTTTTTACATCATAACTACACTGAGTTAAATAGTCATGAATAGTAGTGATTTTTGAATTAGCAATGGATTTGGGAGGAGTTTTTCTCAATTCCAGCATCTTATTTTGTATTGCTTCGGCACCGCTTTTCCCCTTTTTAGTTATGGAAAATAACGATTCCTTGTAAAAGCCGTACTTGACATATAGCTCTTTCAAAAGTTCAAAAGGGGTTGTATTTTGATTTTTCAAATGGGCGGTAAGTTCAGCCATAAGGCAACATGCGGACACGGCGTCTTTATCACGAACAAAATCTCCGACAAGCATTCCGTAACTCTCTTCCCCACCAATGATGAATTGCTTTTTGTTTTCATTCTCACTAATCTTTTCTGCAATGTACTTAAAACCGGTTAATACATTTTCACACTCTACCTTGAAAACTTTTGCAATTTCCAATATTATGTCTGTAGTAACAATCGTTTTAGCAATAAATTGATTGCCATTGAGCTTGTTATGGTTTTTCCACTCTTGGAGCAAATAATAGATGAGTAATGTAGCCACCATATTACCGTTTAAAAGCTCTAATTTATTTTCATCATTTCGCACGGCAACGCCCATGCGGTCGGTGTCGGGATCTGTCGCAAGTACTAAACAGCAACCTTGCTCTTCGCCTTGTTGCAACGCCATTGACATCGTCAATTTCTCTTCCGGGTTGGGCGATAAAACAGTGGGGAAATTGCCGTCTGGGGTTGCTTGCTCGTGAACAATCCGTAGGTTGTTAAAACCAAACATCTTTAATGCTTTGGGTATTAATGTAATACCGGTTCCGTGAAGAGGGGAGTAAATTATCGGTAAGTTTGCTTGTTTTAGAATAGAGTCAGGATTTAATGATAGGCTTTTAATCTTGTTTAAGTAAATTTCATCGATTTTTTCTCCTATTAATTGGATATATTCGTTGTTTCCTTCCCAATTAATTTCACTATTGGTTTTAATTTTTCGGATTTCTGTAAGAATATTTTTGTCGTGCGGTGGAACTAATTGAGCTCCGTCATTCCAAAAGACCTTGTAGCCATTATATTCTTTAGGATTGTGGGAGGCGGTTATCATAATTCCGGCATGACATTGGAGGTGACGAACAGTAAACGAAAGCTCGGGTAGGGGACGCAAATCTTCAAAAAGGTAGCAATGTATCTTATTGGCAGACAAGATTTGCGAGGCAATTTCGGAAAAATAACGACTGTTATTTCGCGAGTCGTAGGCAATTGCAATTTTTATTCTTTCTGAAGGGTAGAGTTGATGAAGGTAGTTTGCAATAGCTTGCGTAGCCGCACCGATTGTATATTTATTCATTCGATTAGGTCCTATTCCCATAATACCACGCAATCCGCCGGTTCCGAACTCTAACTCTTTATAAAAAGCATCTGCAAATTCTTCAGGATTTTTTTCATTCAATTGCAGAATTTGAGTCTTCACTTCTTGTGGGTAATCACCTTGTAACCACTTATTTACATTTTTTTCCAATGGGTTGTTTTGCATAGTACTGATATAAATTATGATGTAATAAAATAAAATCGGCTATAACCATGGCGGCGGTAGCTTCAATAACGGGAATCACTCTTGGGACAACAGAATAATCATTACGGTTATTGGCTTTATATATTATGCTATTTCCTTTAAAATCAATAGTTTCTTGCGGTATTTGCAAAGATGGAATGGGCTTAAAAGCAACTGTGAAATAGAGTTCGTTTCCGTTTGTTATTCCGGCTTGCACGCCCCCGTCATGATTCGATAAGAAATTAAAATTTTTATCTTGGCGGTCATTATATTTTAGTCCCGACATTTTTGAAGCTGCATATCCGGCGCCTATTTCAAATCCTTTGGCGGCATTAAGCGATAGCATAGCGGCTGCGAGTCGTGCATCGAATTTATCATGTAACGGTTCTCCTAAGCCGGCGGGTAGGTTACGAATCGTACATCCTACTTTTGCCCCGACCGTATCACCGGGCTGAGTGGGTGTTCCCGTTTCTAATACAACAGTTTCAAACTCAAGGTGGAGAGGACGAAGAAGGAGTTTTGCTATGGCACCGGCTACCACCCGACAAGCCGTCAGTCGTGCCGAAGCACGTCCCGCGGCATAGTTGTCTTCACAAGCATATTTCTCTTTATATACATACGAAGCATGGGAGGGTTTGATAATCGTCGATTGTTGTGCATCAATTTTTATATCTTCATTTCGAATTATAAACCCGATTGGTGTTCCAATGGTTTTATTTTGATAAATTCCGGACAGAAATTCTACTTTGTCGGATTCTTTTCGTTGTGTAGAGTGTGAAGCGTTGGAAGGGGCACGGCGACTTAGTTCCGATTGAATGAAATCGAAATCGATAGCCACATTCGGCGGGCAACCGTCAATAATTCCGCCGATAGCTTTCCCGTGCGATTCTCCGAAATCTTGTAACGTAAACCTTTTCCCGAAAATGTTCCCCATAATTTACTTGTTTCTGTGAATAATGCCACCAAATTGAGCGGTTGCGGTAAGATGTATTTCGTTAATACAAACATGCTTAGGTCTTGATAGAATGTACTCTACCGTGTCGGCAACGTCTTCGGCACAGAGCGGTTCAAAACCTTCGTAAACTTCTGAAGCCCGTTGGGTGTTACCTTTAAACCGAACTATGGAAAACTCGGTTTCAGCGGCGCCGGGCGAAACTTGCGTAACTTTAATGCCATGAGGTAATAAATCTAAACGCATTCCTTGAGAAAGTGCCCAAACAGCATGCTTTGTCGCACAATAAACATTCCCTCCCGGATAAACCTCATGACTTGAAATAGAACCGATGTTGATAATATGCCCCTCTTTTCGTGCCACCATTTGCGGGGAGATAAGCCTTGTAATATAGAGCAAGCCTTTGACATTGGTATTAATCATCTGCTCCCAATCAACAATATCACCTTCATATATCGGTTTCGTTTCCAGAGCTAAACCCGCATTGTTAATGAGCACGTCTATCGGCTGATATTCGGGAGGTATTGATTCAATAGCCTTTTTGCACGCCTCTAAGTTTTGTATATCAAAAACCAATGAAATGGCGGTAGCTTCCGTTTGTTCATTAATATATTGAGTAACTTTATCCAACTTGCTTTTTGTTCGTCCCGTAACGATTAAACGATTGCCTTTTACCGCCAATTTTTCAGCAATGGCTTTTCCAAACCCTGCCGACGCACCTGTTATTAAAATATTCTTCATAGTTTGTAAATTTATTTTACCAATCTTTTTCTTGTGGTCTCTTCTGACCTCGTTGCATCTCTTTTTCTTGTACCTTAGCCTGCGTCTTTCGTTCATTTTGTTGTAACGCATCTAACTGTCGTTTATCACTCTCTCTCTTCTCTTTATTCTGTTGCTCTTCTTGTTTATTCTGCTCTTGTTTATCTTGGTTCTGTTGTTTATCCTGATTCTGTTTGTCCTGATTTTCTTGTTTGTCTTGGTTCTGCTTGTCTTGGTTTTGTTGTTTATCTTGATTCTCTTTATTTTGGTCTTGCTTATTCTGTTGTTGTTGCTGTTGTTGTTGCTGCTGAATCAATTTTTTCTTTGCATACTCTAAATTATATTTAGTATCCATATCCGAGGGGTGTAATTTAAGAGCATTCTTATAAGCATCGATACTCTCTTTATACTTTTCTTGTTTCATCAAACTATTCCCCAAATTATGATATGATTTTGCACGCAAACGTTTCGGAGATTTCTCATTTTCTGCAATTTTAGCAAAATAAGATGAGGCTTCGTCATATTTTTCTTGTCTATACAAAGCTGTTCCTAAATTATAGTTTGCTTTATCATAGTCCGGGGTTTGTGTCATGGCTTTACGATAATTTATTTCAGCTTTTGTGTACTCTTCGAGTGCTTCTTTAAATTTATTAGGGGCTTGTTGTTGGTTAATTTCTCGTTTATCTTGTTGCAGCTCCATAGCATTTTTACGTGCCTCTTCCGCCTTAAAAAATTCACGATTTCCTTTCCTAATAGACGATAATTCTTCTTTCGTTTGTGCTTGGACAAAATAGGAGCTTGTCAAAAAAAAGAGAATAAGTAAAATTGATTTCATTTTAAAACTTTGATGTTTTTCTAGTAGCCAATTTTTTAATTTCGAGTGGGTTGTAAAGAGTAACATTTCAATAAACAGCAGAATAAGTGCCAAAAATAATGGAATCTGAAATTGACTATCATATTTCGCAAAAGTAACCTCTTCCAAATCCGCTTTATGCATGGTGTCAATCTTTTCTTTAATCTTTTCGAAGCCCAGATTCGTGTTGGAGGCATGGACGTACACGCCATTTCCGGCGGCGGCAATATCTCGAAGCATAGCTTCATTTAATCTTGTGATAACCGTATTCCCCTCTTTATCTTTTTTAAATTCTTGGATTCCTTTACGTGTTTTTATTGGGATGGGCTCGCCGCGAGGTGAGCCTATTCCGATAGTATGTACGGTAATGCCGTGTTCTCTTATTTTTTGTGTAACGTCAATCGCTTCTTGAAAGTGGTCTTCACCGTCAGAAATGAGTAAAATAACTTTAGAGGTGAGAGAACTCAATCTGTTTTTATCAAGATTGGCGGGGTCGTCCGGAAGCATCGAGACGGCGGCGAGGTCAAGGGCGGCGGCAATATCCGTTCCCTGCTCATTTATTAAGCCGGTATTAATATGATTTACAAACATTTTTGCAGCCGCATAATCGCTCGTAATCGGCAGTTGTACAAAGGCGTTTCCCGCAAAAACAACCACCCCGATTCTGTCCCCTTTCAGTTGGTCGATAAAACGTGAAATCCCCATTTTAGCCGCCTCCATTCTATTCGGTTTCATATCTTCGGCTAACATGCTATTAGAGACGTCCACGCACAACATAATATCTACTCCTTTTCGCTTACCCTTTTCTAAACTGCTGCCTGTCTGCGGATTAGCTATGGCAAAAATGAGTAATGTCAGAGCCAACATGAGTAAAGTAAATTTAAGATGTTGCATCTTGGGAGAAAAATCCGACATTAAAAGTTTGATGAGTCGTAACTCTCCAAAGGAAGCAAGATTTTTTCTTTTTCTATATTGTAAAAAGATGTAAAATCCAATGAGAATGGGAATAATCAAAAGTGCGTACAGTACAAAATTATATTCAAATCGAAACATAATAATAAATGAAATATTTACAGTAGTACAAAGATATTATTTTTCTAGAATTAGTAACGATTAAAAAGCAAAATTAGTGAGTAAAAAAATGAATAATCTATAATTTTTGTATTTTTGTCAAAAGTATAACTCTTTATCATGTTAGCCAAGCCATTAGCCGAACTGCTACGTCCTCAAGCCCTTGAAGATTATATAGGGCAATCCCACCTTTTAGGTGAGGGCGGTATTTTGCGAACAGCGATTGAGAATAAGGCACTACATTCTATGATTTTATGGGGACCGCCCGGCGTTGGAAAGACTACACTTGCTTTTCTTATGGCGAAATTAACGGATATGGATTTTTATATGTTAAGTGCTATCAATTCGGGCGTGAAAGATATTAGAGAGATTTTTCAAAAGGCGGAAGAATCCTCTAATAAAACATTGCTCTTTATTGATGAAATACACCGTTTTAGTAAGTCACAACAAGATTCTTTGCTCGGCGCTGTTGAAAAAGGAGTTGTTACGCTCATCGGTGCAACTACGGAAAATCCCTCTTTTGAAGTTATTAGCCCCTTACTGTCGCGTTGCCAAGTTTATGTATTGAAAACTCTGGATAAATCGTCCCTAGAAAAAATTATTACTCGGGCAACCGATTTTTTAGAGAAAGAATTGAACTGTTCTATAGAAATTGCAGAAAATGAAGCTCTCTTACAAATATCCGGTGGGGACGCTCGTAAATTAATTAATGCAATTGAACTTATTGTAACGACATTACTCCGAAGCGAAAAGGGTAAGTTGTTGATAAATAATGAATTAGTATTAAAGATTATTCAACAAAATTTACTTTTATATGATAAGAAAGGGGAAAATCATTACGATATTATTTCAGCTTTTATCAAATCTATTCGCGGCAGCGACCCGAATGCGGCGGTTTATTGGTTAGCACGTATGCTTATGGCAGGCGAAGACCCACTTTTTATTGCTCGAAGAATGATTATTTTAGCTGTTGAAGATATCGGAAATGCGAATCCAAATGCTCTATTGCTTGCCAATAACTGTTTTCAAGCCGTGCATCAGATAGGACTTCCCGAAGGACGCATTGTGTTATCTCAAACCGCTATTTATCTTGCTTCATCGCCTAAAAGCAACGCTTCTTATTTGGCGATAGAGGATGCTATGCAATGGGTTGAAAAAACCGGCAATCTTCCGGTTCCTCTACATTTGCGAAATGCGCCGACAGCCTTAATGAAAGAGCTTAATTATGGCAAAAACTATCAATATGCGCATCAGTTTGAAAACAATTTTGTTGAGCAAGAATTTTTACCGCAAACCATTAGCGGGAAGAAATTTTATGAACCACAGGATAATCGGCGTGAAAACGAACTTAGAAAATATTTGAAAAATTGTTGGAAAAATAAATATCGTTACATCTTCTTACTGCTTCTCAGTTTCTCCTTTTTTTTTAAACTCATAGGGCAAGATATACATTATTCACAATTCAATCTTGCGCCGCTGAATCTTAATCCTGCCTTAACGGGCGTTATTGATGGCATTTGCCGTGCAGGTATCAATCAAAAAACGCAGTGGCTCTCAGTTACCAAGCCGTTTCTCACCTTTTCAGGAAGTTTTGACGCACCCGTTTACAAAAACAATCAACGTAGAGAGCTGATAGGTTTGGGATTGCTTATTAACGTGGATAGGGCAGGGGATTCTTACTACACTACTTTTCAGCCTCTTTTGAGTATGGCTTTTGTAAAAAGTTTAGATAGACGAAATCGTCACAAACTCTCCATCGGAGGCTATTGCGGGATTCAGCAACGAATGCTCAACTATGATGCACTTACTTTCGATGAACAATATCAACATGGCTATTACAGTGCCGATAATCCGATAACGGAAAACTTTCCAAAAAGTAAAATTCTCTTTTTCGATTGGGGATTAGGAGCCAATTGGAGTTTCTTTGCTTCCTCCGCAACGTCCTTTATAGCAGGTGTTTCCGTAAGTCATCTCAATCAACCTCGAATGTCATTTGAAAATAGTAGTTTAGTTCGCCTGCCCGTACGTACGAATCTCTATTTTTCCTCTACCTTTCCCGTTAGCGAGTCGTTATTGCTTAATCCTATGATATTTACTTCCTTTCAAAGACGCTTTTACGAGGTGAATTTCGGGGTTAATCTGGAGTATCTTTTTGCCAATAAACGCGATTCGCAAATTACCTTCGGAGTAGGAACTTTTTATCGTTGGAATGATGCGTTAATATTAATCTTAACCACGCGTTGGCAAAATTGCAAATTCGGTATCAGTTACGATTTTAATATTTCCACGTTAACGCGTGCCTCTCATGTGCGTGGCGGCGTGGAGTTGTCGCTCATGTACATTTTTAGACGAGTTGCGATTAAATCTGCCGGGCGTGAACCCTGCCCGTTCGATATTATGTAAGAGGTGTATCTTTGATTTTCAATCAGTTATGATTTTATTTCAGTCTATTTAGCGCACTAAAAGAATCATAATAATTTTAATTAGGGCGTGCCCCCTCGCTGCGCTCGGGGTCGGCGCCCGGTTCCAAGTCCGCGGGCACAAGCCGTGGGGACGCAAGGCGGCAAAAAGAGCTTCTAAAGTCGCTTTTTTGCCGCCGCGTCCCCAGCGGCTTCCGCCCTTGCGGGCTTTCCACCTAAGCGCCTCACGCAGCCAACCTGCTCGTGCAGAACCATTAAACTTTGTGTTTTACATACTTTTGGGGATACTATCAAAAATGAAAAAATTAGCTTTGCCACGAAGCACGTGCGTTGGTAGGGCAAAAAGTAGAGACGGTAGCAGTCAACATGCTCATATAAAGCATCTTATGAAACGATTTAAAGTGGAACGTAAATCCCGACATAATAAAAATTAAGAAATGAGAATTATGGGCATTTTCTTTCATTTTTTTATCTACCTTTGCCGTATCAATCCTCAAAGTTTATGGAAACGTTGCGTTACTTCTACCACCCCGACCTAAGTATCTGGCTTAATGTAGACCCACTAAGTGACAAATACCCGAACTTAACTCTCTACGCCTATTGTGAGAATAATCCAGTGAAGTTTGTAGACCCAAATGGCAGAATGACGGCTGTTGCATCGGGCGATAATGACGGGGATTTTTATGATCGGCATGGAAACTATTTAGGAACAGATGCGTAAATGATGGAAAAGTTTATGTTTTAAATAAAGGATTTAGAGCTAAAATGGAGAACACAAATGTTAATTGGGGTGGAACATTGTCAGATAAGCACATAAAAAAATAAAATCAAAATCTGAAGAAATTACTATGGATAGTGATTTGGGCAATATGATGAGACCCGTTTATGCTGAAATGAGAGGAGGGGGTGATAACGCAAAAGCAATTGTAGCAGAGTCAATTTATAATAGGTCTAACTTTCAAGTGGTTATGAAAAAGCAGATGGTATTTATACAGGTATTGTAAATAAATTTTATGATGTCACAAAATCGGGTAATGCTACAAATAACGTATTCAGTAATCCTACTGATTATATTTATAAAAACTCTACAAAAACAGTTGCGTGGCGAAGCAGTGTAAGAGCTTCATTAAAGGCTCATTTTGGTTTAAGTGATGTTGGGAAAGGAGTTGTTTTTTTATAATTCTGCAAGCTCAACGTACTATGTAAAAACCCAAAAATGATAAAAATATCATTAGACGTAACTCAGAAAGGAGTAAAAAGATTATGGAAGCTAAAATAATTTTTATAAGTAGTTTTATGTTATTACTTATTGCTTGTACTGACAAAGCAGAAGAGAATAATAATGTGGCATTAGAAGGAATTCAAAAGTATTGGCAATTAGGTACGAAAGATACTACTTTAGTTGAGAAGGTAGGCAATTCATTTGTAAAATATCATTTACAAGGAGATAGTATTTATAGGTTAGAGTGGGGCAATGAGAAAGTGAATAACACTTCTAAAGATACATTTGAAGTATTAGGTTGTGGCATTTTAAGTTTGATTGATAATGATGAAAATACAATCATTCTTGGGCAAAATTGTGGAATTTCCTGTATTTATTATGTCATTTTGCCATTAACACTAAAGAGTAAAGAGAGAACCTACCTATTCGCCAAAGCCTATAATTTAGAAAAAAAACTTGTTGCTTATATACCCGATGAAGATGATATTTTTGTTCGAGTAGAAAATTTTATTACAGGTCAATATATGAATATTAAAGAGGAAAATGTATGTATGGCGGGTTTTAAAGGCGATTATATTGATAGTATTTATTTTTCTGATGAAAATATTATCATAAAGTGGCAGGGAAAAGAGTGGTCAAATGACAAGTCCGACACGAAAGAGAAAAAAAATAAAATAAAGTTAGATTAAAATAGTCACAAGCTCCGATTTTCGGGGCTTGTGCCCGCGGACTTGGAACCGAAGACTGACCCGTGAGCGGTAGCGAACGGGGCACGCCCAGATAAAAAATAAAATTATTTTAAATACTTTATTAACAAAAAATATTATATATTTGTACTTATTAAAGTAAAAAGAACCTTATTCGAGAAATAGCGGAAATTGGAGGGAAAGTTAAAAAATATAGCGTAAAAATACACAAGAAAATAAATAAAGATTATCACTACTGACCGACTAAATTTTTCCAAAAAATAAATAAAGGGGGTTGACCGAAGTCTCGCCCCCTTGTTGTAATTTTGTATCGCTTAAAACACCATTACAACTATGAGC
>Ga0255343_1004394_pt1 | contig 13979 bp, 24 predicted proteins | sample wastewater_treat_4_FD_192413 | JGI IMG/M metagenome (GOLD analysis project Ga0255343, IMG submission 192413) | Wastewater microbial communities from Lulu Island WWTP, Vancouver, Canada - plant16 | ecosystem: Engineered > WWTP > Wastewater > Unclassified | place: Canada: Vancouver, British... | reverse complement strand
CGTGTCTTGAATCTAGGGCAGACTCAAATCGACAAAACTATAAAATTTTTAACAGCCCAGTCCCCATCACCGGTAACAAAGATCAGCGCTAAATGGCAACTTACGGCAGCTACAGGTTCGTATAGGGATATTCACAAGCCTTGTCTGTATCCACTCCCAACCTGGGGATAATCCCAGCCTGTTTAAATCCATAAGATATGCCACCAACACCACAGAATAAATCAATGACACCAATATCCATAATCACAAGTCCTCAAAGACATCCCTTTTATAATACCCTGGTGTATTATAAAAATGGTCATTATTTTACCCAGGAGGTTGGTGATGGACAAACTTCGTTATCCTTTGGACCCCAAGTGGGTGGATGGTTTGGTTGACAGTAATGTTTTAATCAAACTTTTAGCGGCCCAAGCTGAATTAGCCGAAAATGTCGATAAAGTGTCTGAATACCTGTCGGATTCTATCATTGCCCCCATAGTGGCCAAGGCAGCGTGGGAGGAGGCCACGGGTGCCCCAGCAACAGATTCTGTCAGTATTACCATTGATGACGGCGGGCATTTTTGGTTGGTGCTAAAGACACCTGCGCTTGCAACCCCCAAAAAAATGATAAAAACCGCCCCGGCCTTAAGTGTTACAGTGGATACGGAACCCCAATAATTCTTCTATAAAAATCTATTTTAAGTGGTATTGGGGGTTTCTTGTGGCCGGAAATTGGTGGTTTAATGATGTTGGAACAAACCTACTTCAAGGCGAATATGAAAGCCTAGACAACCCCACCCTATTGCCGGATGATGTCATTTTAGATTTTTTAGTAAGAATCCCCGCTGCTAGACCGGCTTTTTTAGATATACTCCCATCCTTGAAACCACAAGAACAAGAGCGGTTGATGTTACTTTATGACAGGGCAGAGCATCCGCCGGTGAATCTGTGTGATGACAATGTTCAAGGGGATGGTTTTCAGCACAGGTACAATACAAGCATACCTGTGCGTACTACAGGGTGTAAACTTTGCTAATTAGCAGGGTATTATGTTATAGCTTCTTTTAGGAGGTCTGAGCCATGTTTCGGATTTTTATCGCAGCGTTTGTTGCAATCATGATCAGCGTGCCATCGTGTCACTGCCCCGTTGACCCTGATCAATTTGAACATACTCGTCAATGTATGGGCAAAGTGGTAGAGTTGGCCACGTCGGAGCAGTGCCTAGGGCAATGCTTGGCCGCAAACTGGGTAGGATGTGCTATGGGCTGTGCTATGGGCCTGATTGATAATGTCATGCCCGTATGCTCTGAAATGGTTTTTAGTTTCTTGACAAAGCCCGAACTTACAGGTTATGGAGCAACCATGGGAGAAAACGATCTTGTTTGCAAGAAAGACGCTCCAACAGAATGTTTCGATGCCGAAGTTCGTATTCGGAATTATTACACCAAGGTTTCAAAGGGAGAATAAAAATGTTGAACGATTCTAAACGCTTGTGGGATATTCCTGATTGGATCAAGAATAACGCTGGTAAGAAAAAGAAAATAACCGGTAAGAAAGACGTACCGGTTAACCCCCCAACTGGTAAAGAACCTGACCAGGAACCTGAAATTATTGATCCTGTGACCCCAGAATCCGAAGTTGTTGATCCTGTGGTTCCAGAATCTGAAGTTATTGAACCTGTGACCCCAGAACCTGAAATTACTGAACCTAAACCAACAAAGGAACCTAAATCCAAACCTGCTGGTAAGAAAGGAAAGTAACCCAACATGACGCATGTTATTATGCGGATACATAAATATATCCCTGATCGTATGTTTGGCTTTGCCGTTGGCGTTGGCGTTGCCGATGAGGGTCTTGAGGTGTTTTTTCACCTGGGATCATTTGATTCTGGAACCGTGTGGATGCGACACCCTCGATGCGATGACTGCCCTGTCTTCAAGTGCCCCTGGCCGGAATCCCCACCACCGCCGATACTTGGTGAAGAGGTTGATGTTTATTATGATGATCAAGAACCAACGGATTCTGGTAAGGTGCCTAGGGCATCGAAGGTGATCCGACGGGCCGGGCCTCCAGTGATTTATGGCCGTGTCGAGACCTTTGACTCGCAGCGGGGTTATGGCTTTGTCACCGGTGAAGACGGGGTTTCCTATCATTTACATTCATCAGAGATTTTAGAGGGTCGCATCCCCCGCCCTGGTCAAAACGTTATGTTTTTTAGCGGTATGCGGCAATCAAAACCAAGAGCTTGTCATGTGAGGATATGCCCGTGAAAGTACCCACCATAAGACAAATAAACCCTGAAACTTTGATTGCTGATGACGGGTCGGGAACCAACATTTTTGGAGGGGGTAATCCCCACGGGGCTTATGTCCCTCTATCTGATGACGAAATAGAAGTATTGCATCGGATTGTAGATTCTGGGGATGTTCAATTAGTGATTCACGGTTGGGCTGTTTTAGACCAGCCTCTAATTACGTTTGGAGACTTGCGTGTTGGGATAAAATTCCGTTTGAGTTTTGAAAATTGCCGCCCGACACCCTTAAATTATTTAGACCTGGAATTGAGATTTGCTTCAGGGGAGACAATCTTTAGACAAAAGTTGCCGGTTGAAACGAATGGGCAACCTGTAATGGTCGGGGAGGGTGTTTTTCTAGACTTGGCCTGGGATATAGCCATTGACCACATGAAGCCTGAATTCGTGAAAAGAATCAAGCCAGGGGCCTTGGGGCTGACTTCCAGACGGTTAGATAAAGATACCGGGGAGAGGACGTTCAAGGGCAACATGCAACTTTCCCATAATCAACAAAACTGGCTAAAAGCAATCGATGACGGGGCTAGGGATATCAGGGAAGCCGACGCTAAAAAAATCATCGAAGCCGTAAATAAACAAAAATCGCAATAATCCCTCTATAAGTTATTTAATAGGTAAAGGTCATTTTTTGAGAGGTTTTTTGATCATGGCTAATTATTATTATAAGGTCATATATGATGCAACTACCAAAATGCATCAGCAAATGGGGCGCCTTGTTAAACGGCATTTCTCAGGTTTAGGGGAGCTATCTGTAAAAGTTGGATATAACCAACTGGATTGGGAATGTGATATCCCCCTTAATGCGGAGTTTGGGGAACGTCTTAAAGTTATAGGTTCTTTAGAAACATCTGTTGACCCTGGTGTGAAATCCCGGTTGCGTCTTTGGGTACTTGAAGTGAAAGATCGTAGGACTTTCCCTGAGGTTTATAGAAGTGAAGGTTTCACCACTCAAATCGAGACAGCGTTTTTTGATGATTCAATGGTGGAACAATTAATAGCTGAAGAAACCAAAAAGGCTTTTTCTTATATCAAGAAACACTATGCTGATAAACTAGCTGACAATGTTAGGCTGGCTTCCCGACGTTATTAATTAGCTTATAAGCTCTTCTTAATAGAACTGTTTTTATAACAACGGTGTTATAGCTATGATTACCAAATTAGCCCAACAGGACAAAAAGATCATTGCCAGAATTGCTTCCCGTTATCTAACAATCCATGACCCCGGCTTTAACCTGCGTGAAATAGTTAAACACATACTCTTACTCGAAGATCACCTTACCCATGAAAATAAGGTTTGTTTCGACTGCATCAGCAAACATTTGATGACCATAGAAGCCATGGCAGAAGAGGCCACTTGTTTAGACACCAACAGAATCTATGGGGATGACTTTTTTGAAAGGATTGCCCAGGTAGCCCGTCAATGGATCGCTGAAATCCATAAGGGTGTTGATATCCGTGAATTGGCCACTAGAGTTAGGCTTATCCGTAAAGAGATAGGCCCTCTATCGGCTAATCCCCTAACCGATTTTGAACACCCACTCATGCCAGTAATAAAATCATCTAAGCATGTACTATAGCTAACTTACCTAATAGTTTTTATAAAACATACAAACATTAATAAAATCCGCCGTTTACGGGCAAACGGGACCGTTTAAGGGGGTTTGCCTATTATAGTTAGCCCTAGATAAAGGTTGACAGTTTAGGTGGGAAATACCCTTATTAAAAAACATTCTGGTAAAGAAACTCCGGGGTTAGGGTAGTTATTAAAAACTACCGCAGGGAAATCTAGCCTTTTCTTATGCCCTCTATACAACACGCATAACCCTTAACATCAGTTATGCATACATCTTTGATTTTCTTAGCCAAATCCCGTCTTAGACCGTTTAGTCTTAAACGGTCTATTATTTTGTTTGTTAAATCAAAAAATTAGGGTCTATCAAGAATAGACATTGGAGGGTCTTGCAATGAAGAATCAAAAGCTAAAAGAAATTATTGGTACGTTTCGTTATGGTCTGGTGAATAAGTTCGGTTCGGACCTGAATTTTGAAAGTGTCTGCGAGGAAGGTTTCAAAATTTTTGACGCTTTGCTGCAACATGAGATAGTGAGTGGGGGGATACTAAGTAACAGCTTGCTTTATATCCAACCCAATGCCCTAAAAACATTCCACTACAAAGGTCAAAGCATAACTTATTACAAATACAGCACCTCAAAATACACTTCCCGTGTTTTTAATGTTTATGATGACTTTGTCCGGGGTTTTGAACATTTCCTACCTAAAGATATAGACATAAAAGGTTTTAGGGATTTAATGGCTAAAATGGCCTATCGTTACTTACCGGATTATGTCAGTTTTTTCTTGGTCCATGAGAGTGGGATTTTAAAAAATTTCTCAAAACGGGATATTCTCGACATGTTAGATAAGAATCTGTCAGTCTTGATGCAAACCCACGATAACAGATTACGTATTGAAACTGTGCAAAACCTTCGGCCAGATTTGTCAGGGGTGTGTTTGAAAAATTACCACGATTTTAGATGGAAAGGCCGATCCAATTTTTATATCATGGTTGTGTTTGACCACTCCCTGCATTTTGATGACGTCAGCTAGTCAAAAAAGCTAGGTTGTTGAAAACCGATCTTAAGATTCAAGCCTGAAGAAACTGCTGACTGGTCAATCTAAAAACCTCCGTTTTTTAGCCTATAATTTATTAATTGTGAAATGCCTTTGTGACGGGGTGCTTTACATGTTCATTTCGTCAAAAGAGTATAAGGTTATCAAAGGGCAGCTTATTTGGGTAGGCTTACAAAACCTGAAACAACCAAAAAAGGTGAAAACATGGGTGTAAACAGAATCACTAATAGATGGGCCATTAGAAAGGCAGCCGTGGAAGCTGAAAAATGGGCGATGTTGTTGGCAACGGTGAGGGCCGTGGCCGCCGTGGAGCAGGCCGCACATTGGAATGCTGTGGATTATGGGGATCACATGCTGTATGAACGGCTGTATTATGACACACAAGAGATTATTGATGATTTGGCTGAAAGGATTCTGGCATTGAACCCTTTCACAGGCGTAAGCATGGTTTCTGCCCAGTTATCCATGATGCTTCAACAAATCAATCGTTGGCAACAGATGAAGCCTCAGATGAGGGATATTGATTTGGTTCTAATTGCTGAAAAGGATTTACAGAGGCTTGTAAGAGAATGCCTGAAGGACACTGCCCTGGACCCTGGTATGGAAGCCTTCCTGACCGGGGTCTTGGACCGTCAAAATACTTCCCTTTATTTGATTCAGCAAAATGAATGGGCTACTTATGGAAGCCTTCCTGACCGGGGTCTTGGACCGACAAAAAAATACTTCCCTTTATTTGATTCAGCAAAAACTGACTAGGACTACTTAATGATTCCAGCATTACGGGCGGTCATTAAAGCCTCATTACCTACTTTCATATCAAACAATCGTTCAGGGTCAAGACAAAACCTTGTGTAAAGACCTATAGGAAGCCATGTTTTGATAAGATTTTTTATTATCGTTTTGGGTTTTGATTTAACCGTATAATAGCCATTTTCAGGTTCTTTAATCACACGGCTGCCCAACTTCAAACCATCTATGTACAAAGCCTTATTTGCTAAGTGTTCAACAACCCCTGGGATGGTATAACCGTCAATCACTAACGGCCCCCAGGTACTTTCAGCATCATCATTTGCTTGCGGTTCAGCATCACGAGATCGACCCAAGGATTCACTTACTTCATGTAAGGCTTCCACAATAACCTGATCGTCAAATTCATTACCTAAATGATTCTTGACTCGGGCTACCAAGTCCCCTTCGGACCATACAGAATGTAATTTGTCATAAGAGACTTGAACAATATCCTTATATGGCATCCCCACGCTTACAAGGACTTGAACCGTAGAATCATTATAGACAACCTTACTGCCAGCCGACCCCCGTTCAATCCCTTTGTTGTGGATTTCCAAATACACTGGAATTACCCTGTCCTCTTTGACCATCTGTAACAATGTTTGTTTTACGTCGATTGCCATGATATCAAACCTCTTTTTGAGTTGGACACAAACACGCTACAATCCATACCCCAAAACTTGAATTTATTTATAATAGGGTACATTTATAGGGGGGCGGTGCCCGTTAAAGAAGGTGGGAACAGTGGTTTACAAATACCTTAAATTGGCTTGGGATTGGTATTTCATGCCAGGGTTGTGGATTCTTCTAGCTATTTTTTTTACGGAAATCCTCCGTTCGTTTTCATATATTAAAAGTAATGTGGCTTTATTTCCTGTAATGATTGGACGTTTAGTCATAAATTATTATCAATGGCCGATTTTTTTAGCTAAAACTGTGTGGGTTTATTTAAGTGGGGAAACAATCATTAGTTTTGACGCTTTAAAGCTCAAAGCAATACAAGAAGCAATCCGTAAAGGGCTGTATCCTTTACGACGATATTGGGTACGGGGTCAAAATGACGACGGGCAAAAAATGCACGGGTATTTTTCGGAGTATATGAACGTAGATAGTGGGCTAGATATAAGGGCAACCCATGTTGTTACAGTTTCCCTCGATAGTAAAACACTACACGCTTATCGGTTTGTGTCTAGATCTGAACCTCCGTTGCCATTAGGTCTTTTTAATAGTTTGTCCAAAGCCCGCAAAGCTTGCAGTGAAGATTTTGAATGGCTGGAATTGAGCTCCCCCGCCAAAGAATTTCAAAGATGGGAATTTTATAAAACCCATAGCAATACGGGATCATGATAATTTGCCTATAACCTTTGATATGTGTGACGGCTGTTTCCTAATTAGAAAGTTCCAAAATTATGTTGTGAAACAGCTACACCACTGCTAATTAGCTCCCATCCCAATAATTCCTCTATAAAATTTTCCTAATGTGGACTGTCCTAAAAGGATATAAAATTGGCTAAAAAGGTTTCAGTTAAAGTTTTGGTGGTGGATGATGATCCCGACTTCGCCGTCTTGATTCAAGACTTATTAGACGATTCAAGTAAGGCGAATTTCAGGGTGGATTCCGTTTTGACCATGGCCCAGGGGGTTGCCTCGGTCGAAAAGAATCTTTATGACGTTATTTTATTGGATTATAAACTTCCCGATGGCAACGGTTTGGATTTTCTCACTTATGCTAATGACAATAATTTGAAAGTTCCCGTGATTATTGTTACCGGGCATGGTGCTAAAGAGATTCAGGCCGAGGCTGTTGAAGCCGGGGCTGCTGATTATTTGTCAAAGGGTTCCCTAAATGCCGATGTTCTGGACCGTACTTGTTTATATGCAATTGGATTGCAAATTATCCGCAATGATGGTGCGCCCGGTTTTGATGTTTTGATTAACCTAACAAATGATGCTGTAAAGGCCCAGACAATTTTGACAACTGAAATTCACGGAATGCGTGATGATCTAAAAGTCTTAAAAGATGATTATCAAAAGGGCCTTGATAACATTCTCGATAACATTCATGGACTAGCCTGGGGTCGATGGGTTTTGGATTGGATTAAGAATAATCATTCACTGGCTTTGGTGATTTTCTTTTGCTTGGTTTTCTTAACTGTCTTGGCCGCGTTTTTGTTTCAGTTTATTGACGTAAATAAGATAAATGCTTTGACAACTGGTTTCTTGACGAACCCGAACGGATTTTTGCGATGGATAAACTAATCCCAATTAATTACGTCATGGATGCTTTGTTTGTCCATGATTACGAGCCTGATTGTTTGGGCAAGTTTTTAGAAGTTAACGAAATCGCCTGTGACCGTTTAGGATATACCAAAGCTGAATTGCTAGAAATGACCCCCTTGGATTTGGATTTAAGGCCCAGTGTTATTGATATTCAACATGTTATTGACGATCTCAAACAGGGGCGGACGACATTATTTGAACAGATTCATGTTACAAAAGACGGGCAGACAATACCCGTAGAGGTCCATGCCAAACCCGTAGTTTGGGACGGAAAGAAAGTTGTCGTATCTATTGTTAGAAACATCGCTGCCCGTAAACAATCCGAGATCGCTCAAAAATCTAGTAATGAAAGTTTTAGGCTGGCCTTTGAAAACGCTTTAACGGGCAATGCCATGTTTGACCTGAACGGGGACATTGCCAGAGTCAATAAGACATTCGCCCACATGCTAGGGTATTCCCCATCGGAAATAATCAAGGTCAAGGTCTTGGACATCATAGACATCCCCGACACGGCCCAGATTAATTCCATGATGCAAAATTTATTGAATAGTAAACAAACCACCGTTCGACACAATATCAGGTTTTTACATCGCAATGGTTATGTGATATGGGGCGATATTGGATTATCTTTACTGCGCAACCCTGATGATAACAGTCCAAGGTGTTTTTTAGCCCAAGTATTAGACGTTACCGCCCGTGTCGAGGCTGATAAACTAATCCAACAGAATCAGGTAAACCTTGAACTGATGGTCGAAGAGCGCACTAAAAAACTTCAAGAAAGCAATCAAGCATTACAGTCATTCGCTTATGCTACATCCCATGACCTTCGTGAACCTTTAATTAAAATCACGGCTTTCGGGCAACGTCTGGAAGACATGTATTCCGCTGGTTTAGATACCAAGGGAAGACAATACTTGGAGATTATGCAAACAGCGGCATCCCGGATGCTTCACCTGATAGATGATTTACTAGCATATTCAAAAGTTGGCCGTGAACAATCGCCGTTAACCAATGTTGACCTAAATGAAATCCTAGACGATGTTTTATCCGATCTTGAAGTAGCTATTCAAAATTCCAATGCCCAAGTAAAAGTTATTGGGACACTGCCTATAATCAAAGCCCATAGAGTTCAGATACGTCAAGTGTTCCAGAATCTGATATCAAATGCCATCAAATTCAAAAAATCCGACACACCCCCCGTTATTGAAATATCAAACGAAACCCAAAACTGTAAAGGGGTCATCAGAATCAAAGATAACGGCATCGGCTTTGATAATGCCCATGCTGAACAGATATTTACTATTTTCACCCGTTTACATACAAGGTTTGATTATCCTGGCACGGGCATTGGACTGGCCATTTGCCGTAGGATTCTCACCCAATACGGCGGCACCATACAGGCCGAAGGGGAGTCTGGTAAAGGATCGGTATTCACCATCGAAGTTCCAACCCTATTATCAATAAATCGGGTCCATACTGTCATTGTAGTAGATGACCATGATGTAGTAAGGCGAGGGCTGGAAAGTACCATATCTTTAGATTCTGATTTGAGTTTTATTGGAGGGGTCAGGGACGCTCGAAGTGCTTTGGATATGGTTAGAAAATTACAGCCCGATATCGTTATCATGGACGTAAACCTTCCCGGTAAAATGGACGGTGTAACAGCTACTAAAAAAATCCTATCCAAGTTTCCCAACACAATCATCATAGGTTTGTCGATAGGGCCTCACGATGTAGTCGGGCCTTTAATGCTCAAAGCCGGGGCAAAAGCATATATCAAAAAAGAAGAATCCATACAGAATCTGGTGTCGATAATAAAACAACATTTTGCAAACAGAGGTGATTGTGATGGCCAAGAATAAAATAATCCCGTTGGTTTTGTTCGCAGAAGATGATGACGAAGATTGGATCCTTATTTCCGATGTCTTGGAAGAGGAATGCAAAGCCCGACTTCGGTATGAACGGGTCAAAGACGGGATTGAACTGTTGGCTAGGTTAACAGACTCTGAACGGCCATTGCCCCACCTTATTATGCTAGACCTGAAAATGCCAAAGAAAGACGGGGCGGAAGCGTTAAAAGATATCAGAAACAACCCCGGCCTTAAACACCTTCCTGTTATCGTTTTGACAACATCAAATTTGGAAACCGATATTTTCAAAGCCTATCACGGGGGGGCGAATTCTTATATGGTCAAACCCGTTAGGTTTCCTGATATGGCCAAAGCGTTAAAAGACGTACATCGTTATTGGACAAAAATAGCCGTCCTGCCCGATCCCGAACTAGCCAATTTTGGGAGTTAGTACATCTTTGAGTTGCTGTAGCAACTCCCTTTTAACGGCATCCTTGGCTATAAAGTACTGCATGTCCGCTCGGACGGGCACAACGGAGGCCACCCCTTTGAGTTGAAGGATCGCATTGGAGACAGCCTCAATATCTTTATGGCGGATTTCTTTTGACAGAACTACCGTGAACGCACAAACAAGGTCATTGGGCTTTACATCTGGCTCTTTATCGACAATTGAAGCCGTATCTATAAAATCAAAGAATGTATCATCATCATCTTTAATTTCAGGTTCGGTTTTGGTTTCGCCAATGTCCTCAATTGCCCACCATGCAAATTTATCTATCGGGTCACTACCTGAATCGGGACTCCTGGCATGGCCCTCTAATTTAACCCAATGAACGGTATTGCCAACGATATTTTCAACCCGGCGGATAACGCCCTGCCTACTTTTATATTCATGCCCTACTAGGATCGCAGCCTTTTTCATTTCATAAACCCTTTCAAAGAAACGTCACTATTAAATACCCTAAAAAATCAAATTATGATGTATCAAATCCAGTCGTCTGAAAAGATGTCAGCTTTAATTCTTGAACGATCAACAAAAACAAACGCTTGTTCTATTGTGGCAACAATACCCGTCAAATAAGAAACAGCCCATGACGTAAATGCGTCAAATTCTTCGATATTGCGAACGGTTGTTGTTTTAGTAAACAGTGGGCGGGCATCCTTTTCAGAATGTAGTTTGAAGGTGACACGGCCCTCTCCGGCCACGTCAATTACGGCGACCTTCTTTTCACAAAAAGAAACCTCGATAATAAAATTCCAAACCTTAAGGCTAACCTGCTGCCCGCCGATTTGATTGGTTATATTTAAGGGGCATCCTGGAAAGGATTCTTGTAGTTTCTCTTTGATGTAGTCAAACGTCAATTTATCCACCATAGGACAACACCGCTCACAATTAATAATACACTAAATCTTTTTTATTTTTAGGGGGTTTATTTATGGACTTTTATATGATTTAGGGTATAACCTTTTGGGTATCGGAGGTCAATATGGACGGTAGGAAAAACCCTACGGTGGACGAAATGAGAAACTTGAAAATGAAAACCCTTTTTGATTGGCAAAATTGGTTGTTGCTTTTGATAGCCCTAGGGCTTTTAGCAATTGGGGCTTTCATTCGCATACAGACACCGACGGTTATGGTATCCCATGAAACCGGGGAAAGCCTGGGCTGTTTGGTGGGCCTTGATGACCGCTATCTCGAACCAAACGATCCTGAATGTCAAAAGATTTTCAAAAGCGGGCATTTTGTAACTGAAATCTGGCCATAAACCTTATTAAGGATATGTATGAAAACAAACCCAACAGTTGATCAGGTCGCCATCGAATGTGGCCTAACTAAAAATCAGACCCGAAGATTTATCTATTTGGGGGCACTGGAAAAAGATAATAAGGGTAAAGTAACTCGTGAGTCGGTTGATAGACTAAAAAGGTGTTATCAATTGCCGCCCAAACCTATAACCCGAGGTAGTGACAATATGTACATTGTAATAGAAGGCCCTGATCGTTCGGGTAAGGATACCCAAGCAAAGCGGTTGGCAAGGTACTTGGTAGAAACCACTGGCCACGCCCCGTTATTGATATCGGAACCCTGTACAGATTTGCCAACGGGAAGGCTTTTACGGCAATTATTAAAAGCAGGGGCCTTGCCCGAAGCTCATGCAGCTTTATTCATGGCTGATAGGGTGGCATTACAAAAAAATGTAGTCTGTCCGGCCTTGGAAGCAGGCAGGACCGTGATAAGTGTCAGGTCTTTTATGTCCACTTTGGTTTACCAACAAGATCACTGGCCGATCAAAACTTTATATGAAATCCAAAAACCGATGTTGTTGGCAAAACCTAGCCATATTATTGTCTTGGATGTTGACCCTGAAGTGGCACAGGAACGTATGAAAACGGACCCTGGCCGGGCCGAGTGTTATGAAGTATTAGAAACCCAAAAACGTGTCAGTCAACGCTATTTTGAATTGGTTTTGGATTCTGATTTTTGGGACATCTGGCCAAAGTCGAACCCCCCTTTGTCTATAGTCATACCGGGGGGACTGTCAAAAAATGACGTTCAAGAAAAGATAATAGAATTTTTGGGAGTGTAGGTAGAAATGTCAAAAGAACGTGATAGGAATATCAGACGACAAAAAGCAGCCCAAAAGAATAAACGAAAACGGGCTTTGAAATCGTCACGGCCCGTCAAAGACACGGCCTTGAATATCAAAAAGCTGTTTTCTAATGACGAATGGTATTTTTGGGCAGCTCACGGATGTAATTACATGTTATCAGACTATAGTGAGGGGACGTGGACCCCTTTGACAGAAAAGATTTATGATGGCAATGGCCCCGTACCTAGTCTCAATGACTTGGTAAAAGGCATGTTTGATAAGTATGGGCAGGAAACCGAAGGGTGGGATGTAACGGCTAAAAACGCCCTGGCATGGCTAGCCCAAAGCCGGGAAGTAGCCTATGCCTATAAGTTAGAATGTGAAGATCAGATTTCTAAAAAAGATGGTTTTGAAGGTGATCCGGCAATCGAGGCCCGAAAGCCTCACAACAGTATTGTTTGGAACGTCTTTGAAGAATTAAAAGCAAAATTAACGGAGGTGCAAGGATCGTGATTCCAGAATGGGCAATGGTATTTTGTCGCAAGCGAAAAGTAAAATTAAGTATAAAACAATGTCTAGAGGATTATCAACAGGCCAAAGCCCCTGTCAGGGGTGCCCACAAGGAGCCAAAAACTTAACTTTATTCAATAACTTGACTGGGAAATCAAGCCCGGCACAATAAACAGCCTATAGTTTATTATATTGTGCTGTAAGGCTTTTTGTTTTCTGAAAAAGCCTAGATCATTTTTTAAATAAAGGAGTTTGTGAAAATGGCAGACTACACAAAAATTTTTGAAAATGCGTTGGAAGAGGTTTATAAATCAGCCGCAAAAGCCATCCGATCTAAATTTGGCCGAGACTATAATATACAAGCACGCAAGGATGAAATTTATGCAGAGCATAAAACCTACCCTGAAGACAATGCCGAAATTAAACTCGTCATAACAATTAACTATATGCTGGGCTATACCTGTCTGGGGGTGATATGGGGCAGAGAGGGTCTGGGCAGTTAGTGAATAATCTACTACAATCTACTTGACACTACCAAAATCTTTTAGTATAATTGGAGGTGAAGGATGAAACGAGCGATGGTCACACGAGTAACCAAGACAGAATTTGAACTTGACGACGGGCGGATTTACCAGCACCCGTTTGAACTTGATGAAGTTCCCACCAATGAGGAATTTCAGCGCATCTACGACCATTGGCGAGAACTTTTCGAGAAGGAACTAGATGACGAGCAAGAGACTAATCGGGATAGCGAAGGCCGCTGAACTTCTTGGCGTTGGAATTTCTACGCTCCGAGCATGGGATGATTCTGGCGCGTTGAAAGCAGAGCGCACAAAAGGCGGACATCGGAGATACCGCATTGAAGATATTAAGCAACTTCAAGGTATCGTTTCAGAAGATGCTCCACCAAATGATTGTGTCGCAATCTACGTGCGGGTGTCGTCTCATGACCAGAAACAGAAAGGTGATTTGGAACGTCAGAAATTGCGCCTGCTTGAATACTGCGCCAACAAGCAATACCGCGTTGGTTATGTATTTG
>Ga0255343_1004387_pt1 | contig 13995 bp, 8 predicted proteins | sample wastewater_treat_4_FD_192413 | JGI IMG/M metagenome (GOLD analysis project Ga0255343, IMG submission 192413) | Wastewater microbial communities from Lulu Island WWTP, Vancouver, Canada - plant16 | ecosystem: Engineered > WWTP > Wastewater > Unclassified | place: Canada: Vancouver, British... | reverse complement strand
AACGTGCACCTTAAAATACTTGATGGCGAACATAAGGGAGAGTCCCATCTGGTAACATTCGGCGGAGATGACAACATGCCTAAGGACATGTTCTACCGTGCCGGTGATGTTGTCTTTGTCGGCGTGTTAGCTGCCGGCGGAACTGAGGGTATTGACTACATTCACATCTATGACGTGGACAATTCGGCGGGAATTATTTTTTTCGGCGTGCTGCTCCTCGCTGCGATTCTGCTCGTGGGGAGGATCCGCGGCATAATGTCGATACTCGCGTTCGTTGCCACGGTATTTCTTATCTTTTATATTCTGATACCAATGACGCTTAAAGGGCATTCGCCTCTGCCCGTTGCGGTCGGTATATGTATTGCCGCCATTATTATTACGATCCCCATAATACTGGGGTTCAGGAAAAAAACCCTTGCCGCCATTGCGGGCGCGTCAAGCGGCATACTTATTGCCACACTCCTCGCGCTCACCGCGGGCTGGATCATGAGGCTTACAGGTATTGTTACAAACGAGATGATGACGGTCTTTTACGCGTCGGTCACGGACATTGACCTCAGGGGGCTAGCCCTTTCAAGTATTATCATCGCCGCGCTCGGAGCTATCATGGACGTCTGTATATCCATAGCCTCGGCCGCGGAGGAGATATTCAATGTGGACCCTGAGATTTCTTTCGGCCGCGCGTTCAAATCTGTAATAACCGTCAGCTCGGATATGCTCGGCGCCACGCTCAATACTCTGCTCTTCGCTTATGTGGGCACCTCGCTGCCGCTTGTTCTGCTGATCGCCCTGAAGATGGAACCGGGGATCCCCATTTCCATGGTGCTTAACTATAATCCCGTGCTTAGCGAGCTTGTTAAATCAGCGGTAGGATGCATTGGAATGTTTCTGAGTATGCCGGCCACTGCCATCATCTGTATAAGGCTTCACGGAGCAGGTGCAAGGTCTGCGCATCGTTCCGCAGCGGGGTAAAAGTATAACATGGAGAGCAATGTAACTTTGACGCTGCGCATGCGCGGGCATTGCGTTCAGACAGAGGCTAAGAACGAATTCCGCAGGTTAACGGGCCTGCTGCTTGAATCGTGTGACGAACCGGAGGTAACAGAAACAGGAAGAAAGCTTGAGCTGCTTCGCGCGTTCATAGAAACAGCGGACTGGAACAGCCTCAGGTCAGCGGACGAACGCCTTGCCGGGACAAGGCCCGGCGAATGCGTCATAGCATGGGGCGCTGACGGTAAGGCATTCGTTAAAGAGATATCCGGCTGATCTTTAGTTTTTTAAAATAATCCCCGCACCCTTTCTATCTCCTTCTTAGCCTGCGCGACCATATCCTCAATAACCTCTTTGCATGACTTAATATCGTTAATGCGTCCAAGGGACTGTCCCATCATCATTGGGGCGATCTCTGTATCGCCGGTCTGCCATGCTTTAAGGCACCTTTCGCCGGTTACAAGCGGAGCCAGTTCCATGATGTTCGCGCCGCGTTTTTCAGCTTCAAGTATTTCGCTTACGATTTTGTTTTTAATCGCGCGGCCCTGCAGCTTGACTGACTTGCCGATCAGCGTTGTATCGTACTCCTGCCGTTTCAGAATTTCCTGTTTAATGTTTTCGTGTACCTGGCACTCGTGAGTTGCCATGAACCTGGTTGCCATCATCACACCCTCCGCGCCCAGGGCAAGAGCCGCAGCCAGAGACTTTCCGTCAGCTATGCCGCCTACGGTTACAACGGGTATCTTCACTGTCTCGGCCATCTTTGGCGTAAGGATCATGGTTGTAACATCATCGTCAAGCGGGTGGCCCCCCTCTTCTATTCCGGCGGCATAAACTCCGTCGTATCCTACCTTTTCTGCGTGGAGAGCGTGCCTTACCGACCCGACCTTGTGAAACATTTTGACCCCGGCTTTACGCAGCATGTCCATGTACTGCTTGCCCGCCTTGTCAAGGGGAGTGCCCGAAACCTCAATTCCCGCAACCTTCTCTTCGGCGCATACCTCAAGGTTTTTCCTGTGGTCATCCATTGTAGTGTGAAATGAAGGGAGTATTGTTATGCCCACCATGAAGGGCCTGTCAGTGAGTTTCCTTGTTTCACGTATGGCGGCCCTCAGTTCCTCGCTGGTTTTGTAGTTCCCCGCGGTAAGGTTACCCATGCCGCCGGCGTTTGAGATCGCGGCTGTAAGTTTTGGTTCACCCACAAGGTACATCGCGCCGCATATAACAGGGTATTTGATGCCGAACATCTCTGTAATTCGTGTCTTCATAGTTTTCCTCTTAAGCTATATTAATTTCTGAAAGCGTTCCGCTGTTCAGTAAGACTTTGCTTTATTCCGGCCAATACGTTAACCGGTTTTACCGCCTGTAATACTTCATCGCTTCAGGAAGAATTTCCTTTAAGAGACTGACCCGTGTGCTGTCTGAAGGGTGAGTGCTTAAAAATTCGGGGATTTTCGCGCCGGTATTCATCTGTGACATCCGTTCCCAGAAAACCACCGCGGTTGAAGGGTCGTAACCCGCGAGCGCCATTATAATCATCCCAATGCGGTCAGCCTCCTTTTCATGTGTCCGGCTGTAAGGGAGCAGAAGACCGTACTGCGCTCCAAGTCCAAAAGCAGACATCCAGAGCTGCTGCGTCTCCTTGGGTTTATTCTTAACAGCCACAGATAGCGTCTCTCCCCCGAACTGTGCCAGGAGCCCCTGACTGACCCGTTCATTACCGTGCTGTGCTATGACATGGGCAATCTCGTGCCCCATAACTACAGCTACGCCTGACTCGTCTTTTGTTACGGGCAGTATTCCGGTATAGAACACAACCTTTCCGCCCGGCATGGCCCATGCATTAATCTCATCGGATTCTACCAGGTTGAATTCCCACTTGTAGTCCTTTGTAATATTTCCCCGGCCGTTTTCTGCCAGGAATTTTTCAACTGCAGCCTGGAGCCTGAACCCCACGGTGCGTATCATCTCTGCCTGCCTGGTGTTGCTGCTCAGCCTGTGCGTTTTCATGAATTCAGCATACTGTTCATTGCTCATTGTTAGCATCTGTGAATCGGGCACAAGAAGTACCTGCTTTCTTCCGGTAATGGGGGCAGTGCTGCAGAACATGCCGGACAGCACAATCAGCATTATGCCTGTTAATAATTTAACTCTTTTCATTTTTTTCCTCCGTTGAGTATGGTTGTGATACCATAAGATCAGTCGATCATAGGGATTGTCACTGTGTCAAAGATAATCTATTTTCAAAGATATTTAAATCTTTCGTTCTTTTAACAACCACACGCTCAGAATTGCAAGAAAAATACATGCAACAGCTCCTGGCCAGGCCTGTGAAAATAAATGAATAAAAGTAATTGGAAAATAATGGTTTCACAGTTCATTGACAACGCAGATTGATGCATTAGAAGAAGCGAATGCCGCAACGATAATGGAGCGGCCAGGACGGCCGCGACAATGGCTGAATCCCGCACGATGCGAGGACTCAGCCCTGTAGAAGTTAAGGTGACAGCAACAATGTCCACAGGTGCATGACAAAACAGATTAATGTAAAGTCAAGGTAAAATTATACTTAAAGGAAGCCGCGCTGGCGTATGAGGCGATAGCCCCTGCGGCGACTGAGCAGCGGACTTTCTTTGTGCACTTTCTTTTTCCGCAAAAGAAAGTGCCCCAGCCCTGCGGTATGGGATACCGCAAGAACACATCGGCAGGCGTGCAGCCTGCCGTAAAGAGTATATGACGCGACCGCGTCAGGGATTGACGCGATACCCGAAGGGTTAAGCGGAAAGCCCGACCTTCGCGGTACGGGAGTCATTTTATTGTAGAAACGGCATCGGCGCATCGCAGGGCAGTGCTGCTCTCCTGCCCGAGTGCATGATGCGGTAGTAAGCGAAGGGGACGCCCAACAATCCGGAAAGAGTGACTTTTTTATTAACAGAATCTTTATATTTGTCTTATACAATCCTTATATAATTCATTTATTTAACTCATGTATGGAATTGACAGATAAAAATTATAAGGAGAATATATGAATTACAGGGAATCATTCCTTGAGAGGTTGAGCAGGGAGATGTCGATATTCAACTACGAGCAGTCCCTGCGTTTTCCCCGGGAGGATACTCTAACCATAGACCTGCACTGTCATGATAAGAACAGCAGCGAACCTGACGAGATAATAGGGAGGATGCTGAATATTCCGGAAACATGGCTGCCGCCCGAAGAGCTCATCGAAACCCTTATGAGCCACAACTGCGACACTTTCACCGTTACCAATCATAACAATGCCAGGTCATGCTACGAGCTTCAGGACAAGGGATTCGATATTCTGACCGGGGCTGAATTCAGTTGCACCATTCCGGACTATAACGCCAAGATACACGTTCTGGCCTACGGTTTTAACCCTTATCAGGAGGAGAAGCTATACGCGCTGAGGCATGACATATACAGGTTCCAGAGTTACGCCCTGGAGAACGACATACCGACAATATGGGCCCATCCCCTTTACCATTACGAAGAGAACGACAGCCTTTCGCTGGAACTCTTCGAAAAGATGTCGCTTGTCTTTGAAAGGTTCGAGGTGATCAACGGGCAGAGAGACACATGGCAGAACCTGCTGGTTAAGAAATGGGTTGAGTCAATGGGGAATAATATCCTTGAAAAAAAAGAAAAAAAATTCGGAATAAAGGCTGCTGATTACTGCAGGTATCCATACAGGAGAAGAATGTACGGCGGTTCAGATTCACACATGGGGATATTTGCCGGCCTCACAGGCACAAGGCTCTACGTGAACAACCTGCAGGACCGCCTTAAAAAAGAATCCGCGAGCAGCCTGGCGCTGCGGGCGCTTCTCGACGGCGACTCGGCCCCTTATGGAGGCTACAACAATACCGAGAAGATGACAGTATCATTCCTGGACTATTTCTGCCAGATCGTGATGAACATGAAAGACCCCGGGCTGCTGCGCCTGATCCTGCATAAAGGCGATACAAAAGACAAACTCATATCACTGCTTGTGATAAACGGTTTCACGGAACTGCAGCGCCACAGCCTCACTGTAAAATTCCTCACGCTGTTTCACCAGTGCTTAGGCGGGGACGCGCCGGGATTTACCCAGAAGCTCATGGCGCCCGTGGATTACAGGGAGATATTTGCCGAAGCCTCGGCGATGGCAGAGGTGCGGAAAAACAGGCCGGAGAAAATGGCCGGGGCCTTTGATGAATCCATAGAGAATATTCACAGTTTACTCTATAAACTTATGTTCAGCAGGCTTGACGCAAAGCTTAAAAAGCTCGAAGGGGGTACAATAAAAAGCACGGAGGAGTTCATCAGCACCCTTGAACTGCCCGCGCAGTTGCGGAAGCTGCTTGAGTCCGGCGGTAAAAACCGTAAGAACGGCATACCCGGCATCAACGCCCCTGATTTTCTTGACGGCCTTACTTTTCCCTTCCTCGCGTCGTCGGTGATTGCCGCTGCCAACTATACCTCGGCCAGGGTGATGTATAAATCAAGGCCAATGCTTAACGCGTTCTCCGAGAAACTCAATGACTTCAAGTTGCCTAAAAAGATGCTCTGGCTAACCGACACCTTTGAAGACGGAAACGGCGTATCGATGTCGCTGCGTCACATACTCGACGAGATCAAGGAGCGGAACCTTCCCATTGACATGCTTGTGTGCAGCGATACGGTGAAGCCTGAAGATCACCTGATTGTAATAAAACCCGCGGCGGTATATGTGCCTTCATTCTACAAGGAGCAGCCCATAAGGATCCCGAGCATCATGGATATACACAGGCAGTTCAGGGAGGGTGAATACGACCGTGTACTCTGTTCCACAGAGGGCCCCATGGGCCTTGCGGCGATCTACTTAAAGCAGGCCTATTCGGTGCCCGCATACTTTTATGTGCACACTGACTGGATCACCTTTGCCAGGACAGCTATGAATTTCAACGACCCCGCCATTAACAGGCTGCGCAGGATACTGCGGGGCTTCTACAGGTCATTTGACAGGGTGCTTGTCCTGAACAGGGAGCAGAAGAAGTGGTTCAGCGGGCCTCATATGGAATTTAAAAAAACAGAAGTAAAGCTCACCTCTCACTGGGTTGATGAAAAATTCCATAATACAGGGTCATCCAAGCAGAAGATGTTCGGCGTACCCGACGACAGCACGGTGCTTCTTTATGTTGGAAGGATAAGCGATGAAAAGGGGATCTTTGACCTGCCCTATGTTTATGAACGGGTTAAAAAGGAGTTCCCCGACATAAGGCTTGTCATAGCAGGGAAGGGGCCTGACGAGGATAAACTCAAGGAGCAGCTCCCTGACGCGAAATTTTTAGGCTGGATTGACCATGATTCGCTCCCTGATATATACTCGGCAGGGGACATGCTCCTTATGCCCTCCAGGTTTGACACATTCGGCAATGTCATTGTCGAGGCATTCGCCTGCGGATGCCCCGTGATCTCATACAGCACAAAGGGGCCCAGGGATATAATCGGCAACGAGAAGTCGGGTTATCTTGTCAACACACGGGAGAAGATGGCTGAAACAGTTATCGCGCATTTTAAAAACACTAAGGGCATACAGGCAATGAGGGACGCGGCGCTTGCAAGGGCCGGTGAATTCACGGCCGACAGCATAATAAGCAAACTACTTAAAGATACGGATCTGGTGTGAAATGAACTCATTGCCATGGTGGAAGACCGGGGTAATATACCAGATATACCCCAGGAGTTTTTACGACAGCAACGATGACGGCATAGGCGACATTAAGGGCATCATTCATAAGCTGGATTACATTGTGTGGTTAGGAGTGGATGCTATATGGCTTTCACCTGTCAACACATCGCCCATGTACGACTTTGGATACGACATATCTGACTATTACGACATAGACCCCGCGTACGGCACCCTAAATGATTTTGATCTTCTGATAAAAAAGGCCCATGAGCGCGGCATCAGGATAATAATGGACCTTGTCGTGAACCATACATCCCACCTTCATAAATGGTTCGTCGATTCAAGGTCTTCTAAGGATAGCCGCAGGCGTGACTGGTATATATGGCATCCCGGTAAAAACGGAAAACCGCCTAACAACTGGAAGTCGGCATTCGGCGGCAGCGCGTGGGAGTTCGACAGCCGCACGGGTGAGTACTATCTTCATTCCTTCTTAAAAGAGCAGCCCGATCTCAACTGGCGAAACCCGGACATGAGAAAATCGGTCTATAAAATAATCAGGTTCTGGCTGGACCGGGGCGTGGACGGGTTCAGGCTTGATGTGGTGAACTGGTTTGTAAAGGATGAGAAGCTCCGGAACAATCCCTTTACCATTAAGCCCCTTGACCCTGAAAAGCACAAGTACGACCGCAACAGGCCCGAGGTGCACAAATACCTGAACGAACTCAGGAGTGTGATAGATGAATACGATGACAGGATGACCGTAGGCGAGGTCTTTACGCTTCCCCCTGGGAACCCTGAACTTTCAGCCTCATTCTTAGGGAACGGGACAGACGAACTTCACCTGGCATTTGACTTTTCGATCATGTACAGGTTGTGGGGCGCCAGGAATTTTTATAAGTGCGTAAAAAAATGGTACGCCGCGATCCCTGAAAAGGGCTGGCAGTGCAATGTGCTGTCAAACCATGACCAGCCGCGCAGCAGGACCAGGTTCCTGGGCGGTGCGGATTCAGGCAAGAGGGCGCGCGTTGCCGCGGTTTTTCTCCTTACCATAAAGGGCACGCCCTTTCTTTATTACGGCGAAGAACTCGGCATGAAGAATACTAAGCTGGCCAGGAGTGAAATAGTTGATCCCCTGGGCCGGAGGTACTGGCCGGTGTACAGCGGGAGGGACTGTAGCCGTACGCCAATGCTCTGGTCCGCAAGCCGGAACGCGGGATTTAGCCGCGCGCGGCCATGGCTCCCGGTTGACAGCAGCTATGAAATGCTGAATGTCAAAACCCAGGCCGCTGACAGGTATTCAAAACTCAACTTCTACAGGGACCTTATACACCTGCGCAAAAAACACAGCGCGTTAAATCAGGGTGAGATTATACCCGTGGTCAGGGGATTTAACAATGTGCTGGCCTATTTCAGAGAGCATGGCGATGAGAAATTTTTCATCGCGCTCAACTTTTCAGGAAAAGAGAAGTACTTAGGCGCGGGACATTCAGGGCAGTGGAGAGTTATGGTCTCAACGCACAGGACCCGGTATGAACATTTTGTATCCCTTAATTTCAGGCTGGCGCCGTACGAGGCTACTGTTGTCATGCGGATTGGGGACCTGTAGGATTATATATACTATCGAAGAGAGGATGTTTTTGTCATCATTATCATCCTCTATTTCTTTTCACCTGAACCTGAGCAGCACCAGTGACATATCGTCCGCCTGCGTGTTCCCGAGCCTCCAGTGCCTGATCTCATCGAAAACAATATCCTTTATCTGCCTGAGAGGGCTTTTTTTGTACCTGTTTACCAGCGTCAGTATTCTTTTCTCGCCGAATTTATCGCCTGAAAGGCTTCCCTGCTCAGGCAGCCCGTCTGAATATGATAGAAGCAGGTCGCCGCGCCTGAGGCTTACGCGTGATTTGGCCGGGTACGATTCAGCTTTTATTCCAAGCGGCAGGTTAAGATCGTTCCCGCTATGGGCTGTTATTCCATAGTCTCTTACCACGTAGAGCATTGAGTGACCCATGTCGTACAGGTCAAGCTCACCCGTGGATTCGTCGAATTCAATAAATACGCCTGTTAAAAAAATTTCACCTTCGAAGAGGCCGTATATGTACGAGTTGATCCTGCGTATCAGGTCTTCGATCCCGTTTCTGAAATCGTATGCCGCGTACATGCTGCTTACCGCGACAGAGATCAGCCCTGCGTTAAGTCCTTTGCCCGAAACATCACACAGCGATATAAACCACCTGTTATCGCCGATACTCCGCACATGGTGAAAGTCGCCGCCGCTTTCGCCGGCCATGATCATTGAGCCCATAACCGACATCCTCTCTGATTCTATAATGATATTATCCTTTACTATGGCAGAATGGATTTTGCGCGCGGCCTTCAGCTCCCGTGTCTTCATCTCGGACAGGAAGAGTACAAGGTCAAAGGATGAGACCAGGCCTCTGTACATGTTTTCGCTGTCTATAAGAATATAGAACCTGTTTTCAGCGGACTGGAGATCTTCCGCGAACTCGTCGATAACCGAAAAAGTACTGCGCCTGTAATAGATAAATTCCGCCCTCCTCACAAGTTTTTTGATGCATCTGTTCATATAAAGCTCTCTTCCGAACTTCTGGCCTATGAGGGAAAAGAGTTCATCTCTTATTATTATGCCCATGGCCCTGCCGTCTTCGCTGGTTACGCCCAGGGCATGTATATTGCTGTGTTCGGTGAATATTCCCGCCGCGTCTTCCATTGTAAGGTCAGCGGTGATGTACCAGGGGCTGGAGATTCTTTTCCCGATCAGTTCCCCCTCTGCCCTTTCAGGATCAACTGACTTCAGTATTCCCCATCTGCGTGAATTCAATTTCCTTTCCACCCATTACCTGTTCTTCAGTTCTGTTGATATGTTTTACCAGGAGTACCTGGTTGCCCCTTGTGTTGTATCTGACCTCGTCAAAGATATTTTTAACCATTGTTATGCCTCTGCCGTGTGTAAGCCCGATCTCCGGGGAGTCGCTGCTGATTTCCGCGAGATACTTTTTATAATTGAAGCCCTTCCCCTGGTCTGTTATCTTGTAGACAGCTCTGTCGGGTGTTATCATGTATTCGATCCTCACGCGTCTGTCTCTGTATTCGGGGTGGGACTGCCTTTCGTTAATAAACTCAAAATACCTGTCCAGCATCAAGGCCTCGGTCTTTTCATCAAATGAAATATTCAGGTTGCCGTGCTCTATGGAATTTATGATAATCTCCCTCAGCCCGAGCCTGAGCATGTCGATTTCAGCTTTAGGGATATACTTTTGAAGATTATTGGTTATCCTGTGCGATATGCGGTCAGCTTCAAAGAGCAGGTTCCGTATCATGAATTCGCACTTTTCGCTTACAAAGGATTCAGAGAAGCTTTCATCAGAAATCCGTACCGCTTTTCCGATTATCTCGCTGCTCCCTTCAAAATCAACGAACTCCAGGTTTATTTTGAATTCCGTCGGTTCGACCATGTTCGCTGTCTTCAGGTGAGTATTAAATTTTAACGGTTTTTTATCCGCCATCGATTGTTTAAGTTTTTCGGCTATTACTCTGCGGAAAATTGCGGCATTGGCAAACTCATCGTAAACCAGGTCGGTCAGCCTGACTTTTGTCGCGGATTCCGGGCTTATGCGCAGATGGGTTTTTATGGAGTCATTGGCCGATTTGAAATTCCAGTCCCGGTCCAGAGTGAAGATAATGTCGCCGGTACCCTCTACGATCAGCCTGTATTTTTTTTCAGACAGGGTGAGCAGCCGGTTCTTCTCTTCAACATCCGCTTTTGAAGCGAGAAGTTTTTGCGATGTGATTTCGTGCTCCTCGATTTCTTTTTTTAATGATGCGTTTGCCTCGATGTACTCCCGGGTCCGTTCCAGCACCATAGCTTCAAGCGTTTCATTTGTTTTAAGCAGCATTCTGCCTATGCGCCTGCCGTAGAAAATAATGAGCGATATGAACAGTATTGATGAAAGAGTAACGATGACAATGTAGCGCGTTTTTACAAATACGCTCCGTTTGCTGCCGGACTTTTCGATTGTTGCCGTAATCTCTGTGAGCGAATCAAGAAGCGCGTTTTCCATGTTGCGCGTCGCGTCGATCTTTTCACGGATATTCCGGAAGTCCCTGCCGATTAAATCCGCTATGTGGCCGGTAAATTCCAAGGTCATTTTTTTATGGGCAATGCGCAAATTTTCGATTTTTTCGGGGATTTCATCGCCGTACGGGTCCTGCAGCCTGATATTAAAGATCAGGTTCTGGAACTTTTCTGAATTCTGCGAAAATTTATGGAAACTCTTCTGGAACTCCGGGTATCTGCCCTCGGAGAGCAGTATTCTGTTCCATGCTTTTATCTGCTCGTGAAGCGCGACCTGTGCGCTGCGCGCCATGTTTATTTCAGTGTAGTTTTTAGCGAGGTCTCTTGATGTCCCCAATACCGAATATATTCCAAGCACGGAGTTGATGATAAAGATGATAAAAAAACCTGTAAGCCCGCTGCTGATCAGTATATAGGTTTCGCTGGCGCTGCTGTTGAAAAAAGTTTTTTTTATGAACGAATAAAGCTTTAATCCTTTCATACCTGTAAGCCTCTGTAATCCGGCGGTTTTGTGTTTAATATAAAAGCGCCGGATTAAGTTTTAATAAGTTAATTGTTTAAAAGATATTAAATTGAAGCACACTTAAAGAGGCCTCGCCGGCAGGCAGGGTAAAGAGAGGGCCTCTTCATGCCGGGCCGGCCATCTGGATAGAGTAAGTTAATATTTATAAAAATTTAACATCCTCTTTATCAAATTTTAAAGCAGCCGGATTATGTTCCTGTGTGAACAAAGGGCAGTCAGGCATGCGCGTAATTACCGCGTTACTGTTGTTATGCTTAATGCCATTGTTCATATCAAAACAAAACACAGGAGCTTTACATATGAAGAGATTTTTTGTAGTCTTAATGACTCTTCTCTTTGCTGGAAGCGCTTTCGCGCAGGATGTCAAAACAGAGGAGAAAAAAGGGCCGGATTTTTCTTTCGGTTTAAAAGGCGCCGTATTTGGCGCGACAGGTTCGTGGGGTGACGATGCCTATGATTATTCACACATCAGGCTAAGGCCGACATTTACCGCGAACAAAGATAATGTCAAGGGTGTGCTGACATTTGAAATTGACCAGGATTTCGGTAGAGGTGACAAGGTTAAAAATGCTGACCCGGGTACTGATAACTATGCAGTTGAAGTCAAGCACGCATATCTTGAGGCCAAAGACGTCATTATACCCGGGCTTTCACTCATGGGCGGCCTTAATGAATACAGCTTCCCGCTCGTGGTAAAGAACGACTTCGCGCTCGCGAAAGCCGGATTTGACTTTGGCATAGGCAAGGTTTTTCTGAGCTACATAGCAATTGAAGAGCAGGGAGTGATGGAGGAAACAACAGGTGGTGAGGCTAACGATGACGTTTCCGCGTACGCTGTTGACCTTCCTCTTAAATTCGGCGCAATCAGCGTAAGGCCTGGACTTATTTATATTGCAGGCGGGAATGCGGCGGTTCTCGACCCAGGCCCAGGCGGAATGGATCTTGGTGTTCCTGAAGCCGGACTGACAAACCTTGCCATTAATGTAAAAGGCGATATGGGAATGGTGGCTTTTAATGTATCAGGCGCCTATCTTACCGGTGACATCAATAGTGCAATAACAGCATCAGCATACGCGGTTGACCTGAATGTTGATGTCAAGCCTGTTGAAGGGATCAAGGTCGGAGCATTCTTCACAATGGGTTCAGGCGATGACGGTGCAACACATGATGAAGTCGAGGCATATTTCTATATAATGAATACATTCCTCGGAAAGATAGAGGCCCCTTTTTCGCCTGACGGAAAAACAAGCTCAGGAGCGCCTGACGGAAGACTCTTCCTCCTTGAAAACGCGTCAGCATCGAGTAATGGCGGAGTAAACTTCTTCGACGCCATGGACGCTGCAGAGGGCTATATGTCTTATGGACTTTATGCAGAAGCCAAAATGGACAAGCTCGCGCTCTTTGCCCAGGTCGGCATGGCAAGCTATATTGAAGAAGATGCTGGCGGTAACACAGCAATAGGCACAGAGATAGACCTGAGGGCGTCCTACACAATCGGTTCTAAAACAGACCTCTTTGTTGAAGGCGCGTACATTATGAAAGGCGATGTCATGGAGGACAGCGCGTACCAGGCGATACTCGGTGTAACAACAAGCCTTTAATAAATAAAAATTTCTCCTATTAATACTCTACTTGAAGGGCTGTCCTCGCGGGCAGCCCTTCAACTTTAACCTGTTCTGAAAGAAATGAACTCCGGTTTTTTGACACATTATTTATAATTTCTTTATTATTTCTTTAAGATTTAATCTATTATTATGATCAGATTATGATAATTAATTATGAGATTCATCGGCCGCTGCCGTTTTTTCGAAATCACAGATCACGTGCTAAATGAATAATATGCTTAAACAGGGGCGCATGTAAAAAATGGCTATAAATGATTCAAACTCGCAGCCTTCAACAAAGGTAAAAAAACACAGAAGTTTAATCGTAGATTCTATTGTCGAAAAAATTTTCTATATAATCGGTTTTTCATCGCTGCTGGTGCTCCTTACAATTATGGTTTTCCTGGTAAAGGAGGGTGTGCCGCTATTTACCGAAATAAGCGTTTATGATTTTATCACCGGAACCGAGTGGTACCCCACAAGCGATAATCCGCGATATGGAATAATGCCGCTGATTGTCGCTTCAGTCTATATCACAATAATCGCGTCATTGATTGCCATACCACTGAGCATCTCTGTGGCAGTTTATATAGCAGAGCTCGCGGGGAGCAGAATCAGGGAGATCGTCAAGCCGCTGATCGAAATAATCGCTTCAATACCATCTGTTGTTGTGGGATTTTTCGGCATGGTTGTGGTAGCGCCGTTCCTGATGGAGTTTTTTAATATCGACTCAGGCCTTAACCTTTTAAACGCGTCGCTCATGCTCGCTTTCACGGCTGTACCCACAATAGCCAGTATATCCGAGGACGCGATATCATCTGTGCCGGTCAGCCTTAAAGAGGCCTCGTACGCCCTGGGCGCGAACAGGTGGCAGACAATAGTTCACGTAACCATACCTGCCGCGCTTTCGGGTATTTATACCGCGATAATATTAGGGATCTCAAGGGTAATCGGCGAGACAATGATTGTTCTTATGGTCGCGGGGGGAGCTGCAGTTATGCCTGAATCAATATTCAGCCCGGTGCGGCCTTTAACGTCAAACATAGCGGCAGAGATGGCCGAGGCCGCGGTGGGCGGAATACATTACAGGGCGCTCTTTGCCATAGGGATT
>Ga0255343_1004372_pt1 | contig 14023 bp, 7 predicted proteins | sample wastewater_treat_4_FD_192413 | JGI IMG/M metagenome (GOLD analysis project Ga0255343, IMG submission 192413) | Wastewater microbial communities from Lulu Island WWTP, Vancouver, Canada - plant16 | ecosystem: Engineered > WWTP > Wastewater > Unclassified | place: Canada: Vancouver, British... | reverse complement strand
GAAACTTCTATTTACCTAGTGTCTATTTCTATTTAAGTACATCGTATCGTTCATCCGGATCATGGGACCCTTATTGGAACGACTATGTTAACCATCCAGAAAATGTCACACTGGTTCGTGTTAAAGGTAGCTGGATAGGGTTCCCAGACTTATTCGCTGTCAATAGCCGTACAACACATCGTTCATACGTTGGCCCGAATTCTTCGCACGTAACAACATGGTCACTTAATAACACCCCGTATTCTGACGAAATTATCACCAATGGTATACATGGTAAGAACGTCAACGGAGATCCTATTCATCCATATGAAGTACATGTTGATCAGAATGCAGTTCTTACGGCTGGATATGTGTATTTCAACTATGGTAACTACAATACGATATTCTTCTGTGACAAGATTGCCGGAGGATTGGCAAACTATTGTATGGGTGATGGATCAAGATCATACGTTGCTGTAAACTCATTCCTAATGTATCCAGAGTATTTCCATACAACAAAGAATGGTACAATAAACTTCACAGGATTTGCTGATGGTGCAATATTAGGACTCAAGGTACTTCAGGATAGAGTGCTTCCAAAGGAACTCACTATAGATTTTTCTAACGTAAGTTACATTGGTGAAGCTTGCGTTCTGGCTTGTGCTTGTAGTGGAAACTTCGTATGGCCGACAGCAGAACACCCGGCTAAATGGATGTCCACACAACCAGTTACTGGTGAGAATATCAGTTGGGATTACCTTGAACTGATATACGCAGCATATCAAGAAGCCATTGCTAACAATGAAGAAACGTTTAGCGTTGATGAAAATAAATATAAAGAGTATATTATCGTTCCGAGTATTGATTTCAACGGCGAAATACTTGGTTCAATAAACGGCAAGATTTTACTCAGAAAGAATCAGGGTATTCCTACAGAAACGTTAGACGTAGATACTTGGTTTGACTCAACAATGTACGACTTAACGCATTCGTTAATAACTGCAGATGATGAATTCTTCAACGGTATATACTCAGTTGACGGATATGACACAAAAACATACTCGTCGGACGGATACTACTTTAATGAAAACGCCGATTATAAACGCACAGACTATGGTAATTTAACACCAGACCAGTTTAACGACACATTCAAAACTAAAATTGGCACATACACATCATACGACTATCACGGTAATACATCAAACCTTCTCGCATTTAAATATGCTGGTAAGATGGTTGGTGATATTGAATTCCCAACATATACAATTGGCGAATGTGTTAAGCATCTCACATCATTTGCGTTCTTAGGTCTTCCAGTACGTTGCAAAACCGGAGACGATGCTAACTTCCAGTTCAAAGAAATCAATCTTCCGAACGTTAGAACAATCGGTGAATGGGCATTTGCATTCGGTGTATGGCGTGGTGAAGACGATGAAGTTGTAAGTGAAGGTGCCGTAAACTATTCAGTTGGAACCGAACTCGTTAAAAAGGTAACAGTTGGTCTCGATACTTGGTGGATTGACTACAACCCGAACGTAAACGAATTCGTTATACCGGAGCGCAATACACACTTCGTAATTCAGGATGGATATATCTATTCATCAGATATGAAGATTCTCTTCCGTGCGGTAAACAATACAACTATTCGTTCATATACTGCAGCGGATGGACCGGTTACAATTCCACCAACAATAGAATTGATTATCGATCCTTCAGCATTAGCTTATGACCAGCGTATAACAAAAATGGAATTTACTAGTGCATCAAAACTCGCAACAGGAATGAGACTTATGCCTCCAAACCTGAGATCAATTGTACTTCCATCCGATACATCTCTGGCTATAGATTCACTTCCAAGCAATTGTGAATTCAGAATCATAGACGTTGGTGGTACTAACTCAATTTACTATCAGCCAGTTGGTGGATTAGCTAGTGAGGTTTATTCACCAACAGGTTCAAACGCATATCAGACATCATATCTCCGTAAGACATATACCGGATTTGCATCAGACTACACTACTTTAACAGACTTAGCTTTGCCTAATCTGAAAGCTGTTGAAGGTACAACTTATCATACATTGGCGGACTACGGACGTATAGGTAACACAACATATGCGGAGCAACATTTCTGCGAGATGTATAGCGTACTACCAACGGAAGGTTATGACGAAGCTAGATATGCATTAGGTACTGGTGGATTGTCATTCTACTCCGGTGCGATTTACGCCAAAACAACCGAATATTGTTATACAGATAACTACAACGTTATTTACTTTAAACCAAATACTGACGGTACACCGACTAGATTAAATCTGGATAATCGCTGCTCAGTTTATAACTGCGATCGTGAACTGGATATTCTTGGCGTTAATTCTTCAATGGCACATCCATTATGGATAAACGGCAATATAAAACAGTTTGCTATAGTTTCGGCAAGCGGCACAACAACGTACACCGTATCAGCTGATGGCAAATCATTATACTACTTAGGTAGCTTAATGCATGTGGCTAATAATGAGCCAATCGATGAATACCATATAACCACACATGTATGGCCTGGAGCATTCTACGGTTGCACCATCGAAAAGCTTTACATTGACATAACCGCTCCAGATATAACGGTAGACAATCCTCTGGGTGCTACAGACGGTTCATTCACACAGCGTGTACCTATTCCTCATGACTGGTACGGTTTATTTAAGGGTGCTAAGATTAATAAGTTGTATTTCAACTATAGCGATCTTACTGCTATAACTATGCCGGCATATACCAAGAGCACAGGTTCGTACGCACTTACTGAAAGAACAGCTATGGCTACACCATTGTGGCAAGCTACTAAGTATGAAAAATCACATATAAACGAAATACATATCAGCGGATTAACCCAGGAAATTCTGGATAACGACACAGAGACATTGAATCCATCAACGTACGGTGAAGGTATTACATGGTCAATACTCACAGGATTATGTCCAGTACAAATCGAATACGATTCAACTACAGATAAGTACATATACAGAGACCCTGTTGTATATCTCGATACCGAAGACGTACACTTTACTAAGATGAATCGTAATATGGGATTCGGTGTTAAGTGGCACAATGCCGCGGAAATGTTTAAAACGGTTAAATATGCATGTCCGGGTGCATGTCCAAGTGAGCCAATCGACTGTCATATCATTCACGGTACTAAGATTGATGATAATACTTATGACCTCTACTACTTCTGGAACGGTGCATTTGTGTTTATCGATGGCGATGGGCATGATGTATCTATTAAGTATGCAAGATTAGGACGTGATGGATTATTCATTAGTGGTAATCCGACATCGCTTACGCTTGATAAAATTGGCTCAGGTAAATGGCGAAATGAAGATACATGGGAAACCATATTCTACAGTAACCGTGCACCTTACGGTTGGGAAAATGCCGCTACAGTAACTACAGATCAGCTTTACACTCAGATGCGTGTAAATACAATCGAAAAATTTGATAAACTCAATTTTGACTTATCTGAAGTAGAAGACGGGGCACTTGAAATATGCCGTGGTTCTTTCTCGGAAGGATATGAAACTCCTGTTAGTGGTGACCCAAGTGCGCCACGAGTACATCATTGGTCTCAGCATGGTTATGCCGACGTAGCTATTCGTATGTGCCAGTATTCAGGCGACGGGGCTCATAGCGAACACTTGTTTGAAAAGCTCAACGAATGGCAAATCTGTAATAGACATAGTGTTGACGACGACCCATATAATGACTACATCGGTAGCTGTTCAATCATCACTAGAACTGCAGCCGAAACATTGACATTCTTACACGATACCAAAATACGTGCGTATATTGGCGGCAGAATGAACTTCTGGCTGAACTATGGCAACGATGACGCAAACCTAACAATTACCCCGTTCTACAACACCATAACAAACATGAAAGGTATTAATTATTCGTGGAACACTGAACGAACAGAATACGCAATTCCGCATATTCAGAGGTGTCTTGTTCCACTGAAAAACACGGCACATTGTACATGGAATCTTACAACCAAAGAACCAACAATCAACGTGCCGGCAGGTACAACTCCGGAAGAGTTTGTTAAGATTTGGACCGAAGCAAGAATTGATGCATTCAGATACGATTGCGTTACATTTAATTCAGACTACTGGGTAGACTGGCAGGTATTCGATATGTCAGCCGTGTATGATTGTGAGGACGCATTACACGGTGTTTCATGGGCATATGAAGACCAGTTCGCAGAAGATGCTCAGCAGGAAAAACGTGTGTTCTTCAAAAAGGTAGTTCTAAAGACACTTCCAACTCATTACGATCCTGCAAATTCCAGCTTAGACACTGAGGTGACTAACAACCTCAATAATAATATCGAAACACGTAACGTGATAAGATATTCTGTAGGACGTAAACTCGAAGGCGAGTATTGTCCATTACAGATAATATCAACATGCATGTATTGCACACAGAATTGGAATTTCCCATTAGCATTCACATGTGATTTCCCATGGACAGAATATGTATGTGATTCACCGACATCTGCTATTACGGTGTCAACGTTATCGTATTATATGTCGACGGGTAAAACATCAAACAGTGTTTACTACATTTCCATGACTGACGAAATGTGGGATGATTTGGATCATATTCATAAATACATGAATCAGAATTATGCGACGAATTATTTCCCATTAAACTGCATGCACATTCTTGTAAAAGATCTCACTATAACAAGCAATTGCGAAAAGCTGATTCTCGGAACAATATCCGGATTGATTCTTCCAGAACTTGAAATTGAAAATCTTGAAAAGATTTACATCCAGGATGCAGCTTGGCTCGGAGGATTTGTTGGTGAACGCATATCGTTACACAATGTAACACCGTTATGGTCATCAGTACGTTCTCAGAAGAGACTATACAGTGAAGCAGCTAATATAAACGAGACTCGAACATTCCAAGACTGGTTCAGCAGAGTGCAGAGTCTCAAAGAAATCGAGTTAATGTTTGATATGACAGATGTAACAGCATTCCTTGCAGAAAGAGATGCCGTAGATTATCCTCGTACTACAGTATGGCAATATTTATTCGCATATCTAGAGCATGAAATAGACATTGTCAAGACCAATATTCCGTGGAACCGTACATCAGCCGCGTTCCAATACAGCACAATTCTTCCTACAGTTATAATGGTACCATCTGCTAGCAGCTTAGCTGTTTTAGGTGACTACATGTTCTACAACTGTGAAGATGATGCGTTCAGTATTGATTGGCGTGACTTTGATGGAAACGCAATCGACGCACCTTCAGTTATAACTCAGACTAACGGCCATGCATTCGAAGGAATGAAGTATGACTCAGCTCATGAGAATATGACATTCCCGAATATGACAATAGTTAGAAACGACTTTGATAACGCCAAGGGCCTTAAAGAAATTGTTTTACCATCATGTACTTCAGTTTCTATGGGCACAGCTGGTACAGTGGAACTTATCAAGGTTCCAACCGGTTGTACAGTTAATGTCCCATCATCAGTACTCGTTATATTCCTTTAATCAATTATTATGAGGAAGAACCAATTAGGTTCTTCCTCGTATATTTTGGGAAAGTCAAACATTTCAGTTGTATACTATTATAGTGATAAGGAACAAGATGCATCACCTTATCTAATAAATTTGAAATCGGCTATGATGCAAGCCAATGTACTATAGGAGGTACTAATTATGAAAAAGACAGTTAACCAGGAAATCGGAATCACAGTTTACGAAGCATATTCAACAGGCCGTATAAACACATATGTATGGCATAAGATACATGCTAAGTTTGACGAAAGCCACACTACATCAGCATGGTACAAGACTGATGACATGTTTATCGACCAGGTTATCGGTGCATTCGCAAAGACAAGTGCAGTATACAAGGCTCTGCACAACGTTCTTTACAATTAATTAATGACATTTTCAACTTGACATTTCTAAATCCTCTTTACTATTATTCCTCATCTCGAGGAGACGTCTATGACGTCTCCTTATTTTTTTTGTAAATCTCTACTCTCATTTTAACTTATATATTATAAGGGTGAATGACTAGTAAGTTATTCATCAAATATAATTAATAGAAAGGAAATGATTATTATGCCTAATTGGTGCGAAGGAGAACTTCGTGTAAGAGGACCACTTCAGAATCTTTTAAACTTCTTTCAGTACGGTCTATGTTTAACAGATCATACGCACTGTACGAAACCATTCAAACTGTTTCCGGTAAGAATCGACACATCATGTTTCGGACCGGATGATGAAATCTATATAACCATACGTGATACGTGTTGGGTTAAAGGTTCAAGCAGAGCATTCGTCGACAACGACGAAATAACAATTTACAAGCACAAAATCGATCCTGAAACGGAACAGGACATCTACTATGCGACAATTCCTACGATACGGCAGGCATGGAGTTTCGAAGCTGATACATATCTCGAACTGGCACGAACGTTCGGGGTAGACATTAAGATTTGGGGCGCTATGTGCTATCAGGAATTTGAACAGGAAATCGTGATAGAGAAAGGAGAACTCATAAGAAACGAGGAACACGACTATGATGATTGGGTTTGGGAATCAAGATTCCCGACTAATGGTTATTGATGAAAAGGAGAAAATTATGAATCTTACAAACTATGAAGAATATGGAGTATTTGAAGAATTTGCAAGAACAGGTTTTCAGAGAATATATCCGGCTAAGCTCACCAAGAAGAACATTGAGAAGTATCGAATCGGTCTTCTTAATGTATTCAAGGATGGTGTTGAGCAGAATGAAGTACATGACGGAAGAATCGAACTGTATTGGGAAGAAGACAAGAAGTGTAAATTATCACTTCAGGATACATTCATCAATATAGTACTTTGGTCAATGCTGGTATCTCTTGATGCTAAGATTGAACCATACAATTTATTTTATAGTAAGAATGTCACAGGCGGCGACATCAAGGATTACATCGATACAAACGTTGTAAACAAGTATATCGACAAGGTTGATATTCTGATTCTTAACAGAACCATTTATAATGGATACAAGCATCTTATGGATATCGATATCTTCGCTGAATATCTGGCAAACACATTCGACCTTTACGATTTCGTAGAGCTGGCCGAAAAGTGTCCAGAAGTTGCGGAGATGTTTGACAGAGACTACTCAGACATTCCGATTGAAGAAATCAATGACTTCGGTGATAAGATAAACGCAAGGTTTATGGAAATCATCGAAAAGGAAAGTAAGTTATTCATCGGAAGAGACCATTGTTGTGCCAATGCGATAAGAGCAAAGGCAGGACTTAGCCCACGTCAGTTTAAGGAGCTTTCAGTAAACATCGGAACAAAGCCTGACGGACGTGGTTCAATCTATCCACATATCATCAACACATCATTCATCAACAGAGGTCTCGATTCATACGAATCAATCTTTGTTGAGACTGCATCAGCAGGACGTTATGCTCAGATCATTGCAAAGGGTAACGTTGCATCTTCAGGTGCATTCGCTCGAATCCTTGGTCTGAATAATATGGATACATTCTTAAATGATGATCCACATTACACATGTAATACAAAGAACTTCGTTCGTCTTACAGTAACTTCAAAGAAGATATTCAATATGATTATCGGACGTTACTATCGTTGGACAGAATGCGGTGATGATCATTGCATCAGGGAAAAGGACAGAGATGACCTTATGGGTAAGACTATCCTTTTGAGAGACCCAATGACTTGTCAGAGCAAGGCTATGGGTTGTGGTATCTGTTACAAGTGCTATGGTAAGCTTGCTTACAATAACTGCACAATCAATATCGGCAAGATTGCAGCTGAAATACTTTCGTCAATCCTGACGCAGCGTCTTCTTTCAGCTAAGCATCTTCTTACAGCAAAGCCAATCAAGATTGTATTCGGAGACATGTTCGGAGACTTCTTCTGTAATGAAGAAATGATGATAACTGTAAATCCGGAAGCAATCACAAAACATGCATTTGTCAAGATTGACATGGATTCAATCGAGTCTTCATTATCTGATGATGACGTTGACAATGAAGAAGAGGCTGCACTTGACATGAACGAATTTGTTAACGAATTCGTTCTTGAAGTTGACGGTGTAGAATATCCTATGCATTCAGAAGCATTCGACCCGTTATATCTCACATCAGAGTTTACAGATATCCTTAACAGGACACGTCCAAACTACGATGGTGAAAAGACATATAAGGTCATAGCACTGAATGACCTCAACGGAATAGCATTATTCCAGTTACCTCTTGTAAACAACGAACTCGTTAAAGCACTTAACGATATCAAGCACATTATCAATCTTACAAAGGTAACTTCATCACTCAGCAAGGATGAAATCTTACAGAAGTTCCTTGAAGCTATCGTTCAGGGTGGTCTGTCAATTCATTCATCACATGCATCGGTTATCATCAGTAACCAGATCAGAGACAAGAATGACATTTTTGAAACTCCAGACTGGTCTGTGCCGAATCAGACAAACTATCAGATTCTGCCGCTCTCTGCATCATTAAACAATCATCCATCAGTGACAATCAGTTTAATGTATCAGGGAATCTCAAGAATGCTGGTAACGCCAACAACCTTTAAGAAACACAAGTCATCACGTATGGATCTGTATTTCATGCAGAAACCTCAGAAATTCCTCGCAGGTACAGATAACTACGTACAGAAGACAGCAACCAATGAACCGGTTAATCCACTCGGAGCACCGCATGGAGCTGATTGGAAGACAAGAGAACAGATATATCGCAGATATCTTGAAAAGATGGCTGCACGCGAAGACTAATATCTCCCCAAGGGAGCGGTTCAATCCGCTCCCTTATTTTTTTATTACAAGCTCAACTTTTCGATAAATACTGAGGAGGGATACAATGAATAAGATAGAAGTATGCTTTTCATACATCAAGATTAACGACTATGACCAAGGAGATTGTCCGGCTTTAGAGAAACTATTCCGTATCTGGAATCAGGCTTATCATAGAGTCGAGTATCATCATATCAAATTTGATAAAGAACACAGATGCTTATACCTGCCTAGAGGTATGGATGTATTCACTGTTGAACGTTGTTTACATGCTAAAGCATGGTTCAATAACGTTCCTAGCAGATATGAAACTAATCCGCAAATCGGAATGAGGTTTCCGCCAAGAGATGAGAAACAGAATGAAACACTTAAGTTCCTTACTGGTGCAAACGAATATCGTGCTTATAAGAACTATTCACAGTATCTTGTAGCATTATCACCGGGTGTCGGTAAGACTTATGTATCCACAGCGTATATTGCTATAACTGGTCTTAAGGCTATGGTTATATCATATAATCTGTCTGACCAGTGGATGGAAAGAATCGGACAGTACACTGATATACTGCCACAGGAGATATACAATATTCAGGGTGGACCATCTATACAGTCACTGTTTAAGAAGACACCTGAACAGCTGTCCAGATATAAGGTATATCTGGCAACACATGATACACTCAAGTCATTAATGGACAGAGACCCAGACGGATTAGACAGACTGTTTAATCATCTGGGTATTGGTATCAAGATATTCGATGAAGCACATAAACAGTTTGAATCTATGTGTGCTATCGACTACGCCACTAACGTCATGAAGACTATATATCTCACGGCTACTCCTGTCAGAAATGATTCGCAGGAGAATGATATCTACATGACATATTTCAAAAACGTTCCGAAGATATCGCTATTTGACGATGCGGACAAACACGTTAAGTATCTGGCATTAAAGTATTCATCTAATCCATCATTAAGAGACATGGATGATTGCATGAGCACATACGGTTTTAATCGTAACTCGTATGCTAACTATGTAGTTACTAAGCCAGAGTTCTATCAGATGCTGTACATCATACTGGATATGATTAAGAAGATGCCTGGTAAGAAGCTGATGTACTTAGCTTCCAATGACGCTATTCTTACTGTAGAACGGTGGATTAAGGCTGATCCTAGACTATGGTATTACCATGATAAGATTGGTATCTACACGTCTATCAATAAGAACAAACAAGCCGCATTAAAACAGGAATTGATACTCACAACGAGCGGATCTGCGGGTGAGGGTCTAGATGTACCGGGACTTATCTGTGGAATCAATTTAGCAGATCCTACCAAGTCTGAACCCCTTAATAGACAGCGTTTCGAGCGTGTTCGTGCAAAGGGATATTTCATAGATGTAGTTGACGAGGGCTTTAGAACCCTCATAAACTACTACTATGCTAATCAGAAGATCTATGCTAACTTCGCGGTATCTACTAACCAGAGTACATATTCTCAGGATAGATTAGATAAAGAAGAGGGTAAGATTAACCACAACAATCCTATACCAGGTCATGCATTATTCGGTGCATGTCAGAAATACAATCAAAGAGCTTATGAGGCGTATCTCAGAAAGCGTGGAGTCACCGACAAATAATATTTCCGGGATGGTTATATGCCATCCCGGAGTTTATTGTCGAAATTTCATTTATATATTATTGTATTGAATCGGAGATGATTTCGCGAGTCATCTTTGAAGAAACAATAAATCAAATCAATCGAAAGTATCGAAAGGAAAGGTATTAATTATGAAAACAATGACAAAGCTTAACAGAACAATCAGAAGAAATCTCAACGCAAAGAACCCAGCAGTGGGTGCATTCTATGAGGAAGAAACAACAAACTTCCACGCATTTGACAAGGATGCAAACATCGTTTCAACTTCAAACAAAGAAGAAGCTGAAGAAATTCAGAACGTACTTAAGAAGGCTCTTACTGAAACTGATATGTCCGTTGAAGAAGTAGCTAAGGCATCCGATGCAATAACTGAGGACGATGACGTCGCAGAAAACAAGACTGCAGAAGAACCAAAGGCTGAAGCTAAGGCCGAAGACACTACAATTGAAACTACAGCTGAAGAAGTTAAGGTTGAAGCTGTAGCAGCAAACTCAGCACCATCAGTTCCACACGATGCTAACTGCACATGTGGATGTAACAACAATGCAGCAACAAGTGCTGTAGCTAAGAGCGACGCTCTCGCAAATATGCTTCAGAACACACCGGTTATCGATGCACTCAGCAATGATAACGATGCGAACAAAACTGAAGAACAGCTCAGACATGAAGCAGAACTTCTTGGTGAACACGTAGTAGAAGAATGGCCTCCTCAGCCAAGATCGCAGTATGAGGCAGCTTACTACACATTCCCAGGATACAAGACAGTTTGGAACGGCGAAACAGATCCAAACGGAAATCCACTCGTATTCCCTAATGGCGTGCCATATGCTAATCCAATGACAGGAAAGGCTTCTGGCAGATGGGAATACATTGCAGAAACACCGCAGCAGGAAACAGCACAGGCTGAACCTGCTCAGGCAACTACATCAGAATGGAGTGCTGATGGTACTAAGACATTATCATCACACAATATTCCGATTGTAAGCAAGGAACGTTTAAACACAGCTAAAGCTACAGCTTGGGAAGGCAAGCCAGTAGAATACACCGAGAATAGTATTGATGCTACATCTTATTTCGATAATGTAAACAAGAGCATCAATGCTGCAGCTCAGGACATGGCAGCCGAAATTCGCAGACAGGAAGAAGCTGAACGTGCTGAAAACGCAAGATATCAGAATATGCAGGCTAACATGTTACAGTTCATGCAGCAGGCAGATACTCGTTCTTCAAACCAGAAGTTTATGGATGCTCTGAACTCTAACGGTTCAGGCATCTGTACAATGACAGTAGAACAGGCTGAACAGTCAATGGGTAACACATCTACACAGCCAGCTGCAACAGCAGGTATTATAGATGACGGTAGAATCTACACTGTTAAGTACGTTAGCGAAAACGATGCTAACAATCTCAGATCACTGAGCAATCAGTTTGGTAGAATTCTTCGTCCAGAAGAATTTGCTGAATATGATATTCACACAGGCACAATGGCGCACAATCTTCAGACTGTTATAGGTTGGATCCAGAATACTGGAATCTCAATGTATACAATCTATGATGATCAGGGCAACGTGCAGAAATCAACAATGGAATCACTTGGCGGCATGGTAGCCTAATTTATTGAGGAGGGAATATAATCATGAGAAAGAAAGACCATAAAACAACAATCTTAGGACGTGCTGGACGCAAGATCGTCGACGTTAAGAAAAATCTCAGAACCGGTAACCATTATGATGAATCCCATTTTAAAATGGGATTTGAGGATGCGGGTGAAAACCGCGATTTCAAAGTAAACGCCAAGGAATCATATATTGTATACCGAGGAATGCAGTCTATGTATCAGGAAAAGGTTTACTTTGATGTATCCGATGAATTCGGAGCACCAATCCGATACGATTACCGTTATGTACCGTTGATTTACAGCCACAGTTTTCTGGGTCAGGCATATATTGGTGCCATGCTGCAGAAAAATGCTATCGATAATACGGTACGCTGGGATTCTGAAATCCCAACATTCGACGAGTTTATGGAGAACGCCGACAAGATTATTAAGCGTTACAATAAACATGGATTCAATATCAATCTAAACATTGCCTAAACTTTGAATAGATGATTCTTCCGATGTAGGGTGAGAGATGCATTGAGCATCTCTCACCATTACATCCCCAAATTTTTTCTTATGGAAAGTCAATCATTTCAGTTATATATTATTATAGTGATAAGGAATAGAAGCATCGCCTTATCTAATATGAAATCGGCTATGATGCAAGCCATACATGTACTATAGGAGGTACTTATTATGATTAAAGACGGTATGAAAAGAAGCATGTTCGGCAACGGTAAGGGAAACCTGGGACAGCGTCCAGGTTTCACATACTTCATAGTAAATGCTAAGAAGGAACTCGGAGCAGATGATTACCTGTTCTGCGGAGACACATTGACATTATACGACCACGACGCTAACCATACGTTATTTGAGGCGTACACATTCTTCTGCAAGATGCGCAGAATGATGCTGGGATGTCCAGCTGAAGACACAGTTTGGGGAACAGTTTACAACGACTGTATTCTCGGTCAGGCATTTGTCTGCGCAATGATACAGGCCAATGTTGGCATTTCAAAATATGAAGGAGAGTGGACGATGTACGCACCGTCGTTCAGGCAATTTGTTAACATGCTCGCAAAATGCATCCGCCGTCATGTGAAAGCGGGTGCTAGCTTCGGTTTCAAGGTAATGAGCATTCTCCGTTATTGCGAATCCAACGAACACTGATGTATTTAGGGAGAGACTCATATGAGTCTCTCCTCTTATATATCAATTTATTTTTTTGTACACTAAGCTCAACTTCACTATAAACGAGGTGATTTTATGATATTGACAAAAGTTGTTGATACTGTATTTAGTATCCCAGATAAACTTAAGATTGAATTAGCAACCATCATTGTGCAGGATAATAAATCGGACTTCAACAACCGCGGAGTCCCTAACATGAACCTTTATAAAGATGCATCTGAACAATTACAAAGCGTTACGGGAACACTGTATCGTAAAGTAATTTACAAGATGAAGATAGTTGGACCCAATGGGTTCAACAAAACATTTAGTCTCCGTAGTGCAGGAATGAATATAGATTCCGGAGACCTATACAGAATCAAACGTTATGGTGAAATGATTCTTGACAGAATATATGATGTTAAGGATGACTTCGCTATCAGTCGTAAAGATAAATTGGTATATGATTCGCTTCATAAAGAGGAAGTTTATACGGATATCACTGGGTCTAATGATCCTAATGATAGATTGTTATATATGAAGAAAGCTAATGTCTTTGGTCCTAGACTAGAACTTAGCAACTTCGCAGTAATCAATACAGGATTCTTATTATATCCAATGCAACGAGCATTTCCATCACCGATGGCTAAGAACGTTGTAGGAATAGAGATGTCTCTATCTAGAGACACCGCTCCATACTGCACACAGTTGGGGTTTGACCCTAACCCAATATTAAGTGAATTTGAATTAAGTGAGTTGGTGGAC
>Ga0255343_1004359_pt1 | contig 14063 bp, 12 predicted proteins | sample wastewater_treat_4_FD_192413 | JGI IMG/M metagenome (GOLD analysis project Ga0255343, IMG submission 192413) | Wastewater microbial communities from Lulu Island WWTP, Vancouver, Canada - plant16 | ecosystem: Engineered > WWTP > Wastewater > Unclassified | place: Canada: Vancouver, British... | reverse complement strand
CAGAGGAGCTCGGGGCGGGCCGTCTGCCGTTCGAGGAAGGCGAGCGCCGCGGCGTGCTCGGGAGCGTCCGTGTTCGACGCCAGGAGGAGGACGTTCAGGTCGAGCGCGCAGCTCATTCGCCCTCGGCCACCTGCTCCAGCGGGCGATCGAGCGCGGCGTACAGCGCCTCCTTGTCCCCGAGGTCGATCCGGGCGCCCATCGACCGCGCGGTCCAGGCCAGCCGGGCGGGCTCCTGGCGCTCGGCCCGGTGCTCGGCGAGCGCCCGCGCCAGGAGCTCCGAGGCGAGCTCGCCGAGCGGACGCCCCTCGCGCCGTTGGAGCTGCTTGAGCTCGTCGAGGACGGGATCGGCCAGGTTGAGGGTCGTGCGGGCCATGATGCGCGATGCTACAGCATGGAGCATCTGATGTCGAATACCGACCCGGACGCCTCCTCACCCGGCCCGGTCCGTGCGCAACGCCCAGGCCGTCCAGAGGGCGCCCGCCAGGTCGACGGCGCCGAAGAGGGCGAGGGCCGGCGGGCCGAAGCCGAAGAGCACCAGGGCGGTGAAGCCCACGAACCCGCCGAGGCGGCCGGCGATCGTCCAGCGGAAGAACGGCACCACCTCGTGGCGCGCCGCGAGCAGGTAGTACAGGGCGAGGGCGAGCGCCACGACCCCGAGCACCCGCACCCAGACCTCCTCGGTCGGGGGGAGCGCGAAGAAGGCGAGCAGGGCATTCGGGGCCACGACGAGCGTGGCGCCGACCAGGGCGAGGTAGAGGCCGAAGACGTGGAGGCTCAGCGCGGCGCGGGACATGGAGGGCTCCTTTCGACGGCAGGTGGAGAGCCTCACCCTAGCTCAGGTCCGCGGCCGCGGGGCCCCCGCGCCGCCCGGGTCAGCTCTCCCGCGCCCCGAGCCGGCCGCCGAGCCAGGCGGCCGGGAGGTAGGCGAGGCCGAGGTCGAGGAGCGCGAACCAGGCGGGCGGCGGCGCCGCGAGCGCCACCGTGACACCCCCGGCGAGGAAGAAGCAGCCGACCGCCAGCGCGGGTCCCATGCGCTTGCCGGGCCGGGCGAGCCGGGCCGCCACGAACGCCCCGGCGAGCGTGCCCACCGCGTGGGCGAGAAAGGGGAAGAGGAAGTGCTTCGCCTCGAAGAGCGGCATCGAGGCCTTCAGCCCCGCCATGGAGGAGACGTCCGCCCCCTCGGGCGGAGGGATCGCCGCCCCTCCCACCATGACCAGCCCCATGTTCACCGCGCTGCCCACCACCAGTCCCGCCAGCACTGCCAAGCCCACGCGCACGATCGGCCTCATGGCCCTCGACCCTCCCCGGAGAATGCGCGGATCATGCGGCAAGCGGCACTTCGGGGCAAGCCGACCGCGCGACAGGCTTCCGGGTAAGGGAAGGAACCAGCGGCCGGTGGCGCTTTCCCTTTTCGCCCGCGACACTGCCACGCCGCGCGATACGCTTCAGCGGTGAGGCTCGCCTTCCCGAGCGTTGAGCTGGGGTTCGAGGTCTTCGCCCACTTCGTGAGCGAACCGGTGGATCGGCCGGCCGCGGCGCCGCTTCTCGTCTGGCTCGGGGGGGCGATCGGACCGGAGGAGTACGAGCGGCGGAGGCGCTCCACTCCCGAGGCCCTGCTCGCCGAGGTCGAAACGGCCCGCCGCCGGTGCGGTGCCGCACCGCTCGACCTGCTCGTCCTGTCGAACCCGCCGGTGCTCCTCGAGCCCGAGGATCGGTTGGATCGCTTCCTGCGCTTCTTCGTCGGCGAGCTCCTGCCGCGCCTCCCCACGCCACCACCGACCGCCATCGGCCTCGTCGGCAACTCCTTCGGGGCCCACTTGGGGACCGCTCTCGCCTGCAGGATGCCCGCCGTCCGCGCCCTGGCGACCATCGCCGGGGTGGGCCTCTGGCCTGCCATCGAGCGCAGCGGTGGCTCAGTGCCGCCACGCCTCGCGCTCCGCGTCTACGTCAACGACGCCGACTTCGCGCGCGCCCATGCGGACGAGCTCCGCCGCGAGCTCGCCATCCGCGGTCACGACCTCGATCTCGTCGTTCGCAGCGGCGACCATCCGTTCGCCGACTACGCCGCGAACGGCTCTGCCGCGGATGCTCTGGGGTTTGTGATGGAGGTCCTGTGTCGGCCAGGAAGCAGCGAGCCCAGTGAGTAGACGCTCGGGTCCCAACGCAGTAACAGGGACAGCAGCAGCAGGAACCTCACGTTTCCCCAGGCAGCTTCCCTTCAAGGTCCGATGCTAGGCCCCACACCGGAGACTCCGGATCGCCACTGCCTCCGCCGGGGCTTCACGGAATCCACACCTCTATCCGTTGACCGAAAGCTGCGGACCCTATCCCTCGAGGGGGTAACATCTCGCCATGGTTGACTTCGACCCCTCGAATCCAGTCCAGAGCTTCAAAGCGATTGTGGCCGAGATGATGGCAGGTTATCGCTTTGAGGTGGAAGGTCTCTACCTCAAAGACGGGACGATTCGCCCGCTACCGAGTGAGGCGGCAGTTGTCGGCAAGATCGTCGAGGTGACGATCCACGAACACCTGTTGCGACAGCTACTTCTTCAGCGAAACCTGAAGGCTATCCCCGCGAGTAGCGACCGTGTATACCCGGACGTGAGCTTCAATGGTCCGATGATCTTTCCTCACAAGTTCGCGCTGGACATCAAGTGCGCCCGGAGGCAAAAGAACGGGGCGATGACTAAGTCTGCGATCACCATCGGGACATTCGATGCCGAGTACTTCCGCTACCCCGACGAGAAGGTCGGCAACATCATGATGCCGTATGCGAGCTACACGGCCCACCTTTCTCTTATCGCGCTCTATTCCTACGAAAAGGCAACGGCTCGCGACATCGAGATCCTCGTTGTGGAGAAGTGGCGCGTGGCGACGAAGAAGCACGCGAGCGGAACAAGGAGCTACATTGCGGCCTCAAAGCGGATCGCAGATTTGCGCGCAGAGCGTGGAGGCTTCGAGTCTGAGGAGGAGTTCAACGCCTACTGGCGCAGTCAGGTAATCAGCGAGGCGAAGGAGGCGCGCTGGCGCTCCAAGCGAGAGGCAGCGCGGGCTCGGAAGGCACCCTAGTGACGCGCTCCGACCCATGACGCCTCGCTGCTGCGTATCCCTGACCGGTACCAGGATGGGCCGAATGGTCCCCCACAAGCGCATGGAACCTCCTCGGCACGGGCTGCACAGGCTCAGGAGGCGGCACCGGCTCGCGGCGCTCGGGCAGGAGAGTACCCTTCAAGCTAACGCGCTTCTCACCTAGCAGCTGCCGGCGCATGTTGCGCGCCAGCACCTCGGCGAGCGCCGAGGGAACTGCGTTGCCGACTTGGCGCTGCACCAGCTGCAGGCTCCCGTGGACCACGAAGCTGTCCGGGATCGTCTGCAGCCGGCAGAGCTCGCGTGCGGATAGCCTCCGATTCTTCCAGTGAAATGGCCCGACCGCCGGTCCCGGCTGAGCTTGGATCGTCCACGCCGGTTGAGACTTCGCCAGCTTCAGAAGGAAGCTCCAGTAGCGACGGCGCCACCCGAAGAGACTTAAGCCACCGCCGCGCTCGGTGTGCCACAGGTAGTTCTCGCCCTCAGGGATCGACGGAAGAAGCTCCGCCCACTTCCCACGAAGGCGGAGCTCCGCCTGTTCGCTCAGCTCGAGGTCGCCCAAGGCGTCCCAGGCGGTTGCGCGCGGCAGGAGCGGTCCAAGCAGGCGGTCACTATCGCCATGTGACGGTCGGGGGAACGCGAAGGGCCGGCCTTCCCGGTTCCCAATTACGAAGACGCGCTCCCGCACCTGGGGAACCCCATAGTCCGCCGCGTTGAGCTTGGCAACATTCAGCTCATAGTGCGTGCCGCGCTCTCGGTTGATTGAGCGGATCGTGCGAGCGATGAGATCTAGGCCCTCGCTCTTCTGCCGATAGGCTAGGCCGGGGACATTCTCCAGCAGAAAGGCCCGCGGCAGCGTGTCACGCAGGACTCGCAGGAATGCTGCAAGCGTGCCGGCCCGCGGGTCGTCCAGGCGCAGGGTGTCTCCCGAGGCCCAATAGCCGGATTTCGAGAAAGGCTGACAGGGCGGGCCACCGATCAAAGCGTCGGCCTCGCCCTCGTGCAGCGAGCCCGCCTTCAGAAGCTCTTGAGATGTGATCGCGTGGATGTCACGGTCGAGGACCGGCCAGTCCCGATTTGCACGCAAGGTGGCCACTGCTGCAGGGTCCATCTCAACCGCGACAGCTGTTTCAAAGCCGGCGGCCTCAAAACCGAGGTCGAGCCCCCCTGCACCCGTGTAGAGACTGATGAGCCGTGGCATTGCCTAAGAGAGTACCAGCTTGGAGTTTCGCCCTATTTACGCCCATTTCGGGGTGCCTTGTCAAGCCCTTCCGCAACGGCCATCCTGACCCTCTCCGCAATCCCCGCGGTGTCCAACCGGATGTCCCCTTCCCAGAACCTGAGCACAGTCCAACCCTCGTCGCGCAGGGTTCGCTCATGCTCGCGGTCGCGCTCGACGTTGCGTCCGATCTTGGCTACCCAGTAGGAGGCGTTGGCCCCACGCGCCAGGATGGCCCTTCGTGCATCCCAGTCCCTGCCGTGCCAGAAGTCACCATCGCAGAACACCGCAACTCGGGCCCGCGAGAAGACTAGGTCCGGGCGGCCAGGAAGACCGGCGACGTTCTTCCTGTACCGCAGCCCTTGGCCCCACAGGGCGCGACCGAGAAGTCGCTCCGGCCGGGTGTCGATCTTTCGGCTGGCTCCACGCGCCGCAGCCTGCGCGCGAGGAGACGCTGGCGTGAGGCCCACGTAGCTCGGGCTTGGGCGCTCCTGCCTCGACTTCCCGCGGGCTCTGGTGGCTCGGTCACTCATGGCCGCACCCAGAGCATCTGTCTGCCGAAAACAACACAGCTTCACCTCTCGCGGCGGGAGCGGCCGCACCTGGTTGGGCACAGCTCCTCGCCGGCGGAATCCGAGCCGGCGCACCCCGGGACCTTTGATCTAACTAGGTTCGCGGCCTCCCCTCGTACGCCGCGTCGGCTGCTCTTTGCCAGTCGCCGGCCGGTCCCCACTGCAGGAGCTTGTCGCCCAGGAAGTAGAGGTAGTACGCCCGCCCCGGCGGTCCAGGCCGACCATCGAACATCTGGTTCGTGTCGTATCCGTACTGCAGAACCTCCATCACGCCGTCCGGGTACTGCTTCGCTCCCACCACGTTGACCGGGCGGCCGAGCTGCGCAGCGACCTCGGCCTTGTTCACTCCAACCGAGACCCGAGACAGATCGACTCGAGCCGGTGCCGAAGCACAAGCAGTAGTGAGAGCCGTTACCATGAAGACCCGAAGCCACGATCCCATCGTCTCATCCCTCCGTCACGAGTTGAGGCCACCCGGCGCCGTGGTCAAAGCGGAGGCTAGCCGCCCATCTCGGGAGCCGTCAACGCCTACTCCCGGCGGCGATATGGCTGCGCCGGCGGACACGATCGCCCCGCGCCGCAGTCAGCGGCAGGGTCCTTGCAGGCGTTCCCGCCAAACGACGCGGAGGGCGACATGCGCGACTTCGACGAGGTGGAGATCGAGCGGGTGGAGGACGCGGCGGGCGGGAAGCCGCCGGAGGGTCGTCAAATGGGAAGCTGGGCGCTGGCGGCGGCGGTGGCACTCCTGATCGCCGTCGTCGGCGTGGGGTGGTGGGTGCTGCGGCGGCAGAAGTCGGCGGAGTTCGCGCCGGCTGCGGATGCGGTGGCCGAGAGCGCGCCTGCCGCGGTGCCCGAGCCGGCCGCCGAGCCCGTCGCCGCCGACCCGCCGCTCGCGCTGCCGGCGCTGGGCGGCAGCGACGCCCTCGTGCGGCAGCTGGTGGCGGGGCTCTCGGCGCACCCGCAGCTCGTCGCCTGGCTGGCACCCGAGGAGCTGGTGCGGCGGTTCGTGGCGGCGGTCGTGAGTGTCGCCGAGGGGGAGAGTCCGGCCGGGCACGTCCGCTTCCTCGCCCCGGCGGCACCGTTCGCGGTCACGGCGCGCGGCGGGCGGACCTTCCTCGACCCGGCGGGTTACCGACGCTACGACATGCTCGCCGACGTCTTCGTCTCGCTCGACACCGAGGGGACGGCGCGGCTCTACCGGCAGCTGAGGCCGCTCTGCGACGAGGCGGTCCGCGAGCTCGGCTACCCAGGCGACCGCTTCGACGAATTCCTCGCTCGCGCGATCGGGCGGCTCCGCCGCGTGGAGGTGCCGGCGATGCCGCCCGAGCTCGCGCCGCGGCTGCTCAGCCACGGCTTCGCCGACCCGGCGCTCGAAGCCCTCCCGCCGGCCGAGAAGCACCTGCTCCGCTTCGGCCCCGACAACGCCCGCCGCGTCCAGGCCAAGCTCGGCGAGCTCGCGGCGGCCGTGCCGCTCGCGCCGCGGTAGCGGCGCCGGCGGGGTCAGCAGGGGCGGCGCCGTCAGCGCGCGCCCAGCGCCAGCAAGTTCGCGAAGAGGCGGACCGCGCCGGGGACGCCGGCGGGGAGCTGGCGGAAGAGGGCGAGGCCGGTGTAGACGTAGGTCCCCTCGCCCACCCGGGCGACGAGCAGCGCGCCGTGCTGCTCCGGCTCGCCGGCGTCCTGGAGCGCGAGGAGCGGCCGGTAGCCGGGGTCGAAGGTGCGCGGCAGGTAGAGCGCCCGCTCCTGCACCCAGCCCTCCCAGTCGGCGGCCGTGAGGCGGTTCGGGGTGGTGAAGACCGCGTGCTCCGGCGCGAGGAGCCGCACCGGCGAGGCCTCGTCGGTCACCCGGTCGTGGGGGCGCGCGATGGCGAGCGGGAGCGGCGCGAAGCCCCCCTCCACGAACGGGTACTGCTGGTACTGCACGAGGAGCAGCCCGCCGCGGCGGACGTAGTCGAGGAGCCGCGGGTTCGCGCGCGCGAGCGCCGGCTCGGTCTCGTAGGCGCGCGGGCCGACGACGATCGCGCCGTACGCCGCCAGGTCCCCCGCCTCCAGGTCGCGCGCCGCGAGCTTCTCGACCGGGATCCCCACCGCGGCGAGCGCCTCGGGGACGCGGTCGAGGGCGCCCACCACGTAGCCGACGCGCCCCAGCCCCGCGGGGAGCGCCAGCGGGAAGGCGTGCACCGCCACCTCCGCCGGCTGCGGCCAGGGGCGCGGTCTGAGGTGCGGGTGCTCGACCAGCGGCAGCGATTCCCCGTACGCGGTCCCGTCCGACTCGGCGGCGAACTTCCAGATCACCCGCTCGCGCCCCGGACAGGCGGCGAGCGGGAGCTCGAGGGCGATCTCCCCCTCCGGGTCCGCGAGCGCGAACGGCTGCGCGACCTCTGCGGCACCGGGGCAGTCGGAGCGGGCCCGGAGCGTCCCGGCGAGCGGACCCTCGGCGTGCGAGCGGAGGCGCACCGCGGCGATCCCCTCCGGGCGCGCCGGAAGCGGCAGCAGGAGGACGCCGGGCTCGACCGCGACCTCCAGCGGCGGGACGATCCGCAGCGGCCGGCGCACCTCGCCCTCCGCCTGGTCGAGAGCGCGGTGGACGACCTCCCGCACCAGCACCACGGGCCGTCCGGCGATCCGCAGGTGCAGCCGCGCCGCGACCGGCGGCGGCTCGAACGGCTCGCCGCGGACCGCGTCGGGCACCTCCTCCCAGTCGTAGAGGCCCCCGGCGAGCGGCCGGCGCAGGAAGTAGGGGCGCGTCGGCATCGCGTCCGGGGGGAGCGCGACCGGGATCTCGAAGCGCGCGAGCTCGCCGGGCGCCACCTCGCGGCCCGCGACGGATGCGGGCGCCGCGAACCCCTCCGCCGCGAGATCGATCCGCTCCACGCCGACCGGCTCGGGACCCGAGTTCCAGAGCGTCACCGCGAGCGACACCTCCGAGCCGGGCAGCAGCTCCTCGCGCGCCGCCGTGGCGTCGAAGGCGAGCCCGGCGGCGACCGCCAGCCCCTCGCCCGCCACCGCGAGCTTCTCCTCGACGAGCGCGCGCGCCGCGGCGGCGCCCGGGTCGGCGCTCGCCACCAGGAGCGCGGCCGCCTCCGAGAGCCCGGCGTGGAGGCGCGCGAGCCCGTCCACGAGCCCCGCGCCGGCGCCCGGCCGCAGCTGCGCGCGCAGCTCCCGCGCACCGGCCTCGACCGCCGCGAGGAGCGGCGCTACCTCGGTCGCGACCGCGGGCGGCGCCAGCGCCGCGATGCCGGCGAGCGAGGTGTCGGTGCCGGCGAAGAGGTCCGGGGACGGCCCGCCGCTCCCTCCGGCGAGCCAGATCCAGCGCCCGTCGCGGGGCCCGAGATCGAGCAGCCGTCCCATGTCCTGGGAGCGGTGGCGGCTGCGCGCCGCACCCGCGATCTGGTAGAGGGAACGGCCGCTCCACGGGTCGAGGCGGCCGAGCGGGAAGAGCGCCGCCTCCCCCTCGCGGTCGAACCAGCCGGAGCGCCAGAGGCTCGCCACCTCCCAGCGCGCCGTGCCCGCCGGGGCCGCCGCGCGCCAACCTTCCGGGCCGCGCGGGTCGCGGGAGCGCCGGTACGCCTCGGCCGCCACCCAGCCGGCCGCCTGGTGCTGGCCGTGGCCGCCGCGCCCGTCGTCGGGGAAGACGCTCACGATCACCTGCGGGCGGAAGCGGGCGACGACCCGCAGCGTGTCGGCGAGGAGCGCCGCGCGCGGCCAGCGCGAGAGCGTCTCCGCGAGCGAGCGCGTGTAGCCGAAGTCGTGCGCACGGGTGAAGAACTGCCGCGCCCCGTCCAGGCGGCGGGCGGCGAGGAGCTCCTCGCTGCGCAGCAGGCCGAGCCCCACCCCCTTCTCCTCGCCGATCAGGTTCTGCCCCCCCTCGCCGCGCGACAGCGAGAGGTACGCCGCCTCGCCTCCCATCCCCTGCGCGACCGCCACCAGCGCCGCCCCGTCCTCGTCGTCCGGGTGGGCGGCGATCACGAGCAGGCGACGGTGGGTCGAGAGCTTCGCGAGCGCCCGGTCGAGGGCCGGCAGCCCGCCGTTGCCCGCCGGCTCGAGCGCGGGGGGCAGGACGGAGGGGGCTGCACCGGCGGGCGGCGCCACCGGGGTGCCGGGGGCGAAGGCGAGGAGGAGCGCCGCCAGCGCGCGGCGCGCGAGGGCGCGGGAGGGGCGGGACATGGCGCGCCATTCTAGCCCCCGGCCCGCCCTCCGCCCGCACACCGGAGAGCGCGCGGCCAGGTCAGCGCAGGGCCCGCGGGATATGCTCCCGCCGCCATGTCGACCGCCCCCGCCGAACCCGCCCTCCGCGACGCCTTCCGCCGCTGGGGCTACCTCCAGGCCGATCTCGACCCCTTCGGCCGGCTCCTGCCGCTCCCCGTCCCGGAGCTCGACGAGGCCGGTCCCGCAGCGGACGACTTGCGCCGCACCTACTGCGGTCCGATCGGGGTGGAGTTCATGCAGATCCCCGACCGGGAGCGGCGCGATTGGATCGCGGCGCGGATGGAGGCCGAGCCGCCGGCCGTCGACCGGCGCCACGTCTTCACCTACCTGCTCCGCGCCGAGGTGCTCGAGCAGGTGCTCCAGGCGCGCTACACCGGCAACAAGCGCTTCTCGATCGAGGGGGTCGCGGCGCTCGTCCCGCTCCTCAACGAGGTCCTCGACGCCGGCGCGGAGAGCGGCGCCGAGCAGGCGGTGCTGGCGATGAGCCACCGCGGCCGCCTGAACGTGATCGCCCAGGTCGTGGGCAGGAGCCCGGTGGAGATCTTCGCCGGCTTCGAGGACGTCGACCCGAAGAGCATTCTCGGCGGCGGCGACGTGAAGTACCACCTCGGCGCCACCGGCCTGCACGCGACCGCGAGCGGCCGTACGCTGCGCATCCACCTCGCCTCGAACCCGAGCCACCTCGAGGTGATCGCCCCGGTGGCGCTCGGGCGCTGCCGCGCCAAGCTCGAGCGGCTCGGCGACCGCAGCGGGCGGCGCGTGCTGCCGGTCGTCATGCACGGCGACTCGGCGTTCGCCGGCCAGGGGGTCACGGCCGAGACGCTGAACCTCGCCACCGTGGACGGCTTCTCGGTCGGCGGCACGGTGCACGTGATCGTGAACAACTGGATCGGCTTCACCACCGAGCCGCACGCCTACAACAGCACGCGTTTCGCGAGCGACGCCGCCCGCCGGCTGCCGATCCCGATCTTCCACGTCAACGCCGAAGATCCCGACGCGGTGGTGCGGGTGGCGCGGATCGCCACCGACTACCGCTCCACCTTCGGCTCCGACGTCGTCGTGGATCTGATCGGCTACCGCCGGTACGGCCACAGCGAGATCGACGACCCGACGATCACCCAGCCGCTGCTCTACCAGCGGATCCGCGCCACGCCGCCGCTCTACCGCAGCTATGCCGAGCGGGCCGGCCTCTCCCCCGAGGAGACCGAGGCCGCGGCCGGCCGGGTCCGGACCGAGCTGATCGCCGCCCAGGAGGAGGCGAGCCGGCTGACGACGATCCCGCTGCTGCGCGAGCTACCCGGCTACTGGGGAGCGTACCGGGGCGGCTGCTTCGATCCGGCCCTCGAGGTCGCGACCGGAGTGCCCGCCGCGACCCTCGCCGAGCTCGGCGAGGGGCTCACCCGCGTGCCCGACGGCTTCCACGTCCATCCGAAGGTCGCGAAGCTCCTCGAAGAGCGGCGACAGATGGCGCATGGCGAGCGCCCGCTCGACTTCGGCGGCGCCGAGGCGCTCGCCTTCGCCACGCTGGTGGCCGCCGGCACGCCGGTGCGGATGAGCGGCCAGGACAGCCGCCGGGGTACGTTCGCCCAGCGCCACGCGGTCCTCATCGACGTCGAGACCGGCGCCGAACACACGCCGCTCGCCCATCTGACGCCCGGACAGGCGCGCTTCGAGGTCTACGACTCGCCCCTCTCCGAGCTCGCGGTGCTCGGCTTCGAGTACGGCTTCTCCCGGGACGCTCCGGAGACGCTGGTGCTCTGGGAGGCGCAGTTCGGCGACTTCGCCAACGGCGCGCAGATCCTCATCGATCAGTTCATCGCCGCCGGCGAGGACAAGTGGGGACTGCTCTCCGGCCTCGTCCTGCTCCTCCCGCACGGCTACGAGGGGCAGGGACCGGAGCACTCCTCGGCGCGGATCGAGCGGTACCTGCAGCTCGCGGCCGAGGAGAACATGACGATCGCCCAGCCCTCCACCGCCGCGCAGTACTTCCACCTGCTGCGGCGGCAGGCCCTGCGCCCCTGGCGCAAGCCGCTCGTGCTCTTCACGCCGAAGAGCATGCTCCGGCACCCCCGCGCCGCCTCGCCGCTCGCCGAGCTCACGCAGCCGCGCTTCGCCGAGCTGCTCGGCGATCCGGAGGCGGGGGCGGCGACCCGGCGAGTGCTCCTCGCCTCGGGCAAGATCCTCCACGAGCTGCGCGCCGAGCGGGCGCGGCGCGGCGCCCCGGCGGAGATCGCGATCCTCGGCCTCGAACAGCTCTACCCGTTCCCGGCCGCGGCGCTCGCCGCCGAGCTCGCCCGGCTGCCCGCCGCCCGCGAGCTCGTCTGGGTTCAGGAGGAGCCGGGGAACATGGGGGCGCTCGCCTACGTGCTCCCGCTGCTCGAACAGGCCGCCGGCGGCCGGGCCGTGCGCTCGGTCAAGCGCTCACCCTCGGCGAGCCCGGCCACCGGCTCGGCCAAGGCCCACGCGATCGAGCAGCGGGCGCTCCTCCAGCTCGCCTTCGCCTGAGGGCGGCTCCGCCCCGCCCTCAGCCGGCCAGGCGCCGGTTCACCTCGGCCCAGGAGACGACGTTCCAGAAGGCGTCGATGTAGTCGGCGCGCCGGTTCTGGAACTTCAGGTAGTAGGCGTGCTCCCAGACGTCGAGGCCGAGCAGCGGCCGGCGGCCCTCGGCGAGCGGCGTGTCCTGATTCGGGGTGGCGTGCACGAGCAGGCCATCTTTCCCCACGCTCAGCCACGCCCAGCCGGAGCCGAAGACCCCGAGCGCCGCCGCGCGGAACCGCTCCCGGAAGGTGTCGAAGCTGCCGAAGGCGCCCCGGATCGCGTCGGCCACCGCGCCGGTCGGCGCCCCGCCCGCCCCGGGCGCGAGCTCGGTCCAGAAGAGCGAGTGGTTGAAGTGGCCGCCCCCGTGGTTGCGCACCGCCGTCCGGACCGCCTCGGGGACCTGGTCGAGCCCGGCGAGAAGGGTTTCGAGCGCTCTGCCGGCGAGCTCCGGAGCCTTCTCGATCGCCGCGTTCAGACCGTTGACGTACGCCTGATGGTGCCGATCGTGGTGGATCGTCATCGTCAGCTCGTCGAGGTGCGGCTCGAGCGCCGCGGCCGGGTAGGGCAGCGGCGGGAGCGTGAACGGCTCCTTCGCCGCCGGGGCGGGCGGCGCCGGAGCCTGGCCGGAGGCCAGGCGGGGGGCGGCGGCCACGGCGAGGGTGCCGAGGCCGAGGGTGGTGAGCATCTGCCGGCGGGTCAGCGGCATCGTGGGTCTCCTCGGGATCGGGGTTCGGTCCGGGGCGGTCTCTCCGCTCCGGACACCGGGGATCTCCCGCCGGCCGGCGGGGCCGGCGCGCAGGAAGACCCCCGGCGACTGCGGTGGCCCGCGCCTCAGTCGAGGACGAACGTGAGGCGGAGGATCACCTGGTACTCGACGATCTTATCTCCCTCGATCTTCACCTTCTGCTCGCTCACCCACGCCCCCTTGAGGCCGTGGAGGGTCTGCGAGGCGCGGGCGACCCCCTTCTTGATCGCATCCTCGAAGCTGACGGGCGACGTGCTGCTGATCTCGGTGATCTTGGCGACGGTCATGGAGCCTCCTCACGGGATCCGGCCGCGCGGGAGTGCGCGGGCACCCCCACCATGCCCGCCCGTGCCCGCGCTGTCAAACCCGGCCGTATTCAGCTCCCCGGCGGCGCCTCAGGGGGCCTTGCCGCTCCAGCGGCTTGTGTCGCCGCTCTCGAAGCCGTCGGCGAAAAGGTCGTCGAGCTCGGGATCGACGAAGCCGCGCACGACGATGTCGTCCACCCACCAGCCGTTGCGCTGGACCGAGCCGTCCGAGGTGAGGCGGAAGCGGAACCGCGCCGTGGCCACCCCTTCGAGCTGGGGCAGCGGCAGCGTCACCGTCTGCCAGGTCGTGGCGTTGCCCGAGAAGCGCGCGACCTCGCTCCAGGCGCCACCCGTCGAGATCTCGACGCGGCAGAAGTCCCACCCCGACTCGGTTTCGTACCGCTGCGCGTAGACGAGCTCGACCCCGTGCGCCGCGGAGAGATCGAGCACCGGCGAGGTGAGCGAGGTGTCGGCGTAGTTGCCGTAGTTGGTCCCCGGGCTGTCGGTCCAGGAGTGGGTCGGGCTGTGCGCCGCCTCGGTGGTGATCGCCCAGGGCGTCTGGGCCGTCCAGCCGGTATTCCCCCGCTCGACGTCGTCGGCGAAGAAGGTGACGATCGGAGTCAGCGCGAACTCCTCGACATGGACCTGGGAGGAGCCGAGCACCACCCCCGTGACGGTGGCGGGCAGGTGATCCGGAGCGCTCGCCCGCAGGTCCCAGGTCCCCTCGGGCACCTGCAGCTCGTAGGCGCCGGTCACCGGGTCGGTCGCGGTCGAGAACGGCCCGGCGCTGACGGTCGCCGCGAGCCCGGCGTGGCTCACCGCGTCGCGCACATGGCCCGTGACGACCGGCGCGGTCACCGGATCGATCACCCAGAGGAAGACCGCCGAGACCGCCCCGGTGCTGCCCGCGGCATCGGTCCCCTGCAGGTAGAGGGTGTGCCGGCCCGGCGCGAGCCCGGTGGTGTCCACGTTCGCGCTCACCGCCTCGACCTTCTGGTCGAAGAGGCCGTCGACGGCCGCGAGCGGCCGGGGTACCGCTCCGGGCCGCCAGGGCGGGGTGTCGAGGTAGTAGCTGCCGGCGGCGATCGTCTGCGTCGGCTCCACCCCGTTCACGGTCGAGAAGCGGGTGTCGTCGAGGGTGGCGGTGAGCACCGCCGTCTCGCCGGGGGCGATGACGGCGGGCGTCACCCCGGGCGCGACGACGTCGGGGCCGGCCGGAGTCAGGTACGGGGTGCGGGCGACCTTCGCCGCGTAGCGCAGCGCCGGCAGGTTGTCGGGCAGGATCGTCTGCTCGAAGACCGAGCACGACTGGAAGAAGGCGGTTCCGAGCTCGAAGGTGTAGGCGGCGATCCCGAGGTCGCCGTAGGCGAAATCGTCGGTCGAGCCGTCGG
>Ga0255343_1004357_pt1 | contig 14065 bp, 9 predicted proteins | sample wastewater_treat_4_FD_192413 | JGI IMG/M metagenome (GOLD analysis project Ga0255343, IMG submission 192413) | Wastewater microbial communities from Lulu Island WWTP, Vancouver, Canada - plant16 | ecosystem: Engineered > WWTP > Wastewater > Unclassified | place: Canada: Vancouver, British... | reverse complement strand
AGAAGCTTTTGGACATGTAACAAATTCTCTAACTCCTGGTGATGTATCTTTTGATTTCAATGTTCTTTCTTTTACTCCTGGTGTAAATGCAGGGGTTGTGCAAGATATTGAGTCAAAATTTTTTGATCTTTCTTTGGCTCTTGCGTATCTTTGTAAGCTTAATCCGACAATGTCTCAATTTTGGAGTCAAGTGAGGATACAGGAGTTTATTGACGGGTTCCCAAATATAACATTGGGAGCAGGGGATAAACTTTCAGATTACGATCCTAATAAATGTTTTATTAGGTCTGCAACTGTTGCAGAGGAAAAGTCAGAAATGGTAAATCTTGCATTAGCAGATGCAGAAAAGAGGGCAAAATATTTTTGGGGTGCTCTTAAACTAATGCAGGCTAATAATACTTTCCTTGTTTGCCATGCAGAACCAAATGATTTAAACGGTTCAGCAGTGAATATTCTTTCTGAGATTCTTGCAGTATGGTTTGCAAAGAAAAACAGTTCAGGATTGTATGTAGGAAATAAAGTGCATAATATTAGGTTGACAGGGTCTAATATTAAACCTCTTGGCTGGGCTTCTCCTTTAAATACTGCAGTAAATGAAAACGATGCAGGAGCTGTAAATATTCTTGGGGAAAAACATGTAGCTTATCTGCAAACTATTTCTGATAACTCTTTAGAAGATTGTAGACTTACTTCAGCAAGAACTCTTGATGGTATTTCTTTGAATGCTAAGATGATTTCTAAATGGGTTGATTATCGTTCTGCGATGGATTGTGCCAATATGATAACAGACAGAGGAACTTTAACAGATCCAGTGCTTACAAATAATGAAGCGTATACACGGATACAATCAATTGTTGGAACTAATTTGGCAAGATTTTCAAATATTAACAGATTGTATAATGTTAAATTAACCTTCCCTTCTTTTACAGAAGCGAAAAAAGGTTTAACAGCTTTAGAAGCGGCGTCAGCATGGTCAGCTCTTTATGTTGACGATTTAGATAAAGTAACCGTAACTGGTGGTATTTCAGAAATTTAAAGGAGGTAGCTATGTCTTTTGGTCCTAATAGATGGGGGGTTCACCCCCGTTCAACAGCAATAAAGGCTGGCGGTATTCAAATGCGTTATCGTCACCCAAAATTAGCTGGGCATGTTTCTGTAGGAACTCACATTGATGAGATAGATGTCAGCAGAGCATGTAAATTGAATGATACTTTTTTAGACGCTCAACCAGCAATGGATAGTGCATATCAAGAAGTATTGGTTGATGGTTCTGTTATAACTATCACTAATAATCTTCTTGCGGGTGTGCTAACTTTGCAGGTGCTTGAGCAAGGTGGTTTTGTGGGTAGAGGTTGTTTTATTACAGCTTTGCAATTGGTTCAATCAAGTGGTGATAGTGTTGGCGGGACATTTACTGTTAAAAGAAATTTTGACGGTATAACAAGATTTCGTGTTTATTATGGTGTCTTTGTTAAAAATGTTCCGCATGAAAGAGTTGCTGGTAATGCTGTTGTGCCTTATCCTGTTCAGCTTTATTATGCAGGTTGGTTCGATGGAATTGGTGCAGAAGACGCATCTACTGACGAATATATCTGGGCTGTTGGTAATAGTAGAGGAACAAAAGGAACTTATAAACCTTTTAAAGAAAATCTTAAAGATACTACAGAGCCAGCTTCTAATATTGTTGCTTCTGTTCCATTGCATTCAGACCTTACAGGCGGTAATGTCGATGATCTTACAGCGTTTATTGACATTCCTGGTGTTAAGCCTCCGACAGAGGATACAAGTGGTGCAGATATACCATTGAATTATAATTATGGTAAGCTTGATTACCAGCAACCACCAAACGGTTTGTCTGTTTCTGATATGCGAGCTTTTGAGACTACACCTTAATAAAAAGCCCCCTGCTATAGGGGGTTTTTAATTGACAAAAAAATATAGATATGTTAAGATTTTCATATTAAAATATAAGGAGAGAATATGGAAGATTTAGCGAAAACAGTAACAGGGCATGAAAAACCGAGAAGTTTTATAATTGATTCTTCTATACTTGAAGGCGTGGAAGAGTTTGAGGCTATAAAAGAAGAGATTAAACAAAATCGAGTTATTTTTGAATTTCCTGAAGGATTAAATGACGTTGATTTAATTGATCGTTGCCGAATGCTTTTTTCTACTGATAATTTTGACCTTTGTTATGAAACTGTTGTTGCAATGTTAGAGGGGAAGCCAGTTAGAGTTTTTTTGAAAAATTATGATAATAAAACAACAACACTTTTTGCTGAATTTCAAGTTACTCATAAAGAAATGGATTTAAAAGGTATTCCTGTTTTAAATGAATATCCGATAATTGTTAATTGGTTGGTAGAATTTATTGTAGGGTTAGAGCTAAAAAAGTGTCCACTGCCTTTGACACCGTCTTTGGTGGCGGAGGCAGAGACCGAAGAAAGAAGAAACAAAAAAAAGAAACAGAAACAGAAACAGCAGATGACCCAGCGGTGAGTTATTTTAAAATGTTAAAACAAGAAAAGTTTCCGAATGATTTACTGTTTCTTGCTTATAATTTTTATAAATACTTTCATCAAAAACCAAAAAATTATTTTGAATTGTTTGAATTTAGTAAAATAAAAGAAATAGAGTTTCTGCTTGAAAATTATTTAAAAAGATTGAGTGAAATGAAATGAATAAAAATAATAAAGATAATAAAGATAATATTGTTGACCCACTAATAGAAGAACAGGAAAGATATGGAATAAAAGGGGGAATAAAATTTGATAAGGCGAAGCCAAATACTGACGTTCGTATTTATCAGGATTTAGTGAATTTTATTAAAAGTGTGCAAGGTTTAGGAGGCTCAGGAGGTGTCGTTGGTAAACATCAAATTGGTCCTGATAACTTTGCACAAATAAATGCCTTTTCTGCTCCGTCAACCAGAGATAAAGTTAAGCAACGTTTAGAAAGGCAACTGACACAATATTTAGAAGAAAAATATGCTGATAAAGCTGAGGCGTCAAATATGACAATCCCTGAATTTTTAAAGAGTCAAGGGATTTCAGGATTGAAAGAAATACCAAGAGGTAAAAAAAGAAAATATACATTTTATGAAGATAGTGATTTAATTGAGACAGTTCAAAATCCATTAACAGGTTCAAACGAGAAATTGTTGAAGGCGTTTTTAAATAAAACTGGTTCTGTTATGGAGACTTTTGGCGGAACAAATGAAGGACGGAGATTACGGGCATTTGTTACTGCTGACGAAGCAAAATATCTTAGAGCAAAAACAGAAGAAACAGCGGAGTCTTTAAATACTGGAACTTATAATAAAGCTGATTTAGAAGCAATTTATGGCACACAAGACCAAAGATTAAAAGCAAAACTTAGAAAAGGTGAAGCAAAAAATCTTTTAATTGCTGACCTTATGAACGACAAAAATTCTCCTGCTGTTGGCGCAGTTCGAGCTGAGATATTAAAGCAGAGATCTAAAAAACTTTTGCGGGAACAACTAACTGAAGAAATGGGGCTTAATGTAAAAGATGAAAGACAGGGAGCATTAAAAACGGGGAAAGGAACTGCTCTTCTTGCCGCTGTGGTTATAACAACAGCAATTTTAGGAACGATTAAAACACTTATTTCAAGTATGCTTTCTGTGCTTAAAAAAATTTCCGCTGATATGGGTAAACTTATCCAGGATTCTGCTGAATTAGGTTTGAACCCTGAATTATTGGATAGGATGCGTAGATGGGGGCTGGCAAATCCAACTTATACGGGAAATAATGAATTTTTATTGATTAATGCTCTTAAAGAATACAATAATAGATTTGGAAATATTTTGCGTCTTGACGCAAATAAAGATTTTAATTCTTTAGCTTATAACAAATATCATAAGTTAATTACTACAGTAGTTCAGAGTTCTATAAAAGAAGATCCATATGGAGGCTTAAGCGAGGTTTTTAATACTTTAGCAAGAGCATATCTTGAATCGGGTAAAAGTGCTCAAGAATTAAGAAGGCAAGCAATTGCTTTGACAGATACTTTTACAGGGTCAGTTTCAACTGCTTATATAGCTTTAATAAAAAGTGCTGAAGCGAACGGACGTTTGTCAGAGAAAACTGTAGGAAATTTTCTTGAGGCGAATTTAGATCCAAATTATATAGACCGTCTTTCAATGGGTGTTCATGTCGACCAGTTAACAGGTGGGAGCGCAGATGTTGTCGGTGTTGAGGGGAACGCCAAAGTAATGAATGATTTACTTGGTGACATGAATAAAATTGAAAACGCTCTCTATATGATGTTAGTTAAAAATTTAGATGCAATAATCCAACTTCTTTTTGGTATTGCGAGAGTGCTTTTAAAAATTGCAAACGCTTCTGATGTTGAAGGGGCTAAAGAGGCATTAAAGGTATTAGATTCAACAGAAAAGAGAGTGGCAGAAGAAGGGGTAAAAAATTTAATGATTAACACTCAAAAATTTTACCAGGACGCTGAGAATCTTCTTACAGGTGAATTAAAGAAACAAGGTTATAAAGATGAAGGTCTAAAAAAAGCGAGAGAAGAAATAATAACAACATTATTAGCAAAATCTCCGTTGGACAAAAAATATTCTTTCCTGCAGAAGAATCCTGCAGTTTTTTCTCAAATTTTAGATGATTTAGCGGCGTATGAAGAAGGAGCAAGGCAAACAAATAAATCTTTACTTGCGGCGAAAAAAGGTTCTTTTACAACAACTGGAATCGGATTTAATTTATTCACCGCAGGGGAAAGAAACGCATTCCGTGAAGCATACGGTGTTACTGGTTATCCAGCAAGATACACGAATGTTAGTAGAGCTTTAGGGCTGCATGTTAGTCAAGACTTTTTAACTGAGATGAACACAACGTTTAAATCCCCAATAAAAACCTCTCTTAATACAAAAGCCTATCGTTATCGTCAAGATGTGCCTTTTGTTTCAGGCACTATTGAAGAGCCTGATTATTTTTTTGAAAAAAGAAGAATAAACCCTGATAGATTACAGGAGCAGATGAATCAAGTTATTAAAAATATAACACCTTTTAAAAAAGGTAAATCTTCTCAAAAATCTACCAACACAGGGTTTTTACTGCCTGATGAGACATTTAATTATTTAGCGCCAATATCTCCTATTACACCGTTAATTAGTAAAGGTGGTGTTTCTAATGAACCTTTTGAAGTGATAAATAGAGTTGAAATAATGGTGAATGACAAATTAGTTTCATCAAATGTAGGAACGTTAGCGGAAGAGAATAAACGAAGATATTTTAATAACAGTGCGAACGTGACAATGGGGTAATATATGGGTGGGATTTTTTATCGTTATGATGATAGTAAAGAAAAAAGAGCTTTAATTATTCCTACTGTTTTACGAGTTACAACAGAAGAAATTGAATATTGGTCAAATATGACTTGTTTATATGATAAATTCTGGGAGTTTGACCCAAATATATCAACTTTGCCTATTTCATTTTTTTATATAACCAGTTTAAGGGAAGTAATCAAAGCTCAAGGAGCAGAGAAAAGAGTTATTGTTTATGAATCACCAACAACAGACCAGTCCAGTTATGGTTTTAATCCAAAGATTGCTTTTCATCCTTCATATAAAAACAATCTTGAAGTTATTATGGATAATGTTGTTGTTCAACCGAAACAATACCAAATGGAAATCATTATTCCTGATAGTTTAATCGGTCCTTATCATAGACAAGGTTTACAGCGATTACAAGCGTTAGTTTATTATATTGATAAAGTTGTTATGGGGCATGATACAAAACTTGGTGATGCCGTGCATGCAACTCTTGGTGTGAGTCAAACTGTTTTTGATGTGGTGGAAACAACAAGTAATCTTGCGGATATTATATTAGGAATAATGGGCAGTTCTGCTCAATTTTCAACAATAAATAAAAATTCAATCGAAGCTATGGCTTCAAAGGGGCATGTTTTAGTATTTAAAAAATGGACAGGGTATAATTATAGTTATGGTATAATAACAGATATTGAAATTAGTAAAAAGCCAGCGGAGCAGGGGATACATAGAGGTGTTATAACATTTCAAGAAACTCCAATTTTAAATATTACAAATAAAAAATTTCAAACAACTTTATCAAAATTTGTTAAAGTTATGGAAATTTCTAAAGCAATAAATTTAACTTTGGCGAGGCCTTTTATGTGGCTTTCTGGTGTGGAAACAGAAGCTGGCTCCGTCGGTTCAATTTCAAAATAAGAGGTAAATTATGGATATAAGATTAAAAAAATCAAATTTTGTAGATAATAGATATAGCATACAATATGGTGTAAATAAAGTCGCAACTTTTATTGTTATTCAGGAAAGTTTTTCAGGGAATAATAAATTAGGTGTCATTGATAGAGTGAATATCTTTATTGAGATTTATAATGAAACAGGGGAAAAGATTTTAGGGACATTTGGCACCTCTGTTATCGGAATCGGAGATAACTATGTTGGAATTTACTCTGAGAAACCAGAGTTAATCGGGAAACTTTTGACTTGGGATAACATGGAAGATTGTGTGATAAGGCTCTATGAATAAACATTTAATACAAAGCGTTGATTTTAGGAATAATGATTACTCTGGTCTTTTTGACAAGATAATAAATATTAAATTCACACGTAAAAATGGTGAAGTTTTTACGATTCGTTCTGACTATGAGCCTGTATTTTTTGAAGGTAAATTATATTTTAAAACTTGTCAACCAAAACCAGAGATAAGAGTTCAGTTTACACAATATCAAGCCACAATGATTAACATTGATATTTTTATAACAAATTTTAATGTTATAGAAAATATTCAGACTTCCTCTGATTTAGATTTAATAAATGCAGGTGAGGTAATTGTTAAGCAACGTATCAATCAAGGCTCGTTGACAAATCAGCCAAATAACTTATTGACACGACTTGGGAATACTGTGGTTAAAGCTGAAATTGAAATGGGTTATAGGAATCAATTTTTCAACTGGGCACAATATTCTGTTGACCCGTTAAAAATTCAAGAAACTTATAATGCTTTTATAAATTTAACCTTACCGCAAGAAGGTCTTTCAACTGAGGAAATTTTAAAAACACAAAGCTTTTTTAAAGCCCAGCGGCGTTGCAGTGTCGTTATTGAATGGGCAACAAATATCAGTAATCCTCCTGACAGAGTTACTCAATTTCATGGTTATGTCGGGACCACAGACGCTGGCTTCCAGCCTTTCTCTTTGATTTCTCTGGATTGTGCCTCTGAAGGCGGGGCGAGAGGTTTAATCACAAAAGAGGATATTTTGAAAGGGTTGGATGACGAATATTATAATATTGATGAAGTAAAAAATACTAAAAATAATATAATCGGGTTCAAAAATTATTTTAATTACGGGAAGCCTTTTACTCTGTTAGAGGGTTATTGTTTTCACATGGTAACCAGAAGATTTATTAGATCTAATGTTGATATAAAAAGAAATGAATTATTAGAAGAAGCGGCGTTAAATTATATAACAAATTCCTCTTTAAACGTAGAATTTGACGCAATTAAATTAAGAGTTGAGCAAAGTTTATACAATGTTGAATATCAATATTTTCCGCAATATTTTACAAAAACAAAAGATAATTTATTACAATTATCAGATAAAGCTCCTGATGATTTTAAAGAAAAACTCAGAAAATCTGTTATATCAATTTTAGTTGAATATTTTGTCGGCATTAGGTTTACGATTAAAAATCTTCCTGATTACAGAAAACTTTATTTAAAAATTAGAGATAAAATTGATTCATCTATACAAACGATTAGTGAAGGAAAACAAACAACAACGAAGTATGGTTCATTGGCTTGGTGGGAAGCCTCTGAATTGGTCGAAAAAGAAGTATTAAATGATAAATTAAAATCATTATTTAATGTATCTGACCAACAAATGAAAAACACTCTCAGACGCACAGAAGTAAAAATTGAAAAAAATTTAAAAGCCAGCAGCGAATATATATTAAATTTAGAAAAAGGTGAGTATGCTTTTAAAGATTGTTATTTTGAAAATAAAATAACAGGAAATGACTGGATAGTTCCAACACAAAATATTCGGACATCTGTTCCTTTGAAAAAGATAAATGGTAAAATTTTATATTTTTCTCCGCCAAAGTCAATTAGTAACGCTTATCCTTATTTTGAGGGAAAAGCTAATAAAATTAGTGTTAAATGTTTTTCAGGAATGCTTGAAATTCGAGACGCTTATATGTTTGGTGTCCCTGTGCTTTGTTCTGAAAAAGCTTCAGCATTTTTTGAAAAAGCACATCAAGACGAAAAAACTGTTGTTGTAAATTTTATGTCAGACCCGCAATCTCAGGTAGAATGGATTTGCAGGACATGGAAATTAAAGTATTATAAATTAAACAATGGTGGTTTTTATATTTATTCCCAGACAGAATCTTCCAGAGAAACAATGGCTCAAGATTTTGTTTTGCGTCAATCGAATGGACCATTTAAAATTCCAGCCATTTATGATATGACTCTGGAGCCTGTTAGAAAAATTAGAATGCCTTTTATTAGCTTTTTGAATCCTATGACATTAGTTGAATGGAACTCAACAGCTATGATTGGCTCAATGATTAGTTACTATTATCAGCCCAATAAAGGTCGTAACTTTTTTATGGTGATAAAAAGTGCGATAGATTTTTCAACAACAGGGGAAGAAAATATTATAGAACTGGATTTAGTTGACGCTGAATATGTTGACCCAGAAGATGTCCCTGTAAGATTACTAACACAACAAGAGAAAAAAGAAAAAGGTAAAATATTATATACAAATGTTGTTATAATCCCTGATTATTCTTTAAATAATTGGCTGAAAATCTTTGACAGTCCAATTTGCAATTTGCGAACAGTTATTCAATTTTGGGAGGAGCAAGAAAATAAAGACGTATTATTTTATAATTTATTCAAACAATGGAACGCAACTCTTTTTAATTTTGTTGCAAAAGATACCAAAGGAAACTGGGTAAATCCTAAAGGAAAATCCTTTGTAGACAATCAAATAATGGAATTAAAGAAAGAGACTTTAGGTGAATCTTTGTTTCCTGAAATTGAAAAATGTATGGCTAAAATTTCTAACCCAAAATTAAAAAGAATTTTTGCAAAATTCCCTTTAATGCCGTCTGTCTCTGATTACTCTAATATGAAAGAGGAAGACTCAAATTATATTTTAGTTTATCAAAATGGTCTTTGGACACGAATGGAAAAGAAAGCTATTGAGTCTTTAATTCAAATAACAGAGGAATAATATGGACGCTTTTGAATTAAATAAATATAATCCAATAGATTTTGTCAAAGTAATTTTATCAGAAACTTTAATTGTAGGATACGGCTATATTACTGAAATAGATTTTGATTCTGTTATAGTTACGCTTTCTGTAACAGATAAAAGCTTCGCAGAAAAAGTGCGTTGTGTTTTTATGAGTTTTGGTGATGAAAAATTTTCTTTTGTGACTAAACCAGAAATTGGAATGAGAGTAGTTATTTTAGCTCCTGTGAAAATTGAGAAAAGAGGTTTCAATTCTTATCGGGAAACTGAGCTTTCAGAGAGGAGAGATTATATTTTTAATGAGAATCCAATTAGTTACAGCAGCCAGTTAGCTCTTTGTTTCCCAATGATTAAATCTCAGGAGCATTCAAAGACGTCTTTGATTTTTGACCAGACAGGTGTTTTGTTAAATAGCGAAGAAAACTTTTTAAACATGTTCCGTCAGGAATTTATTACACATTTTATGGGAAACTCTCTTTTTGTTTTCCATGAAAATACAATGACAACAATTGATATTCAAGGGAGCATAAAGAAAACCTTTGGAATGATAGAGGGGCAAAACGGAAACGAGGCAGAAGGGGAATATGTTTACCAGTCAACTTTTGGTAGATATAGTAAAATAAAGACAGAAATAGAAGGAAGTTTAGATGTTGTTATAGGGAAAAGATACGAATATCCTTTTAAAGAAAACAAAGGAAATCTTATCGATTCCAGTGCTCCTGTAACCTTGTTACTGAGTTCTTCTGCACCTGTTACTATGCAGACAGATTCACCAGTGACATTAAGTTTTGGTGAGCATTCTAAATTATCTTTAAACCATAACTCCCCTGTTGAAATTTCTTTTGGGGATAGTGTTGTTAAGATTACTGCGGATAAGGATAATGGTTTAAATATACAACTTAAAGGAGCAAATAAAATTCAGGTAACAGCAGAAGACGGAAAATTAAAAATGGGGAATACTCAAGGGACTCTTAAAACTATTTTAGATAAGATCGCTGATTTGTGCTCTACAATTCAAACAACTGGTGTTACACCACCAGAAGGTTCCCCGATAACTTTATCTCTTGACCCAGCATTAGTTACAAAATTTTCAAACGAATTAAAAAATTTAATTGCAGAGATTTTAGAATAAACTTGACAAAATTTTAGTAAAACGATAGGAAAATATGTATGGCAAATTTAAATAGTTCCTTTGATGAGATTTTAGCTGAGCTTGCTGATACTTTTGATAATGAATTAGCGGACGCAAATCGTAAAATCGTTCGTTCTACAGCTAATAAATTGTGGCTTATTTTAAGAGCTTTTGCCAGAGGTCTTTTTAATCTTTATCAAGTTGTTGCAGCTCTTAAAACTAAATTTGACCCGATGTATTGTTCGGATGAAGATTTATATGCTTTAATGCGTATGACAGGGACAAAGTTAAGAGATGGCAAAGCAAGTTTGTTAACTGTAGTTGTATGGAATAATAATCAAATAACAAATAAAATTTTTCCTTTGGGTGTGTATACATATTCCTCTGTTGAAGGAGTTAATTTTAGGCTAGAGTTACATGAAGACCATGTTATACCTGCTAACTCCTTTAAAAAGTTTGACTTTTACAGTTGTATTGGTAGCGAACCGTTGACAGGTTCTTATAGCGTAAGTTATAATACAAATATAACAGTGCAACGGGAAGACAATCAACCGATTGACTTAGATTTTAGTTTTGACTGTGAAGACAACAGCGGTAAATTAGGTAACACAGGAGAAACATTATTTGAGTTTAGAAAAAGGATTCTTTCTGACAACAAAAGACAAGAAATCCTTTATATCCTTGAGGAAAGATTAAAAGATTTACCAAATATCCATGAATGCAGTATACTTTATAATCCTTCTGTTTATCCTGTTTCATCTCCTTACTTAAAAGATGACGGAGTGAACTATGTCCCGATTTATCCGCAAACAGTAATGGTCATTTTAACAGGCTCACCATCAAACGATTTTGCTCAAGAATTTTTATCTCTGTGTCCTTTTTCCACTGTAGAACCAGAAGGTGTCGCAGATTATGGTGTTGTTTATTATGAATCAGATATTTACACGGGTGGAAAATTTCCAGTTTATTTCTTGAAACATAGAATTGAAAATTATAATATTATCATAAAATATGGTTACTATTCAAGATTTGTAACACCGATAAATGTTGAGAATGCTTTGGAAGAATTATTATTACCTTTGAAATCTGTTTCAACTTATAAAGAGTTAATAAGCACAGAAGATATTTTTGATTTATTAAGTGCTTATCAAAACCCGTCAGTAAAATTACTCTCTATTGATTTCCAATATAAAGGCGAACTGGTTAAATATATACAGTTAAACAAAACACAAATTGCACAGTTACAAACTATAGTATTCCAGAGGGTAACTTTGTGGGAGTAGAAAAAGCGTTTTTTAGATTTATAAGAGGCGAACTGTTAAACGGTTTCTATATCCGCAAGTTAAACCTTTTACCAAATAAACTTCCTTCTATAAGTGAATTAAAAAATGAATTTTTGTATTGGTTGCACGTCAAGTTTGATACAGAAGACCCAGAATTCCCAATACGACATAATGATTTAAAAGGTATTGCTCAAGTAGCAGGGATTTTGACTATTAGAGGGGCGACTGGTTTTCTTCCTGGATGGTTTCGTCTTTCTGAAGATTATATTATTGCGGGGAAAAATCGTTCAGAAAGAGGGTTAGTTTTACAAGAAACAGGGGAAGTTTTGTATGTTCGAGCTGCACAAGATAATTATTCCACTGACATTTCTGTTGAAGCTTCTTCTGAAAAAAGAATGTCTCTTATTCCTGAAACTGCGACACCTGTAGCATATGTATGGGGGGAATTGGAAACTGTTGTAAAAGATAATGGATTTATAGATGTTGACGTTTTACATGCCACCCCGCCGCCAGGTTATATATGGAATAGTTCAACAAATCAATGGGAATGGAGTTTAGACCCACAAACAAATCCACCGATTCCATTTGTCCCGTTTTATGGGGATAAATATCTTTTTATGACAGAAAATTATCCATTAACAATTGAATTACCTGATAGATTGTTTCAGATTATATTTGAGACGCACCAGATAATTAAATATAACGGTTTAGGATTGAAACATTTACTATATGTTACTGAAAATTTAGTTTCTGATATAATCACAAATTTAAAAATAGAATTATTAGAAGCTTCTTCTGTATATTTTTATAAAATGACTTTTGATAAGGATAGTTCACAATTAAGTGTAAATGACGGCTGGGGGCGTTTTGCTGTCTGGCAGTATTTTGTAAAGAGTAAATTCCCATATATAATTTTTAATGAGGAAGGAACATAATGGCTATAGAGGATTTTAATCATATTAAAAATGTTTTAAATAAATTAGATTCAAAAAGACCTTCAAGGTTTGGTTATACCGAATCAGCAGTAAATGCAATTGGTAATGCTGAAATTGAAGCAATTGAAGGACATTTTATACCAGGAGACACAACTCAAATTAACTCTATTCCTGACCCTGATATGACAAGTCTTGACCCGAATATTATTAACTTAGGTTTCAGGACTCAAGCGGCATCTTTACCCAGAATGGCGGTGAATCATTTTTTTGGGAGGCTAAGTTTAAACCTTTTAAAACTTACAGAGAAAATAAAGTTTTTAGTCAATGAGCACCTTGTTAATAAATATATCACGCCTTCTGGGGAGATATTGGAAAAAGTTCAAATTGAAACAAATTCAGATGAAGTAAAGATTATTCAATTTAAATCTCCTTTAGGGGCACAAACTCCGACAACTGCCTCTGCTCCTGTTACTATTCCTGCAGCAATGTATAATGGAAATGCGGGAATAATGACAGGGCTGGACAAGAAAAAACTTGAAGATTTAAAAACGACAATTGATAATATTGGCGACATAGCTGTCCTACGGACTACAGACCAAACTGTCAATGGTGTTAAAACTTTTGAAAGCATTCCTGTTTTACCATCTTCAGACCCAACAAATGCAAATGAGGCTGTGAGGAAAGCTTATGTTGATAATAACTTTGTGAATCTTGCAACAGACCAATCAATCAATGGGGTAAAAGAATTTAATAGTTATATTCTTTTACCAGCAAGCACTGACCCAACAGACGCACGGCAGGCGGTGAAAAAATCTTACGTGGATAATAATTTTGTAAGTCTTTCAGGGGATCAAACTGTCAATGGTGTTAAAACTTTTGAAAGCATTCCTGTTTTACCATCTTCAGACCCAACAAATGCAAATGAAGCCGTAAGAAAAGCTTATGTGGATGGGAAGTTAAACTCTTTAACAATGCCTGTGGTTGAAATTAGTTCAAATACAACATTATCACCGAATACTATTTATATATTGGTTGGTGGTTCAAATTTAACTTTGAGACTTCCTGCAAGCTGCTCTAAAGGTGATAAAATTATAATTATTGATAAAGGAGTTGGTTTTAAAGTTAGACGTAACAATTGTCGGACAGATACATTAAGATTTGCTCAAGGAGCAATCTGGCTTTCTGCATTTGACGAATACATAAAAAATTATTATGCTCGTTCATCGTGGGAGTTATTTTGTTTAACTAATAACACAGAATGGCAAGAAACACGAACTGACACGGTTACTCTTGTAAGAGGGAAAGGTTACTATATGGGAGGATATAATGGTTCAACATATCTTTCCTCCATCTACGGTCTTAATTTTTCAACAGAAACAGGTGGTCTTATTGGTGCTACATTAAATCAGGGGGTAATAAATGGAGTT
>Ga0255343_1004328_pt1 | contig 14127 bp, 8 predicted proteins | sample wastewater_treat_4_FD_192413 | JGI IMG/M metagenome (GOLD analysis project Ga0255343, IMG submission 192413) | Wastewater microbial communities from Lulu Island WWTP, Vancouver, Canada - plant16 | ecosystem: Engineered > WWTP > Wastewater > Unclassified | place: Canada: Vancouver, British... | reverse complement strand
ATCGAACTCTACGATACCGACGGTGCGGCGGGCGCAGCCAAAGCGGCGGGAATGGGTGCCGGCATTTATGCTTCGCACGACGAAGCATTTGCTTCTCTCAAAAAAATCATGACGATAGAACCCGATGCAAAAAATCAATCGCAGTACGAAACTGCCTATCAAGTGTGGAAAACAAATCTGAATTTACTCAATAATTAACATCAACTCAATTAAAAAAATGGAAAACAAGAAAGAATTTTTCCCCGAAATCGGGAAAATAAAATTTGAAGGAAAAGAAAGTAAAAATCCGTTTGCATTTCGGTATTACGATGCCGAAAAAGTTGTTCACGGACGCAAAATGAAAGACTGGTTCAAATTCTCGATGGCTTACTGGCATACGCTGTGCGCCGAAGGAAGCGATCAGTTTGGAGGTCCAACCAAAAGTTTCCCCTGGAACCAAGCAAAAGATCCGATAGAAAGAGCAAAAGACAAAATGGATGCCGCTTTCGAATTTATGCAAAAAATCGGAATCGAATACTTCTGCTTCCATGATGTAGATCTGATAGACGAAGCCGATACGCTGGAAAAATACGAATCGAATCTCAAACAGATTGTGTCGTATGCTAAGGAGAAAATGGCCCAAAGCGGAATCAAGCTCTTGTGGGGAACAGCAAATGTTTTCGGACACAAGCGTTATATGAACGGGGCAGCAACCAATCCCAATTTCGACAGCGTTGCCTACGCAGCCACCCAAATCAAGAATGCGCTGGATTCCACAATCGAACTCGGAGGCGAGAATTACGTTTTCTGGGGCGGACGCGAAGGATACATGAGTCTGCTGAATACCGAGATGAAACGCGAAAAACAACATCTGGCCATGATGTTGACCAAAGCGCGTGATTATGCCCGCTCAAAAGGCTTTAAAGGGAATTTCCTGATCGAACCCAAGCCCATGGAGCCCACCAAACATCAATATGACGTGGATGCTGAAACGGTTATCGGGTTCCTTCGCGCCAACGGTTTGGACAAGGATTTCAAACTGAATATCGAAGTCAATCACGCTACTCTTGCCGGTCATACTTTCGATCACGAATTGCAATGTGCTGCGGATGCCGGCATGCTCGGTTCAATCGATGCCAATCGGGGCGATTATCAAAACGGATGGGATACCGACCAATTTCCCATTGACGTTTACGAACTGACGCAAGCGATGATGGTCATTCTGAAAAATGGCGGGTTGCAGGGCGGAGGAACAAATTTCGATGCCAAAACGCGTCGCAATTCCACCGATTTGGATGACATCTTCATTGCGCACATAGCGGGGATGGATGTTTTTGCACGGGCATTGGAAGCTGCCGCCGCCATACTCGAAAAATCGCCCTATCTGCAGATGCTCAAAGAGCGTTACGCTTCATTCGACAGTGGCAAGGGCAAAGAATTCGAGGAAGGCAAACTTTCACTCGAAGATCTTCGCAATTATGCCGTTTCGTTGGGCAAAGAACCCGATCAGATTAGCGGAAAACAGGAATTGTATGAAGCTATTATCAACATGTACATTTAAAAAAATGTAACAACAATGTTTCTCGGCCGCATCATTGCAGGCCGAGATTCATTTTTTAAAATCGAAACAATGACAACACACTACAAATACAATAAATCCTACATTTTTGGAATAACGCTTGTAGCTACGTTAGGCGGATTACTTTTCGGATATGATACCGCCGTGATTTCAGGAGCAGAAGAATCGTTGCAGGCTTTTCTCATCCGACCCCTCGGACTTAATTCTCTCGTTCATGGAGCCACAGTATCCAGTGCACTCATAGGATGCATCATTGGTGGAATGATTTCGGGATTCTTTTCCAATCGATTAGGACGCAAAAAAACATTAATCGCGGCTTCCGTGCTTTTTTTTATTTCTGCTCTTGGATCAGGATATCCCGAAACACTATTCTTCCCTAAAGGGGAAGTTTCGCTGAATTTGCTGATAGCATTCAATATCTATCGCATCATTGGAGGAATCGGAGTCGGATTGGCATCAGCCGTTTCCCCCATGTACATCAGTGAGATATCTCCCGCCGAAATTCGGGGCAGATTGGTTTCGTTCAATCAGTTTGCCATCATCTTTGGTATGCTGGTAGTATATTTCGTAAATTGGAGCATCGCCCGCGGGCAATCCATCGAATGGATCAATGCTATCGGATGGCGCAGGATGTTTGCTTCCGAAGCAATTCCTGCTGCATTATTCGGAATATTGTTGCTATTGGTACCGGAAACTCCACGCTATCTTGCTCTGGTAAATCAGGATGAAAAAGCCTTGTCTGTTTTGTCGAAAATCAACGGAAGTAAAGAAATAGCTCAAAATATCCTCAACGAGATTAAGGGCACTGTCGATCATTCGTTCAAGACAAGCGTATTTTCATATGGCAAGAAAGTAATCATTATCGGAATCCTACTGTCTGTCTTTCAACAGTTTGTCGGCATCAATGTGGCCTTGTATTACGCACCACGGATTTTCGAGAGCATGGGCGCCGCCAAAGATGCCTCGATGATGCAGACCATCATCATGGGTTTTGTGAATGTGGTTTTTACGGCGGTAGCCATCGTTACGGTGGACAAATGGGGACGAAAACCGCTTTTGATGACCGGTTCCATAGGCATGGCTGTCGGCATGTTTGCCATCTCGGCTCTGGCTTTCAATAACATCATAGGTATCAGCACGCTAGTCTTCATCATCATCTATACGGCATCGTTCATGATGTCGTGGGGGCCAATCTGTTGGGTTCTGATTTCCGAAATCTTTCCCAACAAAATTCGGGGACAGGCTGTAGCCATTGCCGTCGCTTTTCAGTGGTTTGCCAATTATCTGATTTCTTCCACTTATCCTGCCATGATGGAACTGAGTCCATCCATGACTTACGGTTTTTACGGAATCATGTCCGTGTTGTCGGCCATCTTTGTCTGGAAAATGGTACCCGAAACCAAAGGAAAATCGCTGGAAGAAATGGAAGGATTGTGGAAGAAAAAGTAAATTTATGGATATCAATAACAATTATATTATTCGCGAGATAACACCGTTGTCCGATAAAGACTGCTTTTATATAGCTGATCGGCGAAAATCGGAATTTACCTATCCCTTGCATTCACATGCCGAATACGAATTGAATTATATCGAAAATGCATCCGGGGTAAGACGCATTGTGGGCGATTCGGTAGAAACAATTGGTAATTACGATTTGACATTAATTTCCGGTTCGGACTTGGAACATGTGTGGGAGCAATATAAATGTGAATCAAAAAATATTCGAGAAGTAACCATCCAATTTTCACCCGAATTATTCTTTGGAAATTTTATTCATAAAAACCAATTCGATAGCATTCGGCGCATGTTAGACAAAGCCAAAACCGGAATCAGTTTCCCTATGGAGGCCATTATGAAAGTATATCCGCTTTTGGATACTTTATCAACCGAAAAAGAAGGTTTTTATGCCGTTATTAAATTTTTGACTATACTTTATGAGCTTTCGCTTTTCGACAACGTTCATATTTTGGCCAGTTCTTCATTCGCAAACTCTAATGAGAGCAGCGACAGTCGTCGGGTATTGAAAATAAGTCAATACATTAATGCCCATTACCAAGAATCCATTCGATTGGAGGATTTAGCCGAGTTGGTCGGTATGACTCCTGTTGCTTTAAGTCGTTTTTTTAAAATTCGTTCAGGGAAAACCATTTCGGATTATTTGATAGATATTCGTTTAGGCTTTGCAGCCAGATTGTTAGCCGATACGACTAACTCCATTTCCGAGATATGCTACGACTGTGGATTCAATAATTTGTCGAATTTTAATAGAATCTTTAAGAAAAGGAAGGGATGTACTCCAAAAGAATTCAGAGAAAATTTTAGAAAGACAAAACAAATTTTTTAACTATTTCATCAAAATAGTATCATTTTATGCTAAAAGATATGCGAAAAAATATCTTTTAGCATTTTATTTTTGTATCTATTAAATTTCGAGGAGTAAGGAGACCTTTTGTTTATTACGCAATACGCAACAAAAATTTAAATATTACCTAGAACATGATTCGTATCATATTAATTCACAACAAGAACATTTATTTATGAGAAACATTTGTAGAAAAATTTTTATCTTAATTGCACCGGCTCTACTACTGAGCCTGCAACTCGTGGCTCAACAGCGGACCATCACGGGAAGCGTTGTCGATGCCAGGGACAATTCGGCCATGATTGGCGTAACGGTAATGGAAAAAAACACCTCAAACGGTACTGTTACGGATCTCGATGGAAAATTCACACTGAGACTTACCACCCAAAATCCGGTTTTAGTCTTTTCGAGCGTTGGATACAAAACCAAAGAAGTTAGCGTGGGGAACAGGTCTTCGTTTAATATAAGTTTGGAAGAGGACGTAGAACTGCTTGATGAAGTGGTAGTAGTGGGATATGGAACGATGAGAAAAAGCGACCTCTCAGGTGCATCTGTTTCAATCGGCGAGGATGCCATAAAAAAATCTGTTATTACTAATTTAGACCAAGCTTTACAGGGTCGAGTAGCAGGCGTGAATGCCGTCCTAACGTCGGGTGCTCCCGGATCGTCATCAGCCATAAGAGTCAGAGGACAAGCGACCATTAATGCCAATGCAGAGCCACTTTATGTTATCGATGGAGTTATTGTTCAGGGTGGGGGAAATAGTGGAGCCTCGTTTGGATTAGGCGATGCATTGGGGAATGGACCTGTATCGACAATCTCACCACTTTCAACCATTAATCCCGCAGATATTTTGTCGATGGAAATTTTAAAAGATGCTTCCGCTACTGCCATTTATGGAGCGCAAGGAGCAAACGGCGTAGTCTTGATTACCACAAAGAGAGGGAGAGCTGGAGAAGCAAAATTCAATTATGAAGGATCTTTCGGCATCCAGCGACAAGCGAGTAGAATTGAAATGATGAATTTAAAAGAGTTTGCCGAATTCAGCAATTCAGTTGCTCAAGAGAGTAACTCGAAAGACTCTCGACCTGAATTTCTTGATCCAAGCCTGCTTGGAGCAGGAACAAATTGGCAAGATGCCATTTTTAGACACGCACCTATGAATCAGCATCAGATTTCAGCTCAAGGTGGGACTGATAATGTTACTTATTATGTTTCTGGATCTTTTATGAATCAAGACGGAACTATTATTGGTACACACTTTAATAGATATTCTTTTCGAACTAATTTGGATGCAAAACTAAAAAAATGGTTGAAATTGGGAGTCAACATTATGTATTCGAATACTGACGAAAGATTAGGACTGGCTGATAGTGATGAAGGTATCGTGAATTATTCGCTTCTAACTCCACCAGACATACCTATTTACGATTTGGACGGAAATTATGCAAGCGTAGTGAGAGAAGGGTATACAAGAATCAACCCAATCGCAATGGCGTTAGATGAAGACATCCTTTTAGGCAGAAACAAACTTAACGGAAGTATTTTTGCTGAAGTAACGCCTTTCAAAAATCTGACCTGGCACAGCGAATTAGGATATGATATCGGAAACACAAGAGCCGAACAATTCGAGCCTGCGGTGACATATGGGAATTGGAGTCGTAACGTCAATATGAGTTCAATACAAAGAAACTATAATTTCTTTTGGCAGTTAAAAAATTATTTAACATATACGGGGTCGAAAGATAAACATAATTACTCCGTGATGCTTGGACAAGAGTTATGGGAATCAAGTTGGGAATATGAAGGAGTACGTGCTACTAATTTGCCTTCAAACGATATTCATAATCCTAGTTTAGGTTCAGATCCTCAGATTAATTCTGGTTTCGGGAGTAGCGCGATGGCTTCATTCTTTGGGCGTGGGACATACAACTATGGCGATAAATATATGGGAACCTATACTTACCGAAAAGATGGATCATCTAATTTTGGGCCTAAAAATAGATGGGCAGGGTTTCATGCGTTTGCCGTTTCGTGGCGTTTTACAAACGAAGAATTTTTCGAACCTCTATTAGGAATTTTTGACAACGGAAAAATTCGACTAGGATGGGGGCAAACCGGCAATTCCAATATAGGAGGCTATCGATGGGGTGCGTCCATATCTAAGATGCCATCAGGGCTGGGTCTTGGATACAGACAATCCAACATTGCCAATCCATACATTAAATGGGAAACTCAAGAACAGTGGAATTTAGGTCTTGATTTATCTTTATTAAATAGAAAAATAGATTTTGTAGTAGATGCATACGATAAAACTTCGTCTGATATGCTTATGCAACTCCAACTTCCATCATATATGGGTACAAGAGGCAATGTCTCGTCTGCCTTAGCTTCACCGTATGGAAACTATGGAACAATCAATAATAAAGGAATCGAATTTACATTGACGACCCACAATCTGACGAAAGATTTCATCTGGGATACCGATTTTCAAATGTCGTTCAACAAAAATAAATTAGTTGCACTCGATGGCACTGAATCGGCTCACATAGAGGGTTATGGCCAATGGAGTGATGTTGTCACTGTTACAAACATAGGTGACCCATTATATAATTTTTACGGATACAAAGTCGCAGGAGTTTACAAAGACTTGGAAGATTTGCAAAATTCACCAAAGCCGGAAAAATATCCAACTGATGGCGTATTCAATCGCTATAACACTACATGGGTTGGGGATTTGAAATTTGAAGACATAAGCGGACCCGACGGAAAACCAGATGGGATTATTGACACTTACGACCGCACCAACATCGGTTCACCCTGGCCAAAATTTACTTTCGGGTTGACTAATACGATGCAATACAAAAATTTTGATTTGTCTATTTTCCTCAGTGGATCATATGGCAATAAAGTATTCAATTATATGGATATGCACTTGTCAGGGATGACGAGTGTTTGGGACAACCAATTGAAAAAAGTAACCAAAAGAGCTCAGCTCGAACCTATAGATCCCAATAAAACTTATCCCACAGTGATTAATGGAGTGACTGTGAATAATTGGTTTGACGATATTACCAATGTAAAAGTATCGAATCCAAATACTCGAATTCCTCGTGCTATTGATAATGATCCCAATGATAATAATCGTATCAGCGACAGATATATTGAAGATGGGTCATATTTGCGTATCAAAAACATAGCCTTTGGATATAATTTACCTGCGACATTTGTACGTAAAATGAAAATAGATAATCTCAGGATCTATGCTAATATTCAAAACCTATACACTTTTACCAAATATAGCGGGTACGATCCTGAAATTGGGGCAAGCACAGCAAGTGCAAACGTTTTTGGGCTGGATAACGGTCGTTATCCATCACCTCAAGTCTACACATTTGGATTGAGTTTATCTTTTTAATAATAGAAAAAATGAAAATAATTAAGGAAATTAAAAATACCATAAAAGGCCTTGCTTTCGCAGTCCTTGTTATATCATTCTTGTCTTCCTGTGAAGATTTTCTTAATCGACCAACAGAAGATAATTACACCGTTGACAGTTTCTATAAAACCGATCAGCAATGTTTTCAAGCGGTGAATCCGGTATATAATTCACCATGGTATGATTTTCAACGTGGGTTCTTTAAGGTCGGAGAAGTACTATCTGGTAATTATTATTGGGGGTCATCACCTTATTTAACTTTTACTATCAATTCCACCGATGCAGATTTAGTAAATATGTCGGCTTCCTTATGGTCTGTCAATGGGTATTGCAACAGCATTTTGGAAAATATAGACATGAAAGCAGGCCCTGCTGTAAGTGAAGCTACTAAAAAGACCGTAAAGGGGGAAGCTCTTGTATGGAAAGCTATGGCTTATTTTTATTTGGTGCGCACATTCGGTGCCGTTCCGATTGTTCACAGCAATTCGGCCATGATTGCCGAGGGCAATTATAACAACGTTTACAAAGCCACTATCCCAAATGTTTATGATTACATTATCATGACTCTCGAGAAAGCTATAGAATGGTTACCCGAAAAAAATCAACCGGGACGTATTGATAAATATTCTGCATATGGATTGTTGTCAAAAGTTTATTTAACCAAATCAGGTTATGGGATGGAAGGTTCTCGCAGACAAGAGGATTTGGATAATGCCGCTTTGTATGCCGGTAAAGTAATCGAAGAAAGTGGACGAAATTTATTGCCCAAATACTCAGATATATTCCGTTTGAAAAATAATTTCAGTGAAGAAAGCCTAATAGCCTGGCATTGGGTAGTATCCAATCAATGGACATCTCAAAACACCTTGCAATCAGATTTAGGAATTCAGGGTTTTGATGAATATGGAGCTACATGGGGTGGATATAATGGACCATCAGTAGATCTGCAAGATGCTTTTAGTGAAAATGCACTTAGTTTAACTCGAAATAATGTAGATGATAGGAGAAAAGCTACAATGATGATGTATGGCGATAAATATGATTATTTCTGGGTTGACAAAGGGGGGTTCGACTACACTGAATTTGCAGTTAACAGTATGGAATATCAAAGTGCAGTTGGGGCAAACGAAGTAAAACATCTGGTAGGTAACGATAACGATCACGTTATTGGAACCGGCACTCACATGGCTCGTATGGCAACGAGTCTTAGTACACATTTGCTTCGACTTGCAGATGTATATTTGATTTATGCAGAAGCAGTTTTAGGAAATAGTTCTTCTACTTCAGACCCTAAGGCCTTAAAAGCTTTTAATGATGTCAGAAAAAGATCGGTAAAAGGCTACGAGCCCAAGTCATCCATTACTTGGGACGATATCTGGAAAGAACGTCGCCTCGAACTTGCTTGTGAAGGCGACAGATGGTATGATTATGTACGTTGGCATTATTACGAACCACAAAAGGCTATAGCCGAGCTTAAAGCACAGCGAAGGAGTTATTATGTTGGTCTTGGTACTTATTATAAATCAGGCAATTTTGATCCTGCAGTTACTTACTATGATCAAAATCCAAATATTCCAAACATCACGGATGCACACTTTCAACTTCCTTTTCCAGATACTGATTTAACCATGAATCCTAATCTGCTGAAAGATCCTGTTGAATTCGATTTTGGATCCATAAGTTATTGATTCTTAAAACAATTGAATTAAAAAATATGAAAAATAAACTTTATATAAAAGACTACAACAATTTGCTGATAGTTATATTCGCGACGTTGGTTTGCATGGGATGGGTGTCTTGCGATGATAATCCGGATAAGTATGAGAGTACAGATGGCATTCCGGATATATACTATGTGCGAGTTCCGAATCCTGAATCAGCTGACTCTCTATTAGTTAAAGCTTATATGAACAATACAATAGTATTGGTAGGTGACAACTTGACGAGCATCAAGGAGATGTGGTTTAATGACAAAAAAGCCATCTTAAATTCCAGTTTTATTACTAGGAACACTTTGTTTGTGAATGTCCCGAACGAAATTCCTTCGGTCGTTACGAACAAGATCTACATGATAACTAAAAGTAATGACACAATTGCATACGATTTTGGTGTTCAAGTTCCAAATCCTTCAGTAGCAAGCATTTCTTGCGAATACGCCCATGATGGGGAAATTGCAACGCTCTATGGCGATTATTTTATCGACGATCCAAATGTTCCGCTCACTGTTAACATGCCAGGGAATGTTCCTGTAACTGAAATATTAAGTATAGAAAAAACAAAAATTGTATTTAAAATCCCAGAAGGATCACAAAAAGGATATATCAATGTCAAATCCATTTATGGAACGGGGCGATCGAAATTTCAATTCAGGGATGACAGAGGTATTATTCTCGATTGGGACAACAAAAACGCATCGGGAGGATGGCGCTCAGGAAAAATTGCCAACAGCAATCCTGAAGGTATTAGTGGAAATTATGTTTACTTTTCAGGAAACATGAAAGGGGATTTATCCACGTGGGATGAAGATAATTTTTCATTTAATCTTTGGGGAATTTCAAACGGGCGTCCTGAAGGAGATTTATTCTCTATTCCAATAGACTCGGCACAATTAAAGTTTGAAATCAATGTTACGCAAAGTTGGTCGGCTGGCGCACTGCAAATGATTTTTACTCCATGGTCAACCAAAGACACCAATGGTTATATAGCGGATGGAGTCACCCCGAGGGGGTTGTGGCGGCCTTGGGAATCAAGTGGTTCTTATCAGACTGATGGATGGATAACTGTATCATTCCCACTCAAAGACTTCAAATATGACCATACCGGAAAAGCGCTTCAAGTAGCAGGGCCAGGGAATTATGGAGGCTTAACTTTCTTTGTTTATCACGGAGGAATTGCGGGTACAGACTGTACACCATATATTTGTATTGACAACATTAGGGTGGTTCCAATTGAATAATTAATCCATAAATCTTGAAAAAATGCAAACACATAAAAATAAATGGTATTCATGGCTGATAATTTTTATATTGATTATCAATGGAGGTTTATATACCGGATGCGATAATGAAGAAGCCGTCGACACTTCGATAGTTTTAAAAGCATTTGGTCCATCACCTGCCTTAAGAGGTGGTGAACTCAGGTTCATAGGGAGCAATCTCGATAAAGTTACAGCTGTAGTTTTTCAGGGCCTGACATCTGGAGAAACAGTAGAAGTTAGTGAAATTGAAGTTGTCAACGAAAGAGAAATTCGGGTTACCATTCCTCAGAATGCTGGTCCGGGTAAAGTAATCTTAAAAACACCACAAGGAGATATTCAAACATTAACTCCTCTCACATTTTCAGAACCTATATCCATAAGCAGTATTACTCCCACTACTTTAAGAGCCGGTCAAATACTTACTGTGAAAGGCGACTACCTGAATTTGATTAAAAAAGTAATCTTTGTTGACAATGTTGAGGTGGAATCAAAAGATTTTGTATCTCAGTCCCGAGATCAACTGCAAGTAAGGGTTCCGGATGAAGCTCAAACAGGAAAAATCATTTTATCGAACGGAGAAGAAATACCTATTGAAATCTACTCTAACGAAGTAATCAATATTATTTTACCTACATTCACAGAATTTTCTCCTGTTACTGTGAAACCGGGAAATAACATCAATATTACAGGTACAAATCTGGACTTGGTAGCGGGTGTTAAGTTTGGCGGAGATAAAATAGTAGATGAGGTTATTTTAAATGCCGATTCCACACAAATTACAGTAAATGTACCACTGGAAGCCCAGGACGATACCCTAAAATTGATTACCAAATCGGGTCTCGAAGTAAAAGGAAACAAGAAACTGATTACCGTAATGCCTTCAAATCTCGGGGTCGATCCAAGAACAGTTAAAAATGGCCACACTTTAACTATCAAAGGTAAAGATTTGGATTTGGTTGCAAGCATAAAATTTGGTGATATAGAGGGGCAAATTAATGCCAAATCAGAAACAGAAATCTCTGTAATAGTGCCGGAAACAGCCAATTCAAAAGTGGCAACTCTTGTTACTTTCTCCACTAAAACGATCGATACGCCTGAATTTAATTATGTAAACCCAACAATTACCGCTTTATCGCCAAATTCATTAATGGCTGGAAGTGAATTAACCGTTACAGGAAGTGACTTGGATTTGATAAGAAAAGTGATATTCCCATCTGCAGCTAAGACCGTGAATGTTGAACCAAGTTCATCTACCTCATTTGTTGTTAATGTTCCAACTGATGCAACAAGTGGCATTGTAAAATTTGTTACAGTGAATGGAACCGAAATTTCATCTCCAAGTGAACTCACGGTAACCGAAGCCGATATTCCGGTTATAACGAGCATCCCCGCAAGTGCAAAACCTGGTCAATTGCTGGTTATTCAAGGAACAAAATTAAATTTGGTTGAATCGGTTATTTTCCAGAATAATGTGAAAGCAACCCAATTTGGAACTCGTTCGGCAACCTTGCTGGAGGTTTATGTACCTGAAAATGCCGCAAAAGGTGCAGTAACTTTAAAGTTGATCACTTTTGCAGGTAAAGAAGTTTCTGTTCCAATAACTATAAGTGGAACCGATCCTATTACCGATCCAAGTTATGTGTTTTTTGATTTTGACGGGAAAAATTCGTGGTGGGGAAGTTACGGAAAAGTAGAAAATGATCCTGCTCTATCGTTGAGTGGAAACTATTTCCGAATCAATCAGGATTTGCCATCCGGTTGGGTTGATTTCTTCTGGAGAAATAGCCAGAATGATCTAAAAGTTACTGGGGTAACAGTTGATGAGTGGGCTATAAAAATGGATGTCAATGTTTTGGGCGGAACGACGATGGCATTTAAATTTCGTCTCAAAGGTACCGATGGGGATTTCTGGGCTATCATTCCCGGAATGGAAAATAGAGGTGGTTGGTACACAGTAACTATTCCTTTAACGGATTTCAAAGATAATGACGGATATGGAACAAACATTTTACCAAACGTTCAAAACATTACACAAGATTTCGGACTGGCTACGGCAGGAGATGCAGGATTTGTGAATATGTGTATCGATAATGTTCGTTTTGAAAAAATAAGGTAAAAAAATAGATTGTTGGAGAGGGTGTCAAAAAAATTAATGAGTATTGATTTTTACGACATCCTCTTTTTATGGTTTTTTCTCATATTTTATTAAGCTTGGGATATTGCGCCACTTCGAAATTTGTACTCATGAATCATCGATTTGTTATTTTGTTTTTATTTTTACTATCATTGTTTTCCTGTAAGAAATCAGGGAATGGCATTATTGAAACATTTTCTCCGGAATTAATTTCATCTACCCCGACAAATAATGAGACAGATGTTTCAATTTATACAAAGGAAATTGTTCTGATTTTTGATGTTAATGTAACATTAAAAGTTCCTTACAATATCACCTTAAATGGAAATGTATTAACTGATATTAGGCCGGGAATTCAAAAAAATTTGCAGATTTTTTTACCGGAATTGAAAGAAGGGACGACTTACGAGCTAATAATTCCAGCGAATACAATTAAAGGGCCAACAGGAGCATTTATTTCTACAGAAATTAGGTTGACTTTTACTACTTACACACCGCCTGCAAGAACTTTTTCTCCTGAAGCACAAAATGTTATGAACTTTTTAAAGCAGACCTACGGAATAAAAACCATTTCAGGAACAATGGCAAACGTCAACTGGAACACGGATGAGGCCGATTGGGTTTATGCTCAAACGGAGAAATATCCTGCACTGAATTGTTTTGATTTTATTCATTTTGTTTTTTCCCCATCCAACTGGATTGATTATAGCAATACAAGTGTAGTGGAAAATTGGTGGAAAGCCGGAGGACTTGTAGCTGCCATGTGGCATTGGAATGTACCTGCAAACAGTGGCATTTCAGATCAATATGCATTCTATTACGGGAGTAAATCCGATCAAACTCTTTTTGATGTCAGTAAAATTTCGGACGAAAATTCCGAAGAATATCGATTAATGATAAAAGACATCGATATCATATCCGGTTATCTTAATGTTTTGAAATCAAAAGGCATTCCAGTAATTTGGCGTCCTTTGCATGAAGCTGCCGGCGGATGGTTTTGGTGGGGAGCAAAAGGAGCCGCACCCTTCAAATCGCTTTGGAAACTCATGTTCGAAAGGATGACCCATTATCATCATCTGGATAATTTGATTTGGGTGTGGACTTCCGAAGGGAATGATGCCGACTGGTATCCCGGTGACGAATATGTGGATATCGTGGGACGAGATTTGTACCCAACAACGAATATTCATGATTCACAATTGACGGAATTCAATAAAGTTAAAGCTATCATATCAAACAGAAAAATGATTGCCCTTTCGGAATGTGGAGGCATTCCAGATCCTGATTCGATGTTCCAAAAAGGTGATACCTGGCTTTGGTTCATGCCTTGGTATGGCAGTCATACAAGAGATGATTCTCAAAATGGGGCTGCCTATTGGCAAACGGTGCTGAATAATTCACACGTTATAACTCGTGATCAAATGCCTGACTTAAAATAATTTGCAAATATGAAAAAATATCGCTTTTTGATAAGTGTGATGATGTCATTTATTGTTATCAATGGCTTTTCACAACAATCAGATATAAAAAACATAAATCTGAATAAGAGAATAAAAACTTTAACCCCCGAAACCCAAAATCTTCTCAAAAATCTGAAAGTCATTTCAGAAAAAGGATTCATGTTTGGTCATCAGGACGATCCATTGTATGGAATTGG
>Ga0255343_1004318_pt1 | contig 14148 bp, 15 predicted proteins | sample wastewater_treat_4_FD_192413 | JGI IMG/M metagenome (GOLD analysis project Ga0255343, IMG submission 192413) | Wastewater microbial communities from Lulu Island WWTP, Vancouver, Canada - plant16 | ecosystem: Engineered > WWTP > Wastewater > Unclassified | place: Canada: Vancouver, British... | reverse complement strand
GCGTATGGAGCAGTGGGGGGCAATTATATCCACAAGTCCATTGGGTGGATAGACAACAGTTTACTTAATAAATCATATACTATAATAATTCAACCGACCACTAATGCAATAAACAAATTACAAGATATCCATATTGGTGAAAACAACAACTTTATTTACTATATGTTAAACACAAAAACAAATGAATGGTCAATATATGATACATATCATACACCAATCAAATGGCGAACAGTAGTAAGCAAAATAGGAGACGATTGGTATTATAGAAATACAAATAATGTAATGGAACCTAGTTATACAAATGAGATTTCAACTATCTCTATGGCAATTAATAATAATCGATATAATAGACAGAGATATTTTGCATATAGTGGCTATCTTGATTATGAACATGTTGAACCATTAAGAATTTCTGCAACGTTTTATAATCAAGCAACAAATCAAGCACCAGTACTAAATGCAATTAATTTAAGCACCCTTAGTTATCCAAATGAATATAAATCTAACCTTTCTAATTATGAGATAACTATAAATTCTGCTAATAGTACTAACAGTATAGTTAAAAAATTGTCACCTGGAACTAATAATGTCATAATTAGTTACTACCAAATGCTAAAAGATACAGAATGAGAGGAATAAAATGAAAATAATCAAATTAATATCAGCATTATTGATAATCAGTGTAACATGTTACGGTTTTGATTTCATATATGAGCCAAATCATTTAACTAGAAATCCAGATCCGTTCTTTATTAAAAATAGAACTATGAGATTTGATGATCATAATGTAGAACTAGATAAAGATAATAGTCTATATTATAGAGAATATAATAATAAAAGATATTATTGTACAGATGGAACAGTGTTTGAAACAGATGATGAAATAAATTCCAGATTAGAAAGAGAAGAACAAGTAAAAATGGAGAAAATAGAGCAAATCTCCCAACAAGCCGCTATTTTTCGATGGGTCCTACAGCAACATTTCGGCCCAGGTGCAGAAACTAATAGAAATGTAACCGAAACTAGCGTGGCACAATATTTTATTAACCGTAGGATAACAGGAACAAGTGAACCTACAGATGCATCTGATGCATTATTATTACAAACCGGCTTTGAAGCTATTAAAAATTGTACAGGTGATGGGACATCTTGGAGTTTACCATGGGAATTAATACCTAATTTACCGAATTAACCATAAATACTTATATGAATAAGACAGTTTATATTAATACTACTACTATGGTGTCCGCAGCGACATCAACACAAACATTTTTGATAACAAAGTTGAATCATATATTAGTCGGGATTCCATTATACACATTTAAATGGTCCTTTCCGGAGATGGAATTTCTTCCATATGTAGAGGTAGATATAGGCAATGGAACTTTTGTTGCACATGGTGATTCATATGTTATAAATGAAGCAGATGATGCACCATTACCATCAGAAAGAATAGGTGTTGCTCTTACAACTGGCCCCCGCCCAGAGGGTTGTAATCCAGGAGCATTTGCATTTCCTATATTTAAGATAGATAAACAATTAGATACATCTATGGATATAGGATTAGAGTTCGAAAACGCCACATTAGTATCTGATTTAACTAGTACGGGATATTTCTATGTTGTATCTGTTAATAATAAACGATACGGCATACCAACATATTTTTATTCAAAAGTTTATCCATTTACAGAAACTCTTCCACAAAGTAGTATAAACGTCAATACCTTACTTAATATATCACCTACATTAAATAATGAAACATCACAAATTCTATTCGCGGGAAGTACAAATTTAAATTCCAAGATTAAAACATATGCGGATCTTATTCAACGTATTAAAATGCAATTAGGTTGGCCAGTAGTACAGGTAGAAGTATGTGATGAACAAATAGTGGACTTTATAGATCAAGCTATTGAATGGTATACAAAATATGCCGGTTATACTGAAGAATTTTTAGTGTTTGATAGTAATATTTATAAGCCAGGTGTTGGTGTAAAAATGGACGATTTATTTACACAATTATATTGTATGCGCGAATTAGAACCCCGAGTGAGCAATAAACAATCTAAATATACAGAACATAATATATTATTACAAGATTATGATCTAGATAGTTACCGTAAAGTAATTGATATTTGGAGTTTTGATGAAGGTGGCCATGCAGGCGGCGATTTCTTGTTTAGCATGGAGTACATCTTTGCACAACAAACATATTTCAGTTATGTTCTGGGAAATTATGGGTTCGATTTGGTAACTTGGCATATCCTTAAAGATTGGATAGACACACGCGAAAAAATGTTTGCACTTAAACGTAGATATTCATTTGATGAAAAGAACCAAATTTTACGATTAATACCTGAACCGACAAGCGGGCAAAGATTCGTTGGGGTTATCGGGGCATATGTCGAAAGGGCCATCAAGGATATAATTTCAGAGCGGTGGGTATTTTTCTATGCACTTGCACTTACTAAGATAACTTTAGGCCATATTCGTGGAAAATTTGGAAGTGTACAGCTTTTTGGTGGTGGTACCATTAATGCAGAAGTTGGTGCACAAGGATTAGAAGAAAAGAACAGATTAGAAGAAGAATTATTAGACAAACATGGAGAAGTTTCCCCCAACAAGTTCTTCATAGGTTGATACAGAATAAGTTACAGATATTTGGGGCGCCTGTTCTGGCCTATTTACAATATCTTACGAAAGAAAGCCATAGCGCTTTAGCCTATGGATGAATTTCGTAAACCTTTCATACCTATTAATATAAATTATTTTGCTAAAAAAGCAAGAAAATTTAGCTGGTTAGCATAAATAATTATAGGTATAAACAACATATATCTTTCGGTATATGGATGAGGTGAAAGCCTAGAAGATATAAAACTGAACGTTTCGGTACCCTGAAGAGGTTAATCTGTGGCAGTGAATCCACCTTGAGCGCCTTAAAGCTCTAAATTGAAGCCAGTGCGCTTTAGCCACTGGTTGTTCACATCTTCTCCTGTTAATTTGGCTATGACTTCGTCAGAATTGAACAAAAAGAAATGGATTAGGTGTTCTATCAACAAGGAGGAATTGCTTGATAGATATCACAATTTCCTTTCCACGCCCCCTAAATAATTATATGAATTTTAATGAATTACACAACATTTCATCTTCTATATTACATGAGGTTGCAGACACAATACGTGTAGACGGTGAAACTTATTATTATTATAAAATAGGTGTACCGTTTATAATATGTAAAGGCCCTGGTTTGCCGTTTTTATTTTTTATTGATAAACCGATGGAACATCTTGGATTAGTAGATGATTATGTAGTTACAAGTCGATCTGACAAAGTAACTTGCATTGATCACGAAGGTGTTGGGCACCTTACAGATGATCAAATTGAAACTATAAAATCTCATGAAGAAAAAAATTTATTATTTGGTCGGTTTTGGAATATAAAAGGAAAGGGGTATATATCATTTTGGGAACCACCTGAAGAAATAGCGCCATATATTGATCTTGTTATAGAATTTATTGAAGAAATGGGGTTTACTGCAGACAACTGTAAATGGGAATTATTAGAAAGATCATCAGATGGTGAGATAATCAATGACTATGGAAAATTTGTATCTTTAGATGAATACTTAGGTCATGAGAGTTCGGAAGAAGAACGCAAAGTTTTAGCAAATAAAAGGGCATTACATATACAGGCGGGAATGAAACGCGCTTTAGGCAAAACATATTCTGGTGGTAGTAGTAAACAAGGTGATATTGCGCATAAAACAGGTAAAGATTTTTATGCCAAATATAAAAAATTTGTTGATCCTTATGGACTAAAAGAATCATTAATAACAGAAGATCCTGATGCTATTGTAATTGATTCACACCCGGATGTACTTAGATTAGGGTTTACAGAATCTATATTACATGAGGGTGCAGACGTAATAAGTGTAGACGGTGAAACTTATTATTATTATGAAATAGGTGTGCCGTTTATAATATGTAAAGGCCCGGGTTTACCATTTTTATTTTTTATTGATAAACCGATGGAACATCTTGAATTAATAGATGATTATGTATTTACAAATCGATCTAACAAAGTAACTTGCATTGATCACGAAGGTGTTGGACGCCTTACAGGTGATCAAATTAAAACTATAAAATCTCATGGAGAAAAAAATTTATTATTTGGTCGGCTTTGGAATATAAAAGGAAAGGGATATTTATCATTTTGGGAACCATCTGAAGAAATAGCTCCATATATTGATCTTGTTATAGAATTTATTGAAGAAATGGGGTTTACTGCAGACAACTGTAAATGGGACTTTGTATCTTTAGATGAATACTTAGGTCATGAGAGTTCGGAAGAAGAACGCAAAGTTTTAGCAAATAAAAGGGCATTACATATACAGGCGGGAATGAAACGCGCTTTAGGCAAAACATATTCTGGTGGTAGTAGTAAACAAGGTGATATTGCGCATAAAACAGGTAAAGATTTTTATGCCAAATATAAAAAATTTGTTGATCCTTATGGACTAAAAGAATCATTAATAACAGAAGATCCTGATGCTATTGTAATTGATTCACACCCGGATGTACTTAGATTAGGGTTTACAGAATATAACGCCCATTCCTTTATAGGGGTGGAAAAAAACGGATCAAAGGTCATTATTTATAACATAAAAAACAGTGATACAAGAAATTCACATACTGAATTATTAGGACAAGTAGCAAGAATTTGTTATTTATTTAAAAAATATAAAGACGGTTCTTTATATGAATTAAAAGATCGTCTTAAAAAAGAAGATATTGGTGTTGTATTTGAAGATGATACATCCGATATTGGTGCTGAACAATTATATCGTCTTTTAACAAAATATCGTAACACACGCAACATAAAGGAAATTTTTGGTAGAATATGGAAAATGCCAAATGAGACATATGGTGCTGTTTGGAATCCTAAAAGATTTGCAAGATATTATAATGTAATTATTAAAATGTTAGAAGAAATGAATATAGATCCTGAAAATTGTGTATGGGAAGTCAAACAAGGTTCTGTTTCAAAAAAAATCCCAAGCGAATTTGTAAAAACATCGGATTATTTAAAATTGTCATCTAAAACAAGCATAGAACATCAACGGGAATTAGATGCAAAACGAGCATTACATTTACAACCTGGAATGAAACGTGCTTTAGGATCGATTGGTTCAAGTGGAGTCGGCAGCAGTAAACAGGAGGAAATAGCAAAAATAGCGGGTTTCCCTACATTTTCTGCATATAAACAAAGTTTTATCAAATCAGAAAGCCATGAGAAAACCATATAAACAAGGCATATTTAATCCATTAAATCCTCAAAAATATAAAGGTGCTTATCCTATCATATATAGAAGCGGATTAGAAATGAAAGCCATGCGCTGGTTGGATTCAAATAATAGAGTTTTAGAATGGGGATCAGAAAGTATAGTCATTTCATATCAAAAACCCAATATTCGTACAGGTAAATTAACTAAACACCGTTATTACCCAGATTTTAATGTTGTATTTAAAACGGATAAAGGTATTCAAAATTATATAATTGAAGTAAAACCCCATAAACAAACAATACCACCACAATCACATGGTAATAAAAAAGCAAGTACTATATTATATGAACAAAATGCGTGGGTTACAAATACATGCAAATGGGCCCATGCTAAAGATTGGTGTGCAAAAAATAACTATAAATTTCTAATTATTACCGAAAAAGATTTAAGTAATGTCTAGAAACAAATACACCGTAGAGTTTAGAAAAGGCGTTTTAAATTATGCAGAAAAGTTTGGATTCACCTCAACTCTTAAGAAATTTAACATTACTGGAACAATGCTGTGTACATGGAAGAAAAACTGTGGAGAATCACAAAGGACACCTATTAGTGATAAGCATAAACAAGAAGTAATTAAAAGATGTAAGGAAAGATATTATAAAAACCGTAAGAAACGAGGTAAAGCTAAAGAGTACTATTTATTAAACAAGGAAAGAATAAAGAAGTATAACCAAGAATGGTATCTTAAAAGCAAGAACAATATATTGCTCAAACGACAGAATTATTATAGACAAAATAAAGACAAAATAATAGAACAACACAAAGATTATGTTTCACAAAAGTATAAATCAGATCCAATATTTGCTATAACCATGAGATGTCGAGCACGTTTATATCAATTGTTAAAAAACGGCAAACAAGACAAAACTTTTGACTTAATTGGGTGTACACCAAATCAAATAAAGGAACATTTAGAATCCCAATTTGTCAACGGAATGTCTTGGGAAAATAGACACAAATGGCATATAGATCATATCAAGCCTTGTTGTAGTTTTAACTTAACAGATCCTCAAGAACAACGAAAATGTTTTCATTATACTAATTTACAACCACTTTGGGCGAAAGATAACTATAAAAAGCATACAAAGATGGGTAAATAATTAAAGAAATCGGAGTGATTATGAACAGTCCATTAAAATTATTAATTGAACAGCCAACTTATGAATTGGATGTTATTCAAGAGGAAAAAAATAGAAACGAACCTCGCGAATTATTTATTCGCGGCCCATATCTTATGGCCGAAAAAAAGAATAAGAACGGAAGAATATATAGTCTTAACGAAATGACCAAAGAGGTAGATCGTTATACCCGAGAAATGATTGATACAAAAAGAAGTATTGGCGAATTGAATCACCCCACAAGTGTAGAAGTTAACCCGGAAAGAGCATGTCATTTAATTACTAATTTAAAACAAGATGGTAATATGTTTATTGGTGAAAGTAAGATTTTAAGTAATCCAATTGGCCAAGTTGTTCGAAGTTTATTAATGGACGGGGTGAAATTAGGAATTAGCAGTCGAGCTTTAGGCAAGTTAGATGAAAGAGGCGGGGTCAATCAAGTTAGTGATTTCCATTTAATTACAACGGATGTGGTTCATGATCCATCTGTACAGGATGCATATGTTAGTTCTATATTGGAATCTAAGCAATGGATTTTAAAATGTGATGGTTCTATTTGCGAATGGGTAGAAGAAAAACATAGAAATTTAGAACAAAATTGCTCGAAATTACCCAAACGTGATAAAGAATCATATTTGTTAGAACAGGTATTGTCATTTATTAATTCATTAAAAACGATGTAAAAAATGAATAAAATTTATATAAAAAGGGTAAATAATATCAAAATAATGGAGTATCTGTATGAAGGATAGGAAGTTTTTAGTAGAATTTATTAGAAATTTGAGTGAACGTGATTATTCCAAAGCACATAATTCACTACAAATGGCTATCAATGAAAAGGTTAAAAATCGTATTAAGAAGAACCTGAAAAATATGGAGCGAACCGTTTCATGTTAGTTAAATAGTTTAGGAGATATTATGAACATAAATGAAGTTTTAAAAAATATTGGTAGTGGGGGAGAACTTACAGTCGAATCCCAACAAGCTATTGTTGAAGCTTTCGAACAAGCTGTAAATGCAAAAGTAAATGAACGGGTTGAATTGGAAGTGACAAATGCTCTTCAACAGTTAGATGAAGATCACGCTCAAAAATTAACAAACCTATTGGAAACTATTGATAAAGATCATTCACAAAAGTTGATTAATGTTGTTAAGAAAATTGATGAAGATCATGCAGAGAAGCTTCGTACAGTTATTCGTAGATATAATACTATTATTCAAGAAGAAGCTGTCAAGTTTAGAGAAACTTTTACAGATGAAATTAGTAATTATTTAGAGCTGTATTTAGATAAGGTTGTCCCTGCACGTCAAATTGCCGAAGCAACAGAAAATACGCAAGCTCGTAGAATGTTAGAGCAAATTAAGAAAATTGTTGCTGTCGATAAGGCATTTATTAACGAAAATGTTCGTGAAGCTTTGAAAGACGGTAAAGATACAATAGATAGTCTTCGTGCTGAATTGAATAAGGTCATTAAAGAAAATGTAGAAATCAATAAGAAATTCAATACAGCCCATACCGCATTAATTTTGGAAAAGAATACAAGTTCTTTCCCAACTGAGAAACGTAACTTTATAATGAGGGTCTTAAAGGATAAGAACCCTGAATATGTGAAGGAAAACTTCAATTATGTAGTTGAGATGTATAATCGTGAAGAGAACGATAATCGTCAAGTCATTAGAGAGCAAGCGCAACAAGCTGCCGTTAGTAATCAAGTTGCCACTCCTAGATTAGTTCTTGAATCAATTAGCGACAATGCAACATCTGATGGGTCATATGATCCAGTGAACGGTTATTTAGAAGCCTTGGGTCGCGTCGACCTAGGTTCAAGAAAATAAATTTAAAAAAGAAGGAAAATAAAATATGAGTAGAGTAATAAAAGGTAGTCCGGCTTATATTGATCAAGATCGTGCATCCGCTTTGTTAGAGAAGTGGGATCCTATTTTGAGTTATGAGTCGAAAAACGTTAATGCAATTGAAGATGAGCAATCTCGTCTTAACACTGCAATCTTGCTAGAAAACCAAGAAAGATGGTGCCTTCGTGAAGCCAATATGGCTGGTAATGGTGGCGTCTTCGGTCCTTCATTGGCAGGTGCGCCTGGTCAGGGTGGCGCAGTTCCTGGTGGATCAGATTTTTACGCTGGCGGCGATGCCCGTTTGCCTAAAGTTCTTATCCCCATGATTCGCCGTACATTCCCTGAGTTGATCACAAACGAAATCGTTGGTGTTCAACCTATGAGTGGTCCTGTTGGTTTAGTATTTGCGCTTCGTTACAAGTACGAAAACGTCCCATTGGGTGGTGGTCGTAATTGTAGTGATAGTGATAAGGAATACAATGCAGAAGGTACATATAATACCAATTTATGTGAAACATCAGCCCATGGGTCTGCAACCCCGAATTGGGCTCGTGGAAAATCGGGTACAGGTCCTGAATTAGGTTATAATTACCTTAACACCGCATATACTGGCGCCTCGTCAGCCGGGCTTAGTGGCTTAGGGGGCGTAGGTGTAACAGGTACAGATTTTGATATGCTTCCAGAAGACGCCGGTGTTGCACAAATTCTTCAAAACTTTGAGTTCACTTCAAATATTCCTCAAGTTGTAATCAGCTTCGAGAAAACAGCTGTAGAAGCTGGTACTCGCAGACTTGCAGCTCGTTGGAGTGTTGAGTTGGAACAAGATTTGAAGAACATGAATGGTATTGATATCGATAACGAAATCACCAATGCAATGTCTTATGAAATCCAAGCTGAAATTGACCGTGAAATGGTTATGCGTATGGCCCAAGCAGCCCTAAACGCTGGCCCGAGTCAGGGATATAGTATTTGGAATGCAGCATCTGCTGATGGTCGTTGGCTTGGTGAACGTAATCGTGATCTATATGCTAAGATTGTTGTAGAGGCTAACCGCATCGCAGTGCGTAATCGTCGTGGTGCAGCTAACTTCATCATTGCAACTCCGCGCGTATGTGCGATTCTTGAAATGCTTCCTGAGTTCAAGATTATGCCTATGAATAGTACCGTTGGTACTGGTTCCACTGGTGTAGCTAAAGTCGGTAACTTAGGTGGCCGTTTCACAGTATATCGTGATACGCGTACAGATGCACAATACCTTGGTGGTGGTAGGAAATATGACGATACCAAATTTGGTCCAGCTCGTCGTCGTTCCAAGCCGTTAGAGTATTGCCTATTGGGCTATAAAGGTGCTGAATACTATGATACTGGTATTGTATATGCACCGTATATCCCCGTGATGGTACAAAGAACTATTGGTCCTAATGACTTCGCTCCACGCGTAGGTATTATGACTCGTTATGGTGTTGTGGATCACCTATTCGGTTCCGATCTATATTACCATATCATTATAGTTCGCGGTATGCGTGACAGTGACGACGGTTTCCAACCTGTTGGACGCACAATTCAATACATGTAATTTTAATTACAAATGTAACAATAAAGGGATTTTCGGATCCCTTTATTTTTTGCTTTAATGTGGATAACTTTAAAGGTGATATTTTTGTACTACAACATAAATAATTATATGAATAATATTATATACAAGGTGAATTGTTCTTTTTGTAACAATATAATGTATAGAAGAAAATATGATTTAAAACGCGTTAAACATGGAAGCTTTTGCAGTCCTAATTGTAAAAAATTATATTGGAAACAAAATAAGTTATATAAAGAATCAAAACCATATCGAATAATAAAGCTATCAGATGGAAGAATAAAATATTATACAGGTAAATCTTGGTCATATAGAACATTATGTAAATGTACACAATGTGGTAAAGATATATATCGAGAAAAACCTTTAGAGAAAAACTTTTGCTCAAATGAATGTAAATACATATATAGTGACCCAATTGGATCTAAAATCTTAGAACAAAAAGACAATAATTCGTTTTATTATCTATTGGGACTAATTGCAACAGATGGATGTATTACATATCCAACAGAAAAAAGTCCTAAAGTATCATACAATGTTTATATCGCATTAAAGAAAGAAGATAGAGGCGTATTGGACAAAATACACGACCAATTCGGAGGACAATTATATGAAAAGAAATTAATCTCTTGGCATATTAATAATAAAGGCTTTATAGAGTACTTAAAATCTATAGGATTAACTAGAAAGAAGTCACAAACAATGAATGTGGATAAGTTCTTTAAGTCACTCAATGAAATACAAAAAAGACATTTTATTAGAGGATGTGTTGATGGTGATGGAAGTGTATGTATCATGAAAGGAAATCAGCTTTGCATAAGTTTGGTGTCAGGTTCATATAATTTTATGAAGACTATAACAGATCACTTTCAAGACATTTTAAAGTCCAATAAAAGTATACATGAAGTTGAAAATAAAACCAAGAAATCTAAATGGTATCAAATGATGTTTTCGTTTAATCAATCGATAAAGCTAGGACATTATCTTTATAATAACATAACTGATAATGATTTGTTCATAAAAAGAAAATACGATAATTATATGTCAATAATAACAAATCCAAAACACTTAGAAAGGATCAAAAAAGTATTAAAATGAAATACTTAAATGAATTTAAAAAAGAAGTAGTGAAGTTCTACAAAACGCATACAATTCAAGAAACCAAAGATGCATATGGTGTATCTGTACATTCTATTTTAACCTGGAGTAATCCAGATACATTAGAAAGATCTAAAGAGGGCCAAAAGAAACATTATAGAAAAGTGAAAGACACTAAAGAATACAAAGAAAGACTTACATTTCGAAATAAACAAAATTATGCAAAAAATAAAGAGAAAATTAGATTAGAGAACAATAAAAGATATAAAAGGTGTAGAAGGAGATATATTGAACAAAATAAAAAATGGTATAAGGATAATAGGGACGAATTAAGAGGATATTATAGAAGAAGGCGTCGTAATCTATACAATACTGACATTAATTTTAAACTTAAAAGTATATTAAGAACAAGATTATACCATGCATTAAGGGGTATTAGAAAGAAACATGACACCATGGAATTGATAGGATGTGAGCTTTCTACACTTAAAGAACATTTAGAATCACAATTTAAACCAGGTATGTCATGGGAAAATTATGGAGATTGGCATGTAGATCATATTAGACCCTGTTCATCATTTGATTTAACAAAAAATGAAGAACAACAAAAATGTTTTCATTATAGTAATCTACAACCCCTTTGGGCACATGAAAATCTGAAAAAGTCTAATTTTATTGTTGTTTAACCTTATATATAGGTTATAATTTTATTATGTCTTACACATTTAATCCAAATTTACAAGAACGAAAATTAGAATGGGATCCAACTATTCCTATAGACTTCCCTGAAACCGATAGAATCAGTAATGATATAAATTGCAATATGTTAGACTTAATTGTTTGGAATGGTAATCCGTTAACTTATCATTACTTAAAGACACTTTCAGAGGGACAACGAGACGAAATTGCAAAAGATCTGTTGAATTTCTTTTTAAAATATGATTTCATGAAATATCAACAGGAACCTCAGTCTATAGAAAGACATTGGAAGAAACTATGTAAATCTAAGACCTTAAAATTAAATAAAAATAACGAATTAGACAATATTAGTCGATTAGGTGATAAGATATATAAGTACTTTTTCCCTAATATTCTTAAAATTCGTTCGGGAAATAGGAAATCTGTTTATGATTCCATTACTAATAAGGAAACATTATTTAAAATCATAAGAAATAGAGTAGGAAATACATTGTTATATAATACAAAAAACAGAACACCGCGTCAATGGCCGATGAATATAACTCCTGCAATGATAATACAAGGAGCTAAAAGTAGTGGTGTTGCCTCAATGGGGTCTATTTTTAAACCAATAGTGGCAAAAACAATATATTCACATCATGTTCAAGATAATCAGAATGTTTTGGATTACAGTTGTGGATTTGGTACACGTTTATTAGGTTTAATGAGTTGCGGTTTCAAAAATGTACATTATTACGGTTATGAGCCCAATACAGAAACATATTTAGGACTTCAAAAAATGGCAAATTATTTAGAATTTAATGATAGGGCTCATATAGAATGCAAAGGTTCCGAAGAAATTTCATTAGATATTCCGATACATTTCGCATTTTCATCTCCATGTTATCATAATGTAGAGATATATAGTGATGAAGAAACACAATGTTACAATAAATATCCAGATTACAATGAATGGTTGGAGAAATATTGGCGAAAGACTGTTAAAAATATAAAAAACTGCCTTGTATCTGATGGTATTTTTGCGGTTAATATAGGGAATACTTCAAATGAACGAATGCAACAACTTTCTAATGATTTTAATGATATTATATTGGCAGAAGGCTTTAAATTAAAAGACGTTTGGTGGATGAAGACTAATAAGTCCCATTTATCTAATAAAAAGATAACCCAAGAGATCACTAAACAAGAGGGAATATATTTTTATGGATTTAAATAAGATTTATCACGGCGATGCATTAGAATTAATAGAGAAAGATCCTCATTTATATGACCTTATTGTGTTACATCCGCCAGATCTAGCAGAAACACCTTATAACTTGGATGAATATAAAGTTTTTTTATATAAGATTTATAGAAAATGTGCGGATAAATTAAATTCTAAGGGTAATTTAGTATCTATAACAACAGATAGGAAAATGAATGGTATAATTTATACAAAACATATAGATGTTATAGATATTTTAAAGGATAAATTAAGCCTATTTAATTATAAAATTTGGGCTAAGACATTGAATATGAATTTGTATATATTAACATATGCGCATATATTAGCCTTTAGGAAAGGTAAACATTCTACTAATAATTTGATTAAGGAATATAGGCCGGATGTATTATTAATAGAAAGAGATAACATAAAGGGTTATAAGAATAAAGATTCATTTCCTACTGCTCTTATAGATTTAATTATACGCAATTATACAAATGAGAATGGGTTGGTCCTAGACCCCTTTATTGGAACAGGTAAAACCGCACGAATTTGCGCATTAAATAACAGAAATTATGTTGGATATGAGATTAGCAAGGATAATTATAATATAGCGAATGAATTGATAGGAGAAACCGATGAAAATACTTAAAATTGTTACTTTTATAATGTTTATACTGTGTTGTACCACATATTTAGGGAACGCCCTTTTTAATGAAAAACATAATTGTGATATGTCTTTTTATGAATCACAGATTGTAGAGATACAGTGGACATTAGAAAGATTATCAGATAACATTAATAATTGTCATCAATTGACTAAATAATTATATGAAGATTAAAAAAACAGGAAAAAATCGAATTAAACCCTTAAAAAATACAGATACAATTATAGTTGCTTTATCAGGAGAAGAAAGCACAACTACGACTACAACAACGGCTGAACCAACAACTACGACTACAACACCAGAACCCACCATTATTCCTCAATCTATTTACACTGGGGGAGTTCGGGGTCTTGGTAGCAAACCGAGTAGCTTTGCAATAAAAAAATCTGAACCCGACAGAAGAATAAGAAGATTCTAATTGTTGAATTAGATGTATATTATAGTGAACAACCAGTGGCTAAAGCGCACTGGCTTCAGTTTAGAGCTTTAAGGCGCTCAAGGTGGATTCACTGCCACAGATTAACCTCTTCAGGGTACCGAAACGTTCAGTTTTATATCTTCTAGGCTTT
>Ga0255343_1004308_pt1 | contig 14165 bp, 7 predicted proteins | sample wastewater_treat_4_FD_192413 | JGI IMG/M metagenome (GOLD analysis project Ga0255343, IMG submission 192413) | Wastewater microbial communities from Lulu Island WWTP, Vancouver, Canada - plant16 | ecosystem: Engineered > WWTP > Wastewater > Unclassified | place: Canada: Vancouver, British... | reverse complement strand
GAGAGAAAGATACATTTCTTCCTGGACCTTTAGCATGGATAGGTAAGAAGAAGGCAGTAGATGATAGGGATAGTTCTGATGCTATGAGTGAGTGTGTTAGTAAGTTTAATAAGAAGGCAGTTAAGACCAAGGATGCTAATTTTACAGTAGATGCTAGTGGATTTAATTGTAATGATGTTAAGGTATGGAAGTATGGTAAGTACTATACCCATCATATTACAGTACAGAACTTAGATGCAGAGAAGGAATATTTCTTTAGGGTAGGAGATGGGGTTATTAGTTATGGGAAGAGTTATGGGGGAACATTTGCAGAAAGGGAGATGCCAGCTATATCAGAATTTAAATCTAAGACATTGCCAGTGATTACCAAAGTGGAAGCACCTAACCCTGCATACGGAACATCTTACAATATGTATATTGATAAATTTGGAATGATGGCAAAGAAAGAGAATTTTGACTCTATAATTTTCTTACGATCTTTTGATGTAAATGTAGATAATTATCCTTTACTTTCTTCTGTAAGCAACTCCGATGGAGGGTGGTCTATAGATTTGGCAAATATACGGGATGCCCAAAATCAACCAGTATCTATTGAGGGCTTGACTCTGGAATTTATTCCGCAAGTTGATAATGCAATACCATTAAATATTGATAGGAGTCTAGTGTATAAAGAGGATATATTCCCCTTATCTTTACTGGGTAATAGAGAGGAAGATTGGGAGGTAGAGGAAGATGCAGATGAGAATACAGCTCTGTCATGGTTACATAGTAAATTAACTAGTAAAACTAATGCTGCTTCAAAACAATCCAATAATAAATCTCTAGGAAGAAATGTTGGAAAATCAGCAAACACTAATAGTAATAGTCAAAATCAAACAGGTAACTCGACAAATACTGGAACAACAAATACCCAACCAAACAACACCTCTAACTCAACTACAGGATGTATTCCTTCAACATTGAAAGAACCGTTTGCAGCATCTGGGTGTGATGAACATGCAACATGTCATTGGAGGTACAGAATAGGTGGAACTGGTTATGTATGTGGATATACTTCACCAGATCCAAAAGTTCAACATTGTAGACCTCCAGAGTGTATGAATGTATACAGTCGCCCAGGAGATCGAGATTTAGAAAAAGTGGCAGACGGAGATCAATGGATTATGGTTCCTAAGAAAAGATTTACATATGACACAGATAAAAGAGAATGTATAGAATTGCCAAATTACCAATCTGGTGTTTGTACTTCTGGTCACTTAACATGCTTAACTAAAGAACAATGTGAAGAGTATAGAGATATCAAGCTTCCAGCTGCTAATTCACAGATAGAGGTAATGAGTGAAGAATGTCAAAAAGGATTTGAAGTAATAAGCGTGTTTATAGGAAATCGATTAGAGAGAGTTTGTGTTTTTAGTAAAGAGGCAGAATACTTTGAAAACGGTTGTAAAAACGATGAAGAAAGTAAAAGTACGCTTTTATACTACGAACCAGGATCTTCTACTCGTAGAATTGGTGTTCTTTCATGTCCTTCTGAAGATACTGTCTATTGTTATCATAAGAAAAATAATATTTGTAGTAGAGAGACAATAAAAGGGACCCTGTGTGATAAGAGTAAAGGATATTATTCTGATTTTTGTGATTGTGTTCCTGAGGATGATAGATGTACGAAGGAATATTATATTACACCTGGAAAAAAGTGTGAGACGGTTCCTTCTGTTGTTAGTACTGCGGCAAAGAGTGCAGTTGAAAGATATTTAGGTTCTATGCGATTCTCCTCTCCCTTCGAGTGTGAGAATTTTCTTCGCGATACATATCATCATGATACTAGATGTGGGGAATACCAAGAAGCTGTTTCAACTAAGAAAAACCAAAATGAGAATCAAATAGTTTGTTTGCGTAGCGATACTGCTAATGAATTTAAAAAGCACTGTTCTTCTTTTCTAGAAAAGTTGCCATTGTATGTACAAAATTATAGGGTATATGATGAAGAAGGAGATGTTGGAACTACATCCTCAGGTTACCTTAATTGTCCTAAAAAAGAATATATTATTCCTGTAGAAGTCTCGGGAGAGTTATCTCATAAAGATATTAACAATTTAAAGTGTTGTCCATATGCAAGTGAGACGTCCCCTGTTGCAGGATACAACTTCTCAACAAGTTGCGAAGCATCTTCTACTAGTAAGTGTAATTTGTCTTTGAAAGTAGTGTATTGTTTAGGAGATAAGGATGAGGAGGTAACTCCTGTAGTTTCTCTCTCTACTTCTAGTCCCCGAGATGTATGTGAAAATAGTACTCCTATCAAAAAGGGTAAAACATCTGTTAATGGTAAGTATTGTTGTCATAATGATGCTACAAATAAATATAGTCTAGACAATTGTCCATCAGAATTCATAGAAGATTGGGAAAAATGCTTAGCTGAAGAATCTCTCCTGAAGGAAATGGAGTATTACAATATTGAGGTCCCCAGCAGTGAGAGTTCAACAAGTGTTTTCAATAAAGCTTTGTTCAAATCTCTTGCAGATGATAGTACCTATGAAGAGGACAATACTCAAGAGGAGGAAACAACAAATCAAGTACTATACTATCCAGGAGAGGGTATGTATGAAGTTACAATTGCTGGAGGTCGTAAAATATCATTAATAGGTGAGGATGATATATCTTACTTCTTTTATAAAGATAACGATGGAGTCCCTGGTTATCAAGCTCCACAAGATCCTAATAATCCAAAAGAAAGTGAAGATATGATACTTCCAAAATCTGTAGTACTATTTTCTTCTCAAACAGCAATAACAACAAAGTATTCTTTAAAACGTGGTATTAATATCATCTCTTTTGGCTTTATGCCATCGAAGGGAGGTAATGAACCAAAATTAAACTCTGTTGAATTCTTAGAATTAGTTAATATGGGAGAGAATAAAGTTTCAGCAATATCATATTTTGAAGCTGGAAAATGGAGTGGTGGCACAACATATGATTTTAATACAAAGGAAACTAAAGGTACTGTCTTTGACCTGGTTTTTGGGAGAGGTTATGTAGTAATAGCTGAACAAGATACTACAATCTCCATTCCTGGGCTTAAATTGGACAAATCAGTTCCCGTAGCCTTCTCTCGTGGTTGGAACCTAGTAGGTATACATGGATATAGTACAGCATATACAGCTAGAACATTAATAGAAAGTATTAATACTATAGAAGGTCTTAAATCAGACAATGTAACATGGTGGCCTACATCAAGAGGTATGTATCAAGGTTATCAGTTAATAAATGGACAATCATATGGACAAGATTATCCCATAAGTCCATTAAATGGATATTTTGTAAGAATAAGTGAATTTAATCCAAAAGATCCATCTTGTAAAACTCTTTGGTGGAATCCAGGTGGAAACTACAACGGACAGTGTGATAAGTAATTAAATTTAAAGTTAAACATATGGAAACAATACCTCCAATATATTGGATGATAGTCGTTGGTATACTAGCATCTCTATTATCTTTCATACTATTTGAATTAGGTATGTTTATAAAAGATTCTAGAAGAACATTAAAGAATGTAGAAGATATTACCTCTGATGCTCACTCTGTAATGTCTACAGTGAAAGGTACAGTAGAAGAAGTAAATGAAAGCATAGTAAAACCAATCAGAGGTATAGGATCTGGAATATCTGCTGTAAGTGGTTTCATATCAGGTCTAACAGGAGAACAGAGTAAAGAGGAAGAGTAAGAATATATCTTGTTGTATTGTAATAATTCCTTCTTCTAGGTATCATATTTCTTAATGAAGATAGCTCAATTACCTCAAAGAAAAAGAAGACAGAGTATTATAATGGCAATTCTGATTATAGGATTGCCTCTTCTTCTATTTGCAGCGTATAAGGTTGTTCAAATAGTATCTAAAGCATCTGGAGATACAGATCCTAAGAATGTTGTTATAAGCAATATTACAACAACAATGGCCACAATATCTTGGACTACAGATACCAAAACATATGGTACTTTAATTCTACTTGAGAATAATCAAGAGAAATCCGAAATTAGAGATGCAAGAGGCAGTGATAGAAGATATACACACTATGTAGAGGTTGAAAACTTAGAACCAAATACACAATATAACTTCAAGCTTAAATCAAATAATACCAAATACTCATCTAGTGAAGGCAAAGATTTAACATTTACTACCGCTCCAATATCAGCAGATCTCCCTTCTGTAAATCCAGCTAGTGGAGAGATAGCAATGGCAACAACAGATGATGTTTTAATATATATATTCTTAAGTGATAAGAGTACATATCCAGTTTCTGCTACTTTAGGTAATAGTAAAACCTGGATTACAGATCTTTCAGCTTTATTAAAGATTGCAGATAAATCAAGAGCAACTGTAAAAGATGATACTGGGATAACAATATTAGCAACAGGTGGTAATATTGGTGGAGCCGAACTCATAGGTACATATTCTAGTCTTTTTGATAGTAGTGGTACACTAAAAGAAGCAAATCAGTTAACATTAAGTACAGACTTAGATATATATCCCAAAATCCCAGATGCTGCAAAACTAATGGTTTTGGCTACTAATCCTCCTGAAGAACCCACACCGCCAGTAAGCCCAGTAGTACCTGTTCAACCGGTAGTACCAGTAATACCTGTTGAAGAAGAAAAGACTCCTGAAGAAGAGTTTACAAATAGAGAATACAGGATAGTACATCAATTACAGTGGAAGGAATTACTTGAAATAAGTAGAGTATCTACTAATGTCGGTCCAGAAAGTGTAAAAGTAACTAATCTAACAGATAGTGGCTTTACAGTACTTTGGGTATCAGAAAAAAAAGAAATAGGAAGTGTTAAGTATGGAATTTCAGCGGAGAATTTGTCTAATACAGCATATGATCAGAGGGACGGAATATCTCCAAAGGGATCTTTCTATCTTCATTCTGTAAAGGTAGATCGTTTACAACCTGAAACAAAATATTACTTTGAAATAATCTCTGGAGATGATACTTACAATAATAATGAGAGGAAATATACAGTAACAACTTTAAATACTATAGATAGTGCTCCTCCTTTTGTTTCTGTAACTGGGAAATTTACTAACATGCCTGAACATGGAGAAACTATTGTTATCGGTAGTATAAAGGATGGAGATGAAATAGGAACCTTAGGGGAAAGTTATGAGGTTTCTTCTTTGGCGGATGATTCAGGTGGTTGGGTATTATCTATCGGAGATATGAGATCTAACAGTAAAGATTCATACTTTGAATATACCTCAGAGGATAAGTTAGTTCTTAAACCATATACGACATTTGGAACATCTACCCATGAAGAGAGTATGGATAGTATTGATAAACGTGATATTAAAATAGCTCTTGAATCATTACCATCAACAGAATCTACCAAATCTATCTCACAACTGAGCAATTATGGAATTACAAATGACCCAAATGCTATTACTATGACAGAGACAACCACAACACCAAATACAGGTATAATGGATAATCTTGTTGGTATAATCTTATTCTCTATCTCTCTAGTAATATTAGGAGTATTACTATATATCTCCTCTAGGAAAAGAACGAAGGGAAATGGTAAAATGTCTAGAAACTTATGAGAAAAAAACCTATAAATACAAAAGCTATGTTCTTTCTCATTGGACTCTCCCTTTTTTCGTTATGGATGGTAAATATTTTCTCAAAAATAGATTTTAGTAAAACAGAACCACAACTTCCTGTATCTCAACCAGCAGAATGTACAAATTGTCAGACAGGTGAGATTATAGAAGAGGTGATAGATGAGAATGCGTCTATAAACTATATTCTATTAGATAATTCACAAACTGTAACATTACTGGATTCCTCTGATTCATCAGTCTTAGGTATTTCTGGTTCCGACTGTCAGGGAATAGATCCTGCAAACTTCCTCTCATCAAAAAGGTATGTTTGCTCTACACAGGGTAGTGGTGCAATTGATTTCTCAGAAGGTCAGGAATCTGGATCTAGCGGACAGGGTGTTATTGTAAGTAAAGACTCTAAGATTGAGATAACAAAAGTAACTTATCCATTAGCTTTATGGAAAGGACAATATACATTTATAGATAGTAATAAACAGATACGAAAGAATTCTCCAGAAACTAGATCTAATGGACAACAGATTGATCCGGAAATAGTTTCAAGAACCTTATCGCCTCAAGAAGCTATAGAGTTTAATGAATCTATTTCTGGTACTGAGAAAAAACCTTTTGTTGTTGAAGGAAAAATTAAGATGAATATAGGAGATGTAGAAGACTTAAACGATGTTGAAGGTAAATACCAAGTTGAAGATAGATCTCATCAACCAGAGTGTACAGTTTATGGAAAGACTTGTGAGCCAAAGCTAGCAATATCTGATTATAATGTTGGCAAGTCAAACTATATTGCGTCTGATGAAAAATATGGTGGATATCTTGGCGCTCAAGCTCCAGGAGGGGACGAAAAAGTAATATCTGATAACTCTGAATGTCTTGTAGAGGGTAAGGATTACAAGAAGATAGAGAATGAGGATGGTGTTGTAACATCTTGTATAAATGTGTTAGCGATTATTAGTGGGCGATTTATGGCAACATTCGGATTTTCTCAATGGAAGAGGTGTACAGTTGGGGAGGAAGTTCAAAGTGTAAATCCTGAAACTGGAGAAACTATTATAAAAACAGAAAAATCAGGAGAATGTGTAGATCCTAAATCTTTAGGAATTAAGATGACTCCAATATTTGGAGAACCAGATAACTGTGAAAAGGAACTTTGTGCAAATGCATTTTTGACACAAGCATATAGGGAAACCCTCTCTCCTTCGGAATCTGGTGGTCTAAAAATGTCAGGTAATCCCAAAACATCTATTATGTTTTTTGTAGCAACAGAGTGTGCTTTAAGAATAGATGGTAGAAATGTACCAGTATTGTGTTTGTGGGATGCATCCCCTATACTATCAAACTTCAATCTACAAGAGAAAGATAAGGCACCAAATCAAGGGGATTTTCCTGCAAATTTCGGTTTTTACTGGAATTCTGTAGTTCAATCTATGAAATTATCTGCTAAGAAGTACGAAATCGATTAAATAAATTATTAATATTAAAAAATGAAAAGACTTAGATTCTTATCAATTACAGCTGTTGCTACTTCCCTCTTTTTCCTGTTTTTGCCTTTTAATGTAATAGCACAGGAGGATTTTGGAGAAGAGGTAGAAGTAAAACTTATAGATAATACTAAAGTTTATGAAGATGCTGCAACGGTATCAGATACCATTAATCAAAATGAGACTAAATCTCAGAATGTTGAGAAAGGATCAGCCAAAGCAATCTTAGGGCATTCTATGAGTTTGCTACAAGGTATGTGTCCAACATGTTTTGAGAACTCAGAAGAACTTCCAGATGAATTGAAGATGGGTTTAGTTGAAAGAGTTGATCAAGGATTAGTAGCTACATTTGATAATCAACCGAAGATAGATGTTGTTGCCCACCTTGCAGAGGAGTGGGTTCCTGGATATAAACAGGCCAACTCCGTATATGCTAGTGGTTTTGATGATTTAGAAGAGACTCGTATTGTAGATCTATGGTCTCATACAAGGAATATCGCATATGTATTCTATGTGGTGATTATGATAGTTATTGGCTTTATGATTATGTTTAGAAACAAGATAGGGGGGCAAGTTATGGTAACATTAGGGAACTCTATTCCGAAATTAGTTTTATCACTTCTTCTTGTCACATTTAGCTTTGCGATTATAGGGATAATTATAGATATCGGTGGAGTGATTAGAAATATCATTGCCAACTTACTCTATCCAGAAAATCCTATTTCTGCGATAGAGGTTCATAATCCGTTGACACTGTTAGGTAATTTTATCCTAAAGTCTCCTCCAACTGGTATTAGTGGGGGTTTAGGATTAGGTCTGATGATAGCTGGTTTTGTTAAATTGGGCCCTGTTGGTGTTATTTTGGGTATATTTGCACTCGTGATTGTAGCTATCGTGCTTATCGGAGCAATCAAGCTTTGGATTGTATTATTAAAAGCATATTTTGGTATCTTAGTTAATTTAATAGTAGCACCTTTTACAATTCTCTTTGGTGCTCTTCCTGGTAATGAAGCTTCAATGCTTAATACTTTTAAGTCTGTAGCTAGAAATGTTCTAATTTTCCCAGTAGCTTTTGCAATAGTGAATCTTCCATATGCATTTGAGGGTAGAGGAATTAGATTGGTATTCCCAGAAACACTTGTTGGTACTAGTACTAGTACTTCTACACTAGTACCATGGTTGGTAATTAATGTTGGTAAGATTGTTGCTATTTATGTAGCTGCAACAGCACCCGAGATAGTAAAAGCCATAATTCCAGCAACCGTACCTAAAACAGAAACAGGAAAAATAATTAAAGAGAATTTGGCCAAAATTCCTTTGCTTGGAGGAATGATGAAGTAGTAATTAATTGTAATATTTAAGTCAAATGCCAAAACAGAAGCAATATGAAGATGCTCTCGGGTCGGTTTTTGACTTTATATTCACAGAATCTCAAAAACCTCCTGATAAAAGGAAACCTGTAAAAATTACAGGTTTTGATGGTACCAGTGAGTATATTGATGCATTAGCCGCAGTCCTTGAAAATCCTGGACAATTTGTAAACAAAACAGCTGTTGATGCTTTCAATGATGTAGTTAATACTGAGGTAGCAATTGTTAATCTTAGTCCAGAAGAACAAATAAAGTTCAGACTCCTAGATATCAAGGGAGTCCTAAATAATGATCTATCTTTTGTTGATAAACAATTTGAGAGGTTAGAGATAAATAGGAAACTTGGAAAAATGGCTTGGGCTGGAGAACGATTATCTGGAGTTGTTGCTGCTACTTGGGCAAAAAAATATGGCTTAGATTTAGAAACTCAAAATGCATTGTTTAACATGGGTGGGGAAGATGTTTTCCTTGATAAAAGTTCTAAAAGACTAGAAGAAAAGTTAGGAGCATGGGCAAAAAATAGAGATTATTTAGAAAAAGTTGTAAAGGGAGAATTTGGAAACTACAGAAATATTTCTGAGAGTTCTCTTAAAAGGTCTCTGGGGAATGAAAGGGGAGCTGAAGTATACAAGAAATTGCAGGAGGCTTTTAGGGCATATGACAATGAGGTCAGGCAAGGATCAGACGACAGTAAGATTTCTTCAGTATTAGATAATGTCTCTGATAACAACTACCAAACACTTTATCCAGTATTTGAAAGTCATAACATGGCTACAAAAGAGGCTAGAGCAAGAGCTGCTGGTGATACTGAGCTTGCAGATAAATACAAGAGTGCACAGAAAGGTGTTGATCTTTTTGCGCAGAGGAATCTCAGGGATAGGTATTTAGAAAAGAAAAAAGATGAATTAAAACAATACAAAGAAGACTTATCTACACTGTTAAAATCTAGTAATCCTGACAAAAATCTTATTAAAAATCTTAGATCAAAGATATCTGACACAAACAAAGAATTAAGGATGTTTAATGCTCAGAAAGTAGCTCAAAAACTTGGAAAATGGGATGGTATTTTATCATCTACATCTTCTGCTTGGGAATATACAATGGGTGGTCAGTTACTTCCTGCAATATTGTCAGGTGATTTCTTTGACAAAAGAAAGAATACTATATTTGAAGGAAAGTTCTTGCCAGTTCAGGAAAAAGAGGTGTTGGGTATAGGTAGATTTATTCAGACAGATAGGGATGAAATACCTAAATTCAAAATACCTAGAGTTGTTACAGGTAAAGGTAGTAAGTTCATGAATGAATATTACAGAATGATGACCGAAGCGTATTACAATACACCAAGTGTTTGGATTAAGACATTAGCAACAGGAGAGGGTTTTGCATATAGAGCATTTAAGCAACAGGAAAAATTCTTAAAATTGATGGAGAAAGAAGGCTGGCTTGATAGGGTAAATCTAGATCAATTATTTGGTGAGAATGGTGAAGCATATCTACATTCTTTCACAAATGTTCTAGACCAAGGGAAATTTGATAAATTACTCAAGTTTGTGAAAAAAAACGAGAAATTACAGAAGATGGCATTTAGATTTGGTGCGCTTGGTAGGGCTAAGAGCAGGTTTACTAAGTTGATTACTGATCGATTAGGAGGTTCTATGCAGAAACTAAGGCAACAGATAGGAAAACGGTTGTTACTAATGATAAAAGATGGTCCTGCCAAGAAGCTTATCGGGAAATGGATGCGTGTTGGTGGGTTTAAAGTTTTACTTGAAGGAATTAAGACGGCTGTTATAGCTGCCTTAGGTGTAACTACAGCAGGAGCAGGAGCTGTAGTTGGTTTTTTGGTAGATGTTGCAGCTAGTATAGCTATAAATATAGGGGTAAAGATTGCAAAACCAGTTATAAAGACATCTCTTACAGTCTTTGTTCTTACGATTGTTGGGATTATTGCTACTATTGTTATGGTACCCTCTGTTCTTAGTGTTGTTATGAAGAATCAGTATGCACATGTAGCTCCTGGTGAAGTTGTTTTAGGAGAAACAGATTTCAAAGTACCGTATGGGGGTTCTTCTTTTGGAGAAGGAGATCTCATAGGAGGAATTTTAATTTTTGATGGAACGGTTCAAGAGATTTTTGACCAGGTAGCTGCTTCTATGGGAATAAGTACATATCTAGAGTTGATAGATCCTTCTGATCCTAGGTATAAAGAAGGTGGTTGGTGGTGTATAAGTGGTGTCCCAGTATACTGCAAGGCAGATAAGGTTATAGGAGCATCTTCTGAATATTTGTCTCGATTGTTTAGACATGAAGTCATTCATATAATTCAAAATGGTAACTATAACTTCCATATAGGAGAGTGGGGAGCAGATTATCTCTCTGGAAATGCGGGTGGTTATACTTTCTCTGTTAATGGTGGGCCTGCAGTCAAAGCAACTGAAACTAGGGATTATTTTCTTTCTCAAGGCTGTACAGACCAAGATTTAGAAGATGTGGCACTTGGTAAATCAGGATCTTTATGTTGGGATATAGTAAGTTCTGCTATTAGAAATAATGGAATGTGAGGTAATTAAAAATGAAAAAATTTTTAAAAACATATAAAAAATATATTTTGATTGGATTAGGTATTGGGTTAGTTATTGGACTACTAATTTGGATTCTTGTTGTTAATTTTAATAAGAATCAAAAGGTAGAATTAGCCGAGAACAAACCTTTACCAACTCCATTTCAGGACAATTTGAATAGTTTTAACTGGTCTTTACCAAGAAATTCATATCTCTTATCTGAGAATCAGAAAGTTAAAGTATTTACGATTCTCCCATACAAAGAAGATATATTAAATATTGTAAAGAAACTAGATGAACAAGCAGAAGAGGTATCTAGTTCCGATCTTGCAATATTTTGGAAGTCATCTAATTCAATGATAACATACAATAAAGATACAGGAGTATTGATATATAAAGTCCTCAATCAACTAAATTCTCATCCTATAAATAATTTGGAGGATGTTATTTCCTTTGTAGAGAAGCTTGTTGGGTATAAAGCAACAAAGGATAAAATCATTACTAAAAAACTTTCTGATGGTGGCTTGTCATATCGAGGGAAATATGACTTAGAAAATCTCTCATTTGGCTCTATATATTTAGAATCATACTCTTTTATTATTAATGTATCTTCGGAAGGCAATATTACGGAGTTTTCAGTATTTCTATACAATCCATCTAGTGTTAATTTCTATTCTCTTTATTCTCCTATTGATAGTAGACAGATAGTTAGTACCAAAAAGTTTATAATTAAAAATCTTACTTGGGATAAAAAGTATGCTAGCAAAGGTTCACATTTAAGGGTTTCCGTTAAGTTAAATACTTTTGATGCAAAGCAGCTATCAAGTTCTTACACTTTTCAAGATTTCACATATGGGTATATTTTTCCTATCTATATAGTAGATGGTAATGCAGTGTATGAAGATTGGGAAAAAACAACCTATATTACAGAAACACAACTGTACATTCTAGCAATAGATGGACAGTATATTACAAAAAATACAAATTTCTTAACTCCTCCCCCTGATTAGCATTATTTTGTGTTAGGTACAATTTCTTGGTACAATCTTTCTATGAAAAATTTTAACGGTATAGTATTACTTACACTTTTCATTTTGCTGATTCCATTACCAGTAATTGCATTTTCTTCGTATTCAACAGAAACTCAAAAGTTTGATACATCCCTCACAGATCAGAGTACAACTGTATATACAACACCTCAGAAAATATATGTAACACAAGTATCTGCACGATCTAAAGAGATATCCAGAAATCCTTCTTTGTGGGTCAAGACTCTTTATTACTACTATATAACTCGTCTCTATCTTCCTGACCTTCCATATACCTATCTTTTAGATGAAAATGGAGCAATATATGATGGTAAAACAGGTGGTATAGGTGCTAATTTACAATTCAACGATTTAGACAATGCAATTGTAATCGGATATTTATCAAACTCCTCAACATTTACACCAAGAGCGGAGACATCTTTGAAAGAGTTAGTAGAATCTCTTTCCTCTTCGTGGGGTATTGATACTGTAAAGGGAGTACAACTTCAAATTGTTCAAGAAGAAAACAAGTTTTCTTCCATTAATATAATTGATGCCCAATCAGAATTTGTTACTGCACTTAACACGGCATTGAACGATGTAAAACTTAGTAAAGAGGAAAATCATCAATATAAAGTGAAAATAGATAGTGTTGAATATCCAAAAGAATCAGTTATAGGAAGTAGGACAAAAATAAAGGTTAAAGCTACAAATATTAATGATTTTGCTTGGTTTACAGACAAGGATCCAATATATATTTCTACAAAGAGTGGAGAGGAGAGTAAATTTGCAATAAATAAAGTCTGGTCTAGTTTCAGTAAACCATTAGAGATTTCAGATAAAATCATCAAACCGAATGAATCAATTGAACTTGAATTTGAGATGGAGGCGAAAGTATTAATGGGTGAAGTAAGTGAGAGTTTCGTGTTACAAAAATTTGATAAAAAACCATTTGAAGGTTCTGAATTTGAAGTAAAGTTTAATGTTGTAAAAGGGGATAATACATTAGTTCAGGTTAGTTCCCCACAGTTTGGATTTGTTAATATTCGTACATGTAGATGGTCAAGTTGTGAAATTATAGATAGTCCAAAAGATGGAACAGTATTTATCCTTCTTGGTGAAGAGGAAGGATGGTACAAAATTCAGTATGCACCTGGGGTAGAAGGTTGGGCTATGTTGAGATATTTCAAGAAAATATAACTAATCAGTAGAAATGAGTTCAAATAATATTCTGGAGGGTTTAAATCCTCAACAAAAGAAAGCTGTAATGTGTACTGAAGGTCCTCTTCTTGTTTTTGCTGGAGCTGGATCAGGAAAAACAAAAGTAATTACAAATAGAATTGCATACCTAGTTACTGAGAAACAAGTAAAACCAAACAATATACTTGCAGTAACATTTACTAAAAAGGCTGCTGGAGAGATGCAGGAAAGAGTTACAGCAATTTTAGAAAGTTTGGGAATAAAAGATGGTAGAGTACCAACAATTGGAACATTTCATTCAATAGGGGCAATGATGCTCAGGCAGAATGCAAGTAGTATAGGGTTAGATAATAACTTTTCAATCTATGATTCAGATGATTCTGATAATATGATTAAGGAGATTATGTTAGAAAGAGATATAGATATTAAGCAGATAAAGCCATCTTCTGTATCATATTTCATAAGTACAGCAAAGAACGATATGGTTTCTCCAGAACAGTTTCCTTACCATTTCTCTGGATTTGTTGAAGATATTGTTTCAGAAATATATCCTATTTATCAAAAACAACTACAATCCCAAAATGCAGTTGATTTTGGAGATTTACTTTACCTTACAGTAAAGCTTTTGGAAGAGAATGAAGGTGTAAAGGAAAAATATCAAAACAAATATAAATATCTATTAATTGATGAGTATCAGGATACAAATACAGTACAATACAAATTTGCAAAACTTCTTTCGGAAAAACATCATAATATCTGTGTAGTTGGGGATGATGACCAAGGTATTTATGCATGGAGAGGTGCTGATATTAAAAATATCCAATCATTTGAAAAAGATTTTGACAATGTAACGGTAGTTAAGTTAGAACAAAATTACAGATCTACAAAAAATGTGATTAAAGCAGCAGTTC
>Ga0255343_1004306_pt1 | contig 14171 bp, 12 predicted proteins | sample wastewater_treat_4_FD_192413 | JGI IMG/M metagenome (GOLD analysis project Ga0255343, IMG submission 192413) | Wastewater microbial communities from Lulu Island WWTP, Vancouver, Canada - plant16 | ecosystem: Engineered > WWTP > Wastewater > Unclassified | place: Canada: Vancouver, British... | reverse complement strand
TGTCAAGAATGGAGTCAAGAACATGTTCCATGATTCCTGAGTCGATTATATGCCCGTCGAGTTCTATCTCCCGGGATTCTCTCATATATAAAGGTTAGATTCTAACCCTATAAGAGAGTTGGTTGATAATCAGGGGATTTCAAATGACTCAGCATCTTCTCGGCTGCCTCAAGATCTTCCCTTGTGTTTATATTCATCCGGAGAATGGGATCTTTTATGAGGATCTTCACCTCTTCCTGCTCCTCTTCTCCAAGCCGGCTGTCAAGTATATTTATGCCTGCAGGGATGCCAGGAAGATCATCATCAATAGCACCGTCATGGTGGGGAACCCAGACCGAACAGGCAGGACATCCCGAACTTTCAAATTTTTCAAGAACCATCGTTATATGTTCTGCACAAATTCCTGGCAGGTCTGCACAGATGGTAAGAAAAGGACCATTAATAGAGAGCTCCTCTACCGCCTGCCATATATCCTCAACATAACCGGTTCCATCGGTGCATAACCATAAGATATCCTGTATCCTGCAGTAATTTGTGGTATAAGGAGTCAGTGGAGTTACTATTACAACAGGAGTAAGACCGGCCTTTATTACGGCATTTATAACATAAGATATCATCGGCCTGTCATGTATCCTTGCCAGGGCTTTCTCGCCCATCCCAAGCCTGGATGCTTTGCCGCCGGCCATTATCAATGCAAACATGAGGAGACCTTTTCCAGTGCTTCGATAAACTTGTCATTCTCTTCAGTCGTCCGGACTGCTACACGTATGCTGGTCGGAAGACCAAAAGAGCGGCAGTCTCTGACAAGTATCCCTGATTTTAAAAACAGTCCGGTTATCTGTTCAGATGGGCGGAGGGTATCAATCAGCAGGTAATTTGCACTCCCATCCGAGTATTTCCAGCCAATATCGTCTATGCTCTTTTTGAGTCTCTTCTTCTCCTTGTTGATCATGGTCCTTGAATATTCAAGTTCGCTGTATCTTGAAAATGCAGATATGGCTGCTTTTTCTGCAAGGGCATTTACCGTCCAGGGGGGGCGCATAACCTCCATCGAAGAGATGAGTTCAGGCTCACCAATTCCATACCCAAACCTGACCCCGGCTATAGCAAAATTTTTCGTCAGAGATCGAAGGACAAATAGACCCGGCTCTATTGTGCCTGATGCCGAATGAAAAGGGTCTGCAAGGTCAATAAAGGCCTCATCTACACAGAGGATATGATCTTTGTTATACTGTGTATACTGAGAAAGCCTTGACAATATCTCCTGCTTTTGTAAAAGTATCCCTGATGGATTGTCAGGATTGCAGATAAACGACAGGGAAGCTTTTTTGTAATCAGTTGTCCTTTCCGCCCCGGCAAGCCTTGCTGAAAGTTCATATTCGGCAAATGTGTGATCAGGGACGAGATATTTCTGCCCTTTGTCAAGGACTGTATGACATAATGTCCGGATAACCTCTACTGACCCGTTGCCCACGGTAATATTTTCAGGCCTGCATCCATGATGGCGTGCGATGGCCTCTTTTAATAAAAGGTAATCATCATCAGGATAACTGGTGAGTGCGTCATCCGTAATTGCAAGATCCAGTTTCGGTGGATATGGATTGATGTTTGCGCTGAAATCAAGGAGTTCCTTGTCAATACCGGTTATATATTTCCCACGGCCGCCATGGACGGCACGAAGTTCAGATTTGTATCTCATCTGACAGCTCTTTCCTATTCATGAACATCTGATTGTTTACAGCTATCTATCTTTCCTCGTGGATAAATCGAAACCTTTATCTATTTATGGATTGTATTCTCTGTATCTCGTTGTGTCCGACTATTGTCACCTTTCTGTCAGACACATGACAGACATATGGCTGACAAATGTCAGATCATGAGGCTTAAGTATGAAGAGAATCACCATCCGGTTGCCTGACCAGCAGATAGTTTTGCTGGAGAAGATGGTGGAGGCGGGTGAGTTTCCCACTGTCTCCGAAGCCATAAGGGATGCTGTACGTATGCTCATCGAAAAGCGGGCAACCCGAGTGCTCGCGGACAGTGATCAACTGTCATTTTAGATGTTAGGGGGATTAAAGTATGCAGAGTATCATAAACGCCGCAGTCATAAACGCGGAACGAGAAAAAGAACTCAAGAACATGACGCAGAATTATGATGATGATATGGATGGACAACCAAGAATTGTCATCATAGGATGCGGGGGTGCCGGAAATAACACCATTAACCGTCTTCACCATATGGGTGTCTCCGGCGCAGAGACTATTGCCATTAACACAGACAAACAGCACCTGGACATGATTCAGGCAGATAAAAGAATCCTTATTGGTAAAAGTCTGACTAAAGGTCTTGGCGCAGGAGGGTACCCTGAGGTCGGCCGTAAAGCCGCAGAGATGGCTCGTCCAACCCTGGAAAGTCTTCTTGAGTCTGTTGATCTCTGTTTTATCACTGCAGGTATGGGTGGGGGTACCGGTACCGGATCTGCTCCGACAGTCGCGCAGATTGCAAAAGAACAGGGAGCAATCGTCGTTGGTATGGTTTCATACCCGTTTGACGTGGAGAAGGCCAGGCTTATCAGGGCTGAAGACGGTCTTGAGGCCATGTCAAAAGCATGTGATTCTGTCATCCTTCTTGATAATAACCGGCTGAAGAGTTTTGTTCCAAACCTTCCGCTTGCACAGTCTTTCTCTGTCATGGACCAGCTGATTGGAGAGACGGTCAAAGGTATTACAGAGACGATCACCGAGCCTTCCCTGATTAATATTGACTACGCTGATGTCAGGGCAATTATGAGCAAAGGCGGAGTTGCAACCATGCTTGTCGGAGAGTCTAAACAACAGAACAAGTCTGAATCGGTTGTTCGGGAATGTCTCTCCAATCCGATGCTTGACATCGACTACAGGGGCGCAACAGGGGCATTGATCCACATCACCGGCGGCAGTGATCTGACGCTCATTGAATCTGAAGAGATTGCTTCCTCTCTGACTTATGAGCTTGATCCTCATGCCGATGTTATCTGGGGAGCCCGGATTAGGCCTGATATGGAAGGAAAAGTCCGCGTCCTTGCCATAATGACCGGAGTGAAAAATGGTGATGCCATTGCAAAGCCAAAGCAGCCATACAAGGAAAAACTGGACCGGATTGAAGAGCAGGTTCGGTACCCCAAATCCCCCGACCTTGCGCGTATTAAGCCCCGCTCCATCACCGCGGCCATGGATTATGCAAGCGGTCCAGAAATAATGTGGATGTAAATCCACCCAAAACAACTGCCATAGTCTTCAATAAAGGGTTTATCTCTTTCCCTTTTCAAAAAAGAATTTTTTCGGTTTTTATTTAAAATATTATTTAAAATTAATCCCCATAATATATCAGATAATTTTCTCTCTCTTCTTCCACCCTTACTTTTCAAAAAGAAGCATTAATTATAAAAATGATGCTGTCATGTTAATAGTAGAAGGTCACACAGGATCCCTTCGCGATTTTATGAACGATGGGTCTCTTGTTTCAGAGCCTTTTGGTATTGGGAGTCGAACATACGTGGATCGTGTAGCGAACAAGAACTGTAGTCGAACAGATGAATGCCATTCCACTGTTTTCATGTGGCAGGCATCCCTTAAGGGAATCCTGAAGCGTTATCTATCTCTGATTCTGCCCGTTTTAACACGTCTTTTTGTACATACTACGAATTGCTCTTACGTATGTCCCATCTCTCGCACCGGTAGGGGATACCAGACGTGCCTTTTAATGCGAGGATTGGTTAACGATGTTGAATGAACTGATTGATAAAAGAAAAGTTACTATCTCGGGATCTGAAGATCACAAGAATAAAAGAAATGAGTTTAATGCCCAGGCAAGCCAGTTCGCCAGGGAGCGGAACACTCTTAACAATCAGACCCGTGAATGTGTTGAAGAAGCACAAAAGCACAAGGAACTCCGTGATCAGTTCAATAAAGAAGTTCAAGATCTTAAGGATAAAAGAAACGAGCTCAATGAACAGGCGAATGTTCTTTTTGGGGATATTGATGCTTTCAAGAAGGAACATGGCGGGATAAAGAGCCGGAGTATCAAAGAACTTCATAAGCAGATTGAACACCTTGAGTTCAGACAACAGACTGAAGTATTCACTACTGAAAAAGAACGTGAACTCATTGAAAAGATCAAGTCTCTTAAAGAGCAGCTTCGTGAGCAGGAAGCTGAAATTGAACAGAACAAGGAGATAAAGGAAAAGATAGCGCTTGCGAAGGATCTCCGTCGGCAGGCTTCTGATATCCATGACCATGTTACCCAGCTGGCTGAAGATGCGCAAAAGCACCATGACCTGATGGTGGAGTGTTACAGGAAAGCAGACTCATCCAGGGAAAAGGCAGATGAATCACACAAAAAATTTGTCGAGGCCCAGGAAGCTGCGGACAATGAACACAAGCTCTTCATTTCATGCCAGAAGGAACTCCGCGATTATGACAAGGTAATTGGCGGGCTTCGCAAGAAGAATAAAAAGGTCAAAAGCACAAAGGAACAGAAAGAAGTCAGGAAAGAAGCAGAACAGATCTTTTCACAGTTCAAGGCCGGTGAAAAACTCACCACAGAAGACCTGCTTCTTCTCCAGCGTTCAAAGCTTTTATAATCCAATCTTCTTTTTTTTACGAAATCATTTATAGGAAAGTAACTAATATCATTGTAATGGGTTTTACCAGGACATTAGTCCTCAATATCGACCGCGATGATGATATTGGTTTTAAAGCAGATGTAGAAAGTCCGGTGACAGGAAGGGATGCCTGCCTTGATGCTGCAATTCGTCTTGCCCTGGCTGATCCTGAGGATTCAGATCTGAATGCGATATTCCAGGCTGTCTCTACTTATGACAAGCTTATCGCCGATGGAGAAGAAGCTGAAATTGCCGTGATTGGAGGTAACCATTTCCGGTTTATTGAGGGTGACAGGAAGATTGCAAAGCTGCTGGACGAGGTTATTCATACGACCGGCTGCAACCAGTGCATTCTTGTCACTGACGGAGGAGAAGATGAGTATATTCTGCCTATTATCCAGAATAAGATAAACATCTCCTCAATCCAGAGGGTTGTTGTATCACAGATGCCAAACCTTGAGGGGACTTATTATATCCTTAAGAAACTTTTCAGCGATCCAAAGATATCAAAGACTGTCCTGGTGCTTCCAGGACTCACTCTTCTCCTTTATGCGATAAGTTATGCTGTAAACCGTCCGGAGATTGCGACTATGGTAATTGCAGGTTGCGTAGGCGGTTACCTGTTATACAAAGGGTTTTCACTGGATGAAGTTGTCAGAAGTGAGGTTGTAGATCTCAGGTCAACTCTTTACAGGGGAAGGTTCTCCTTTGTTACATATATCGGGGGGATAATCTTTGCTATTATCGGAGTTATGGAAGGGACTTCTGCCCTGACTAATTACTGGGACGGGAGCGGAATATTTCCTATGGCGATTATCTTCCTTTGGGGTGCTGTTGCCTGGTTCACTCTTGCGGCAATTACAACCTCACTTGGATCAATTATTGACAGTTTCCTGTATGAACATGAGAGTCTTTCACGCGCAGTTATCTATTCCTACTTTATCAGTGCGATTGGTGTACTGGCCTTTGGAGGGATGAGTTATACTCTCTCTAATTTAAGCCTTGATCAGTTTCCAATTACACAGGATCTGGGAATTACCTATATTATTCAGGGAGCGATTGGCGGACTTATCTGTGCCTTTGTAGGGATCATTCTTCAGCATTTTATCTCCATATGGGCCCAGGATAAAGGCGAAGCCATCTCTTTTCAATAATCCAATTTAATTCCGCTTTTGCGAATTTCTCATGAGTCATCTTTAAATTCTCAACCGTCTCTTTTCACCTTATCAGATCTCGTGGAGGCTGGATATGAAGAACCTGAATTATTACCTAAAAATTATCATTCTTTCAATTGTCATAACCGGGCTGTTAAGCGTGCAGGTTTCTGCCATTACAGCGGATGCCCTGTTCAGGCCGGTTCAGGGACCAGCGCCGCTGAATGTGATGTTTAACGATGCATCAGCGGGTAAACCGATTGAATGGCATTGGGATTTTGGTGACGGGTTTACCGGAGACGGGCCTGTAATCATGCATACCTACATGACACCCGGAACGTACACGGTGACTTTAATGGTTCTGGATGCCGGAGGGTTATCAGATACGATCAAATTTACCGGGGCCATAACTGTTTCTCCCGGTCGGTTTATGCCGGTCATGCCGATGAACATGCCATCGTTCTCTGCTGATTTCACCGGAGGGCCACAATCAGGACCGGGTCCTCTCTCTGTATCCTTTTCAGATCTCTCAAAAGGTGATCCAGATAGCTGGGTCTGGGATTTTGGGGACGGTGCAACTTCCACAGAGAAAAACCCTGTTCATATCTATTCAGCACCCGGGTCCTACACTGTCACTTTGAAGATCTCCAGGGATTCGGCCTCGGGGATGAAGGAAAGGAAAAACTACATCACAGTTACCCAAAAAACCGGAGGATATGAAAACCAGGCTGTAAGTTCAGACTCTGCTATCCCCCCTGGGAGCGAAGGGCTAATGCAAAGCATAATGGCACCGGAAGATGAAGCCTCTGAATTTGCATTTTCGATAGAGCATGAGACCGTAGAAACGGGTTACTGTCTCTCAGGTTTAAACCTGACCGCAGAAGTTGCGACAATAAGCTTGGGAGAGGACTTTATAATCAATGTAAATGGCAGACCCCTTGAAAAGGTATATATCTGGATCTCTTCAGAAGATACAATAAAGGACGGGAATTTGCCGGTAATAATGGACGACGGGATGGTATTTGATAATCAGGAAGGTCCGTATACTATTGGCTCATTCATTCCTGATGCAAAAACCGGCCTTATGATCTCTGACCTGGTTATCAGTGATGAATCCGACCATAGAACAGGGTTATACGGACTTTTGGCACTTGATAAGGATGGAAAATATTCGTTCTCTATTCAGGCAGCTCTGGCAGAACCAGGTAATTACACAATAAATGCAGTTTCAGGAGAACAAGATAAAACGGGTGATTGTATTAATAAATTGCAGGTTACAATCCTGCCATAATGCATTTACCAATGCACAAAAATATTTTAATGTTAGTATCCAAAAGGTGATCTTCTATGAAAATGATAAGAATTTTAAAGATTTCCGGGGCTATTGCATGTATTCTTCTTTTGACTGCCGGCTTTGCAGCTGCATTCTCGATGTCATCAGGGGTATCTTCAACTTCTTCATCAGGGGGATTTTCATCTTCCAGCAGTACATCCAGTAATCTTGGATATAGTTCATCTACGCTTGTGATGACCGGTGGGACTCCGTCAAAACCGGCTGCTCCTCCGGCCCCTGCCGGCGGGCCTGGGGGCATTCCTGCAAATGAGGTGATCCCGCCACAATGGCAGCCTGGCACGAGAGCAGGGACTTTTTTTGATCCACTGACACAGACAAGCTGGCTTTTTGATAATGTCCTTCAGAAGTTTTATACTCCGACTTATGGATGGTTTTTAGTCACCCAGTTCACGAAAGAAGGAAAGGTATACGCACAATTTTATTATGATCCAAAATCGGGTGTGTTCAGGGAGATGAGAACCGGGGAGAAGGTCATAAGTCCCGCAGGTTCAGGACAGTCTTCAGGACAGACAGGACCTGTACAAACACCTGACACCGGGTCGGGGCCCATTGTTGCAGGACAACAGTCCCCAGGCAGCTCTACGCCAAGGCCCACTGTAACCGGGACTTCTGCACCCACCCCTCCACCCACCCCTGCATCCTCCGCACACCCATGCAGAATTCCCTGTGTCTCTTGCCCATCAGGTTACTGTGATGATTGTAATCAGAATGGCGTATGTGATGATACAGAATCAACAGGAACCCCAGTAGTTGCCGGGTCAAAGCCTCAGACACAGTCAGACTCAGGACAGGCAGACCACCCTGTTTCAGCGGCATCCAGTGCCCAGGGAGGCCTGGACGAAGACCCCCAGTCGACGATATATTACCAACAGACTTTCTCCCTTGCGAAAACCCGTCCAATTATAAAGTGCGACCCAGACCAGGATTGTGAATACTGTCTTGACATTGATGATGATGGCGCATGCACCCTGCTTGATTATGCAATCATCCTTTGTAACGGAAAATGGGGGCTTGATTACATGGGCGATAGGGACAATATATGTGATACCGATATCCTCCTGTTCATGGACTGCTCTGAACCTTCCGAATGCACACTTGCACAGTATTGCAAAGATGCAGACGGGGACGGTGCCTGTGATTTAGAGCTGGCAGTCATGGAACTATAACTTATTTTTTGAATTTTTCTGGAAATGCATTCTTATTCCCACCAAGGTTTATTATTCCATACCCGAATTATGAATACATGGGTGGAAAGGTTCGGCATTTATCGGGAGAGAGAGATAAAAAAAAGTTATATCGATACACTTTTTGGATAAAACTTTTTATTATTTTATTTGCCTGTCTTACAATCATTGAACCGGTCTTATCCATCGGCCAGGCATACACTATCGGGGATGTGATTCTCAAGACCGACCAGCTGAGAAATCTTACCGGGGCAGAGGGTACTTCAATTGGTGTTGGTGTCATCTCAAATGGTGCAGGAGGACTTATAGAGGCCCAGAGTTCTGGCGATCTCCCTCAGGATGTGATAGTTCTAATGAACGGCAGGGGAAGCGAGGGCACTGCCATGATGGAGATAATCCATGATATCGCTCCTGGCTCAAAGCTGCTTTTCCATGATTTTGGTGGAGGTGCACAAAATGACTTTGTTTATGCGATTGAGTCTTTAATAGATGCAGGTGCCAGGATAATCGTTGATGATGTCGGATTTTTGCAGGTTCCCTACTTTGAGGATGGATATACTGCACAGAATATAAACCGGATACTGGAGATGCATCCTGAGGTAATTATCGTAAGTGCTGCCGGGAATAATGCAGAAAGCCATTATCAGTCATTTTTTTCTGATGATGGTTCCGGATATCATTCTTTTGAAGGTTACAGCGGTATCCCCATAGCAGTTCAGCCTGGAGGTATGTTTTCTGCATTTTTGCAATGGGATGACATTTATGAAAGTTCAGCAAATGACTATAACCTTTATTTTGAAGAGAACGGGGAACTGATTGCACTTAGCGAGCATATCCAGGATGGTAGCAGTATTCCTCAGGAGAAATTTACTTATATCAATGATGGTGACGCTCTTGTTCAGGGTCTGATCAGGGTAAAAAAAGAAAATCCTTCGGTTGAGGATAAAAATATTGAAATTTTCATCAACGCTCAAAAAGACAAAGTCTACATCACCAAAACAAACCTTGTCATAGAAGATTCTATTTCCGGGCAGGCAGCAGTGCCTAAAGTGATATCGGTCGCCGCCATTGCACCTGATAAAGTAAATGCTATCGAGCGTTATTCATCCCAGGGTCATGTTACCATATCATACCCGGAAAATGTAGTCAGGCAAAAACCTGACATCACCGGGATAAGCAATGTCGCTGTATCTGGTGCGGGAGGTTTTCCAAAAATATTTTCCGGAACAAGTGCTGCTGCTCCGCATATAGCCGGGATGCTCGCCCTTGAATGGAGTTTATTTCCTTCAATTCCTGCGGATGATATGAGAGAGGCCCTTCTTTTTACGACCCTTGAACTTGGCGAACCAGGCTGGGACCCGGCTTTTGGTTATGGCCTTCCTGATGCACTTAAGATGTATGAGAGATTGCAAGGGTTCACGCCCACATCACCGCTTGATTCGTCTCTGGCACAAAAACCGATAAAAAACATAAAATCCATGACAGATCTCCCTGTTATGCTTTCTGGTTCTGGTGAGATAACTGGACCGGTAATCATCACTGCTCCAGGAACCTATACACTTGGAAGAGACATCTCTCATTCTGCCGGTTCGATAATTACGATTATGTCTTCTGATGTTACCATCCAGGGTGGAGGGAGAAGGATTGAGGGTTTAAGCGTCCAGTTTGTCGACAATACCCCGCTTGATCAAAATGCCATACTAATCCGGCCACCTGATTCGGGAAGGCTGAAAAATGTGGTCATAAAGGACATGGTGATTGAGGGTAGTACTAATGCCATAATTGGAAAACAGATCGACCATATTCATGTTGATGGATGTACTCTCTCACATAATGCAATTGGTATCGGCTTATATGGATCAGATAATGGACTTATCGAGAACTGCCTGCTTTCTGGAAACTCGTATAAGGGTCTTGCCATTAAAGAAGGCTCACTCGGCAATTTGGTAAAAGGAAATACCATTGAAAAGAATCTCTATGGCATAGATTTGATTGGAAGTGTTGACACGGTACTTAAAGATAATATCATCCGTGATAATAGAAGAGAGGATGAATACACCCCAAAAGGATCATCTGGTTCAATTCCGACGGTTCTCCAAGCACCTCTTCCAACGGGGGTCGTCCCTTGTGTTGACTTAGACTTTGATGGTATATGTGATGATCCAAACGGAACTCCTCAGCCAACAAAGGCCCCATCCACTTCGTCGGTTCCATTCTCTTACACTGAAGAGTTTACCATGACTACCATCTATACACAACCAGAACATCAGTCCTCCTATTATCCAACACCTTATCCTACACATTGTCCGTAATGTTAAAACCAGGACTGGCTCACCTAAATTTTTTCAAAGGTTCACTACAGCATGAACCAGATGTGCAGGTAAATGCTCAAATAGTACAACTCAGACAATACTTCATGAGGTACTGGGAGAATCATGAAAGTAAAAACGGTGAGATTTGAGCGGGAAAAGATTTTGAAATTTAGTCTTTTTTTTATTATTATCTTGTATCTTGTGTGTTGTCCGGTAATAGCGGCGGGCTCGGTCCACACTGAAGGCGATAGCTTACTAAAAACGGATCAATTGAGAAACCTTACACATTCTGATGGGACCGGAGTGATTGTAGGGGTAATATCAAATGGAGTAAAAGGATTAGCTGATGCCCAAAAGTCAGGAGACTTACCAGATAATCTGATAGTATTAGAAGAAGGAAATCGGGCAGAAGGGACAGCGATGCTGGAGATCATCCATGACATCGCACCAGGAGCCACTCTTATCTATCATGATTTTGGCGGTGGCAGGGATGAGAGATTTGTCGAAGCTTTTAGTAAACTCATTTCAGCCGGTGCTGATATCATCGTGGATGATGTGTTTAATTTTGAAGTTCCATACTTTGAAGACGGGCATCTTGCACAGGAAATATCCAGGTTCATAGATGAAAATCCTGACCTCCTGATTATTAGTGCGGCAGGAAACACTGCCAACAAGCATTACCAGGGACAATTTTCAGATGGAGGTGAAGGATATCATTCCTTTAATGGTTCCACCGGGATACCTCTTGAAATTCAGCCAGGTGGAAGGGTAAAACTGCATTTGCAATGGGATGATCCATTTTCTGGGGCAAAAAATGATTTTGATCTTTTTATACATGACCTGCAGAGTGATTCAGATGTTGCAATAGCTAATAAGGTCCAGACTGGGAAAGAAAAACCATATGAGAAGATCGATTACCAGAATGTTGGAGACAAAGTGCAAAAAGCCGAGATTCGTATCAGGGCAAAAGAGGGAAAAGGACAGGGAACCCATCTTGAACTCTTAATTCAGACCGATCAAGGAGGGGTTGTTGTCGGAAAAGAACACCTGACTACTGATGACTCAATCATGGGATGGGCTGCATTACCAAATGTTATCTCTGTTGCAGCAGTATCAGCTGACAATCTGAAGATCCAGGATTATTCTTCCCGGGGGACTGTCACGATTGCACACCCCGATCCTGAGACCAGGAGCAAACCGGAGATTACCGGTATTGACGGGGTTAGTGTTACTGGTTCCGGAGATTTTTCAAAAGTATTTACCGGAACAAGTGCAGCCGCTCCGCATATTGCCGGGTTACTTGCATTAGTGAAGAGTATTTACCCGTCTGTATCCTGCCAGGAATTAAAAGAAGCCCTTTTAAAGAGTGCTGAAGACCTGGGAGATACCGGATGGGACCCAGTTTATGGGTATGGTCTTGCAAATGCCATTTCACTTTACGAATACCTGAAAGCTGCAGGAAATGAAGCCATGGAACCTGGGCAGGCAGAAAAACCTGTAATACCAGATGAAATTTCAAAACCAGAAAAAGTTATTATTGAGGAATTTGTCCTTAATCGTCCTGCTATCCTCTCAAAACCTGGAACTTATATTCTGGACGATGATATCATCGACTATTCAGACACCATCCTGACCATTGCCGGATCTGATATCATTATTGATGGAAAAGGCCACACAATATCTGGCATATCTATCCGGTTTGGACTGGATGCTCCTGTTTTACAGACCGGGATCCTTATCTGGTCACCTGAAAATAAACCGGTCTCAAATGTGATGATTAAAAACCTGAATATTACCGGGACATATAAAGGTATTTCAGCCATTGGAACAGAAAACCTGGTGATTGAGAGGTGTGGTCTCCAATATAACAGCAGGGGTGTTGAGTTATCTAAGACAACGGATACCAGTGTAAAAAATTCGGTTGCCTTGAGTAACAGTTATGCAGGGGTATATGCAGATGGCTCCTCTACAGACCTCACTCTTGAAGATAACCAGTTTACTAAAAATCTCTTTGGAATTGTGCTGGATGGTTCTTCCTTATGTCTGATAAGCAGGAATCTTATTGCCGATAATTATTATGATGGAATTAAACTGGATCATGGGGTAAGCCTTACAGAAGTAAATAATAACTTTTGCACAGGGAATAGAAATGGCGGGATTACGCTCTTATCCGGTTATAATAATTCAATAACAAACAACACCTGCCAGATGAACAACCCATCAGGTATCCTGTTATCAGAGAGTACTGAGAATATCATATCAGGGAACAGGCTGCAAAGGAATGTCCGTGGATTAAATCTCTATTATTCAGATAATAATATTATTTCACAAAATGAAATCACGGGTAATGATGCCACAGGCATCATGCTTCAGCCTTCAGGACATAATACAATAACAGGTAACAGAATTACCGCAAACTTTGCAGAAGGAATCCTGATTACTAATACAGTCGGACCTGATCAGGTAAACCGGATAGTAAACAATTATCTTGAAAATTTCCAGAATGTTCGTATCCAGGAAGGAGGAAAACCCAATTACCGGTGGAATGATCCCCAGACTGAAGGGATTAACATCGCTTATGGCCCGCTCATGGGAGGTAATGTATGGGCTCTTCCTGATGGAAAAGGCTATTCACAGACCTGCCAGGACAGAGACGGGGATGGTATCTGCGATCTGCCTTACACGGTCTTTGCCGGAAACGTAGATGAACTTCCACTAAGGTATACCGGAGAGCCATTATCTCTTGCTGTACTGGCAGAACTGGGCCCTCTTCCAGAACCAGTAACTGTTGAAGATTTTGTAACAAGAGGAAAAATCCTGATGGGTAGCAGCGATTATTTCGGAGCACTTGATGCATATGAACAGGCGATTGCTCTATCTCCAACTAATTACCAGGCATGGCGTGACAAGGCTCTGTGTCTTAAAGAGCTCAAACATTATGATGAAGCAATGCAGGCCCTGAATACCATCCTGCCGATATATAAAGAAAAGCCGGAACTCTGGTCTACTGCAGGGGATATTCTCCTTGTGGACATGCAAAAATATACCGAATCAATCCCATTTTTTGAAAAAGCGGTCTCGTTGGATGCCAGGGACACGCATTCACTTGTTAACCTCGCTTTTTCCTATGATAAAGCTGGAAATCCTGAGCGTGCATTAGAGACATACCGGCAGGCACTGGAGATAAATCCCTCTCTTACCGATGCCTGGAACAAAGCAGGAAACATTCTCACTCGCGCAGGGAGATTTGATGAGGCTGTACAAATGTACGACAAAGGAATCTCAATTGACCCGGGGAATGCATTTATCCTGAATAATAAAGGGTATTCTCTATATTTAGCTGGTAATTATCCTGATGCCCTTGAATCCTTACAAAAAGCTGTTATCCTGAATCCTGAATATAAGTCGGCCTGGAAAAACCTGGGAGATGTTTTCAAAGCAATGGGACGCTTAACTGATTCAGAGAGTGCTTATGCAAAAGCCGTTTAGTGGATCGACATATCATAACACTTTTTAAGGAGAAA
>Ga0255343_1004303_pt1 | contig 14175 bp, 9 predicted proteins | sample wastewater_treat_4_FD_192413 | JGI IMG/M metagenome (GOLD analysis project Ga0255343, IMG submission 192413) | Wastewater microbial communities from Lulu Island WWTP, Vancouver, Canada - plant16 | ecosystem: Engineered > WWTP > Wastewater > Unclassified | place: Canada: Vancouver, British... | reverse complement strand
ACCGCACCTTGCCAGGTTGGTGTCACGCCTCTTGAGTGATGATCCAAAAAGCCTTTCAATCGAATTTCGACCGGCTAGTGTACTTTGTCTCTCAAGATCCCATGAGGGCTGGAGCCTGGAGTGGATGATTATTCCTGATATTCTTCAATAAACGTTTGTCGTTTCAATCCACGCGCCCCTGCGGGGCGCGACTCAATCACATCATGAAACTCGGCAGCTCGCTCGATGTTTCAATCCACGCGCCCCTGCGGGGCGCGACTGGCTTCGCTGGGCTATACCTGGAGGCTAACTATGTTTCAATCCACGCGCCCCTGCGGGGCGCGACTATGTCATCGAGGCCGCCGTCCTCCTCTGATACGGAGTTTCAATCCACGCGCCCCTGCGGGGCGCGACCTTATTTGTATCTGTACCATCTTAAACCTCCTCGATTGTTTCAATCCACGCGCCCCTGCGGGGCGCGACATTGATTGTACCGATTTTAGTACAATCCGTGTGTTTCAATCCACGCGCCCCTGCGGGGCGCGACGTACTAAAATTAGTACAGTCACTGTGAAACATCGCGTGTTTCAATCCACGCGCCCCTGCGGGGCGCGACGGTAGCTTGTGCTGCTTGTAACACTAATGGCATGGGTTTCAATCCACGCGCCCCTGCGGGGCGCGACAGTGCGTGATCTTATGGCAACGCTGAGGGATGAGGCGTTTCAATCCACGCGCCCCTGCGGGGCGCGACCCATTATAGCTGATCGCATCAGAGCTGTCAAGCCTGTTTCAATCCACGCGCCCCTGCGGGGCGCGACCGCCATCCTTGTTGCCATTGTTGCCCTTGTTACCGTTTCAATCCACGCGCCCCTGCGGGGCGCGACTTTAGCCTGAACGCACACGACTTCGGTGTACTCCAGTTTCAATCCACGCGCCCCTGCGGGGCGCGACGAAAATGTTAAAGGAATTCTTTCAGCTGAAAGAGGTTTCAATCCACGCGCCCCTGCGGGGCGCGACACGGATACGGAAATTTCCCAAATGACGAGTGCTACGTTTCAATCCACGCGCCCCTGCGGGGCGCGACGAGGCTACCAGATCGGAAAGGTCCACCAATGACAATAGTTTCAATCCACGCGCCCCTGCGGGGCGCGACAGCCACCAGAGCTGATTAGGGCCAAAAGTGGGAGTTTCAATCCACGCGCCCCTGCGGGGCGCGACTGGGCGGCCTTCATCTTGCAATTCGAGCCGATAAGTTTCAATCCACGCGCCCCTGCGGGGCGCGACCCTGGAAGCCACCAGATCGGAAAGGTCCGCTGACAATGTTTCAATCCACGCGCCCCTGCGGGGCGCGACGGCTGCCAGCTTTTTGATAGTGTTGATTTGGCTGTTTCAATCCACGCGCCCCTGCGGGGCGCGACACGAGCCGCATGAGAGACGATGCCAGGGCAAAATGTTTCAATCCACGCGCCCCTGCGGGGCGCGACTTGGGGTGGTCTGTCATCCCGACTGGTATTGACAAGTTTCAATCCACGCGCCCCTGCGGGGCGCGACACGAGCCGCATGAGAGACGATGCCAGGGCAAAATGTTTCAATCCACGCGCCCCTGCGGGGCGCGACGTGTATGGAACCCGATCGGGGGGATGTACATCTTAGGTTTCAATCCACGCGCCCCTGCGGGGCGCGACCCCCTGGGGGGGTAGGGGGCGGCCTTCATCTTGCGTTTCAATCCACGCGCCCCTGCGGGGCGCGACAAATAATAATCGGGCTGTACTAATCCCGATCGGGGGTTTCAATCCACGCGCCCCTGCGGGGCGTGACTTGACAACCAGCCAGTGATGATAGCAGGCGGCAGGCGGTTTCAATCCACGCGCCCCTGCGGGGCGCGACCCATGGTCACATACAACAAATACCAGGAGGAAAAGTTTCAATCCACGCGCCCCTGCGGGGCGCGACGAGGAGCAAAACAAGGCCCTGGAGGCCTTAAATTTGTTTCAATCCACGCGCCCCTGCGGGGCGCGACTCGCCGATATCGACTGATATCAGGGAGAGGGTGGAGTTTCAATCCACGCGCCCCTGCGGGGCGCGACATCAAATATCTCCTGAAGCAGAATCTGCTGCTAGAGTTTCAATCCACGCGCCCCTGCGGGGCGCGACATACATTAGTTAAAAAAGACGAAAGAGATAGACTGTTTCAATCCACGCGCCCCTGCGGGGCGCGACCCAAATGTCACTAACTCAAAAATGTAAGTACCTGTGTTTCAATCCACGCGCCCCTGCGGGGCGCGACCTCGCTCAGATCATGGCCTTTCGGGGCTGCATCAGTTTCAATCCACGCGCCCCTGCGGGGCGCGACGGTTTCGGATCAGAGATGGTCTGAAACCTATAAAAGTTTCAATCCACGCGCCCCTGCGGGGCGCGACACACTTTTGGGGGAACTTAAAACCCTGGCACAGAAGTTTCAATCCACGCGCCCCTGCGGGGCGCGACTAAGTACCTCCTAAAGATTATTACGGTAGCTATGTTTCAATCCACGCGCCCCTGCGGGGCGCGACTTGTTAGACCGGGTGGAGAGGGCGACGGATGGCCTGGTTTCAATCCACGCGCCCCTGCGGGGCGCGACGTAGTAATGGCACCGATCCTCATCCGCCATTTTCCGTTTCAATCCACGCGCCCCTGCGGGGCGCGACCAGTAACTCTAATTGTTTCAGGTCGTCCTTAACCTGGTTTCAATCCACGCGCCCCTGCGGGGCGCGACGTCTGGACACCAGCATTGCCTGGGTCCTGGCTCATAGTTTCAATCCACGCGCCCCTGCGGGGCGCGACATTATCCGCTATAATAATTAGCATGGTAACATAGTTTCAATCCACGCGCCCCTGCGGGGCGCGACCAACTCACCTCCTTCTTTATTATATCTACACTTCCGTTTCAATCCACGCGCCCCTGCGGGGCGCGACCCCCGAAAGAAGAAGATGACATTATACCTGAGATTGTTTCAATCCACGCGCCCCTGCGGGGCGCGACTACATTTCCTATTGATACTGTTTTGTTTGTCATAAGTTTCAATCCACGCGCCCCTGCGGGGCGCGACCTGGGATACCAGGTCAGCTGATCTGCAACCTGGCGACAGTTTCAATCCACGCGCCCCTGCGGGGCGCGACTTCCTGCACTGGCCTTGGCCTATGGTAATACTCAGGTTTCAATCCACGCGCCCCTGCGGGGCGCGACACAAAATTGGTGAATTTATCAATAAAATATTTCGGTTTCAATCCACGCGCCCCTGCGGGGCGCGACATTGTCCAGGAAGTTCATTTAGGCACCACCACAGTTTCAATCCACGCGCCCCTGCGGGGCGCGACCATGGCAGGGTCGAAAAAACTTGTCGGCCCACAAAGTTTCAATCCACGCGCCCCTGCGGGGCGCGACCCTGAGATTATTGATATTCCTGTACATATCAAAGGGTTTCAATCCACGCGCCCCTGCGGGGCGCGACTACTTGCTACCTCCTGAGGGAGGTGTAAGATGAGAGGTTTCAATCCACGCGCCCCTGCGGGGCGCGACGACGAAGGGGGAAGGGTGGTCTGCATTACCCTCGATGTTTCAATCCACGCGCCCCTGCGGGGCGCGACTTAGCAACGCCAGGTACGGGAAGCCCTTGTTAGCGTTTCAATCCACGCGCCCCTGCGGGGCGCGACCAGCAGCGTTGGCGAAGTACCTGAAAAAATTAAGAGTTTCAATCCACGCGCCCCTGCGGGGCGCGACCTACCTTGAGGAATATATCCGCTACCTTAGGGGGGTTTCAATCCACGCGCCCCTGCGGGGCGCGACTTCAGGTTAAAGAAAACCTTGAAGCCAAGGGTAGTTTCAATCCACGCGCCCCTGCGGGGCGCGACATATGTCTTCTCTGATGTACCATAAAGGGGTCATTGTTTCAATCCACGCGCCCCTGCGGGGCGCGACGATACAGCGAGGAATACGTCACAGACCTGGTCGTGCTGTTTCAATCCACGCGCCCCTGCGGGGCGCGACGAGGCAATACCTCGAACTTGTATATGCGGGAGCCAGTTTCAATCCACGCGCCCCTGCGGGGCGCGACATCGGCAAGCTGTCATGGTGGGTGAAGAGGCCAACAGTTTCAATCCACGCGCCCCTGCGGGGCGCGACTTTCCGAGGCGACCCTCAAGGCAAGATACAGCAGTTTCAATCCACGCGCCCCTGCGGGGCGCGACGGAGGACAAAGCCCCTGATGCCTGATCCAGTGCTCAGTTTCAATCCACGCGCCCCTGCGGGGCGCGACAAAAAGCAGTAGAAATTATCGGAAAGGAGATGGAGTTTCAATCCACGCGCCCCTGCGGGGCGCGACCTAAGTTTTTCCGATTTTTGTTGACAACATACTATATGTTTCAATCCACGCGCCCCTGCGGGGCGCGACTTGCCTCCGCATATACCTCGTAAGACCGTGCAGTTATGTTTCAATCCACGCGCCCCTGCGGGGCGCGACTTCGATAATTTTTTCTTCTGTCAATCGGGACAGTTTCAATCCACGCGCCCCTGCGGGGCGCGACAATCCCGATCGGGGCCGTATTAATTCCGATCGGGGGTTTCAATCCACGCGCCCCTGCGGGGCGCGACACTGGTTGCGGAGCTGCCATAATGGAGGAAAGGGAGTTTCAATCCACGCGCCCCTGCGGGGCGCGACCACAACACGTGGCAAGACCTCATACTGACCAAGATGTTTCAATCCACGCGCCCCTGCGGGGCGCGACGTCAGAGCTGTCCGCACCCCGCAACACAGTTATGGATGTTTCAATCCACGCGCCCCTGCGGGGCGCGACATACATCTTTTAATTCATTTAAAATACACGTGCTTTTTTGGCTATTTCGCGCACCACCACGTAATCAGCATGCACATATTTAATTTTCAAAGAGCAATCTACATTAACATCAAAAAATATCGTATGTTACAAATAGCGCGAACATCACTAAGAAACAATGTCCACTTAGGGTTCGCATAGCACAAGTCAAACAATCAATGGCCCTTCCTGATCTATCGTTTCCTTAGCACCAATATGTTCAACCCTGCGCCTCCAATTTGAACCCAGATAGTAAAAACGAAGACTATCCTTTTCCAAATCTATAATATCAACCAATTTGCCTTTAAAAAATGTCCACTGGGCTGGATCGACAATGCACTCAAAAACAGAATACTGAACCCTTTGTCCATAATCCTTGCATATTTTGGCAACACGGTGGAGACGTTTTTGGCCCTTCGGGTCTTTTGTGGATACATCATAACTAACCAGAACAAACATTACGCACCCTCTTACTTCCAGATAAAAGGCGGGTAACCATCCAAGTCTCCCCTGAGATACCGTGCCATCAATTGTGCCTGAACATGGAAAAGCATTCCCACTTTAATCTTTTCACCAAGAAAAGGATGGGTGATCTCTTCCTGCTTTCTCTCCTGGTATGCTACAAGCACTATCTTTCGTGCCTCATCGTCCATTGTAACAGCCCCTGTCTCAACACTCTTAAACCCCTTACCCTGCACCTGCTGAAGGTTGATGAGTGAAAGGGTCAGGCGGTCTGCAATATAGGGCCGAAATTCCTCCATGACGTCAAGGGCAAGCCCGGGTCTCCCAGGTCGGTCTCTGTGCAGAAATCCCACTGCCGGGTCAAGACCTACTGCCTCCAGCGCAGACCTGACATCATGCATGAGCAAAGTATAGATGAAAGACAGAAGACAGTTAACATTATCAAGGGGGGGTCTCCGGTTACGTTCTAAGAAACTGAATCTATCTTTCTGGGCAACTATCAGATGATCAAAAACGTTAAAATAAATATGGGCTGAGTCGCCTTCTATTCCCCGAAGAGTATCGAGTGAGAAATCCTGTTTAAGGAGGTCGAGCTGGCGGTTGAGCCTGAGCACAGCGGTCCGCATTTCGCCTTCGTTGATCTTATCTGCATGGTCACGAAGCGCCCTTTGTAAGACAGCACGGCTATTGGCGATTTTTCCAGTGAGGATTGACTTTGCAACCTCCGCGGAAAACACCAAGTCATCAGCCCTGCGATACTGCTCTCTCCGAAGGAGAACATTACCAGAAACCGGTCCCTGAACCTTTGCAAGGAATCGCCCATGCTCGGAAAGAAAACTGATTGCGACATCATTTTTCGCGCAAAAGCCCATAAGAAAAGGGCTGCAGGAAACATTGCCAAAACAGACAATCCCCCTGAGTGTGTGAATCGGGATGCGAAGGCGTATCTCTCCTTCGATTTTCACGACAACAGTTTCTCCCTCTTTTGAGAGGTATGCCCCCTGGGTTGTTACATAAAGTGTATTCAGGTGTTTTTTCATGACACCTCAGTTATGCGTTTCAGGTAATGCTTCACCGATACCTGTTTTTCAATCTTTTTTGGCATGCATTCCTCGATAAGAGAACAACTCTCGCACCGTTTGCTGTATACCGGGGGTGGCGTTACACCTGATTCAATCAGGGCGTGAGCTTCTCTGGCTGCCACCTCAGTTTTGTTTCGAAGAGCTTCATCAAAGGTTACATTAAGCCTTCTCCTGGTACGCCCATAAAAGAGTGCACCTCTCGGGACAGGCATGGAAAGCATCTCTTCCAGGCATATCGCCTGGGCACAGAGTTGTACCAAATCAGATTTGTCAGGTTTGGGCTTACCCCGCTTGTATTCCACCGGAAACGGCTGCCATGGATTCTTGTCAATCCGATGAAACTCAACTACGTCTGCCACACCAACAAGCCCAAGCCGTGAAGACCGCAACGGTATGCCTCTTCCGATTTTGATATTGCCTCGTGACTCATTTCCTTGCTCGTGGACGTGCTCATGCATGATCTTGCCTTCAGCGGTGAAACGGTTTTCATCCCATACCTGCTCAATGTGAATGAGTGCACACTGTCTGGGGCAGAAAACAAAATGCTGCAACGCTGAAATCATGATCGGTTCATCAGGGTCCATTATTTTTCCTTTCTTGCCTGTGACCGCACCCGGTAGAGCCGCTCTGTTCTGTGAAGCCGCCCTCTTCAAGGAAGCCTTTTTCTAAAGCTCGCAGTTGCTGGTCAAGCAGGTAGTTTGCCTGGTGGATTACACAGATCGCTGCATTTGCGGCAGTTTCAGAGTCTGATTTTTCAAAATAAGTCTTATAGGTTAAATAGGACCTATTCTCTTTCCAAGCAAGCGCTCGCACCTCTCGCGCTTGCGGATGCTCTTTTCCCCAGAGGGGCAGGGCTTTCTGGCGCAAAAAATCCTGAAAGTCTACAAGCAGCTCTTCCAGGCTTGCCCGTGCAACCCCGACAAGTTTCAGTTCTGTTTTCTTCGAATTGTCAGAGGCAACACTACCCTCGGCAATGTTCTGCTTGCCGCTCCGAGTTGCCTGTACCATCTGGTCATGCGTCCGCGATCGCTTTTCGATGAAGCTGTCGCAAAATACCACCGTGGCATCATGAATGATCTCCGCCATCTGATAGGACTTCAGCTCGTGATAGCCTCCGTGGGGCGGGTTGAAGGGGTCAAAAAACATTTTCTTCGGGCCATTCTTGTACTGTAATGCCTTTAGGAAGACCACCTTTATCGACCACAATCGAGTAATCCTCAATCCTGCGCGGCAATTCAGAGTTGCGTGTTATTGACACACGTTTGAATAGGTGGCCCGACAAAGCGTTTCCAAGATGACTTTCATGCTTGAATATTACGAGTTTTACAGGACTCATCTCTCCTCTTGCTGCAGCGCGGTCATTTTCAAATGCATTGATTAAAGATTTCCATAACAGCTTTAGGTCGTCCACCGTGAACTTAGTTTTTTTAGCGTCAGTGGCTGAAATGAAACCATGCATTCGGTACAACGCGTAAGGTACGGTGGATTTGCGACCAAAAGTCGACGCGAATTCCCTATTCTCTTGTTTCTTGGCGTCTTCAGGTTTTGTTACTGCGCATCGCGTTATAGAATGCTCGGCTTGGTATATCCGATCTTCGGAGCGAGAAAACGTAAATTGAACTGGTCCACGAATAGTACCGGCACCCTTCTCGCCGGTCGACAACACGGCGCCAAAAGTCCTTATATCGTAATACTGTTCACACAAAGTACTCTGCCGCTGCTGTATGTTCTCGCCGGCCGCCGCGTCTATGATATTGTTCAGAACCTGTTCCTGCCGGATAAAGATATCAAAAGGTGCCTTTAACTCCTTCTCTAGCATGACGTAATTTCTTACTTTTCTCTTCATGCATACGTCTGTCACCAAGCCATGTTGGTCCTCGGCGTCTGCTCGTGGAAGATTTACCTGATCGGGATCCCCGTTTGGATTTCCATCTTTTACATCAAAGAGAAACACAAAATCGTATCTGTTCTTGATTGCTTCTTCCATGTTATGCCTCCTTATCAGTTAATTTTGGTTTTGTGTGCTAAACTGTTTCTGCCGCTGGTGGTAATAGCCGATGGCAAATTGGCCCTGTTCTTCTAGCGAGAAATTCGCTGGAAACTCTTCAATGGAAATATCCTTGCATAATTCCTGAAGCTCTTTATCAAGGGTTACGGCTAGCCCCGGTTTTTCGCTTTTGAGTTTTGTGAAATGTTTCGAGTTGAGGTTGAATAACCTCCCAAATGCACTGGCAGGTGAAGTCATAGCATACGTGAAATATCGTTCGCGTATCCCAGCATTCCTATCCCCAAGTGCTGCATACTGGATACTTTCAAGTTTTGCAAATATCTGCCCACACACGTAGGCCACCGGCTTCCGACCATCTTCCATTCTCTCTGTAACCATAAATCCACCTCCTTTGATATTTCTATTCAGAATAAGTTTGATGAGGGCTGCCCTGTCAGGGGTGACTCCATTGTTGTCCAACCGCGCCCGCTGGAGGGTCTTCGTAAGCATCCATAGTGGCAATCGGGCATTCTTTAGAGCAGCGTTCCAAAGATGTGCTGCTGTCCTGGCCAGCGAAGCGTCGTCTTTGTCGTAACTACCGTCGCTATTCTTTCTTTGGCAGCTTCTGGCAAGGCCATAGAGGCTGGCATAGTGAGTCCTGGTCCTCTTAAAATCGAAATCATATGCTTCAATGGCTATATCTTTGAACCACTGTGCTATGGCTCTCTGGAAGTCGTTAAGGCTGTTCTCAATCCAATCCCTGACAGTTATTCTGGCAGCAGACCCTGATAGAGTTAAAGAATAGAACTGGTCCGGTTCCAGATATCGACTTTCTCTCTCGTTCCCTGCAGTCACTGATTCGATCATCCATGCAACCTCGTCGGGGTTTGGTGCTTCAAGTTGATCGATTTCAGGTAGCTCTTTGTTGTCTCTTGTCCAGTAGACCACCGTTGTGTCTGTTCCAAAATTCCTACGATTGGTGTATTGGAATACCGATTTTTCTTTTCTTTTAGCAGTTTTAAGTCTCGTCTCATTACCTGTAGATAGGAGCCAGTTTAAACCCTCAACATATGTCCTGGCACAATTGGTACAGATAGATGAGTTCTCATTTCCTTTCAGGGAGTAAGATTCGAATGCTGGCTCATTATAGGAAACCAATGCGCAACCGCTTTTTTGCCCAGCAGGTACTTTTTTAATCATTCCATGCGGAATATCTTCCACGGGATATTTACTCTGGCCGCAAAGATAGCATTTCTTCTGCTTTTCTGCCAACAACTTATATTGCATGGCCTCGTATTTAGTTATGATTTCTTTCAAAATGTTTGCCTTTTCATGTATGTGGCATCCCTCAGAATGTATCCTGAATCCGATATTCCCCGTGCGGGTCTTCTCATCAGGTAAGGCAATCTCGAATTCCCTCAGTGCCTTTGCTACTCCTTTTTCTTTATTACCCTCATAAAAGGCTGTTACAGGCGCCAGTTCGGGCAAATGTCTATATTCACGAAGCTTATCAAGGAAAAGGTTGTGTTTTTTATTCGACGATGCTCCACCGTAACAGAGTACCTCCTCAGCTTTATCCAGCAGGAGCCTTGCCTTTCCTTTCTTTGCTGTTATTGCTTCGGCAACTGTCATTTTTCTTTCGATCGACAAAAAGCCCCTAAATTCTCCTTCTTTAGAGATCGTTATTTCTATTGAGATTGGCTCTTCTTTCAGTGCGTCATGGACCCATGGGTTATCAGTTTGTTGACTTCGCAGCTTTTTTCCCAGCTCACTCAGTTCCTTGATCATGACCCTGCCTCCTCTTCTTTTTGGTTGAATTCGTAAATAGCCGCCGAAACTGTTCTGTCGATGGGAAGTCGAATGTGAGTGGATTTCATCATAGTTTCATTCTCCGGGACATCACAGTTTAAGATGCCTTCACGTATCGCAACATCATGAAAGAACACCGGACGAGGCTTCCCGTGGGCGTCATAGAATATGTCAAATAACATGCTTCCGATAGGAATAGTGTCCTGGATAGGCGTTTCATCTGCGTCGGGTTCCATGAAGTCAGCAGCAAACTCGCGCGTACCAAGGTAGGGCCTGCGCCAACACTGGCCTTTTTTGACTCGCCGGATGAATATGCCATCATGGTCAGCATCGATGCCCTTTCGACCTATAAATTTTTCGGGCCTGTTCTTTTCAGATCTATTTCCCTGGTAGATCGAAGCTTCGATGATGTATCCCACATCTCTCAGGACCACACTGTTTCGCTGTACACGTTTCTCCTCTACTATTATGGGTATCCGTCCTTGTTTCGTGTTGATCTCATTTCGTTTAACTGTAGCAAACCGGACAGGCTTCAGAACTAATATCCTCCTTACGTACCATTGAAATTCGGGCTTCCACAGTATTGAATCGAGAATTCCTCTTGCCGCTGATGGCGTCATGCATGGATAAGTCATCCGTTCGACCTTCAAATCTGGTCTTGTAAAGCAAGCATAACTACCTATTACCTTAACCCTTATGATTCTATCGTCAAGCATATGTACCTCCTTTCACACAACCAGCTTGTCCGCTTCCACGGGCTCGACAGAGATGCCTGTTGCCATATCATAGTGTCCATACCATACATTGAAACCTTGTGGCATAAGTTTACACATTTTTTCGTTTTTAATAAGAAAGTGTTTGTAAACCTGGACCGTGTAAGACTGCATTTTCCTTAAGTCATCTCTTGACAGGAAATCTTTGTTTTCGACAATGTGCAGCAATCGGCGACTCTCGTCGTTGAAATGATAGACAAACAGGGCCTCTGTCTGATCTTGGATTATGTAATAGCTGTCATTCACCGTCTGGAAATCGAATCGCCTCCTCGCCGCGTTAATCTTGAATCGGTCGGGATCGACAAACAGGCGGACGACTTGCGAATAGTATTTGTTGAACGTCCGAGAATCATGCAGTTGGTTCATATCTGTTTGAAGAAACTCTTCGGCATGAGCAGCACATGCTGCATATGTTTTATCTGGCATTGTCGCATCGAGCATTTTGAACAAGAATACTTTCCCACCCGACTTGCCCAATCTGTTCTCTCGATTACAACGGCCAGCGGCCTGAATCAAAGACTCAAGGGGGGCCATAGCTCGGAAAACAACGGGAAAATCAAAATCAACACCTGCTTCGATCAACTGTGTTGAAGCAACCATAATCTTTTTTTTCACTTTTAGGTCAGCGTGGATGTTAGCGATTACATCCTTTCGGTGAGATGGACACATAGCAGTTGACAGATGGTATTTCTTTTCCCAATTGTTGTTATTCTTGGCAGAATTGTAAAATTCAAGCACGGCTCTCTTTGTGTTGAATATGAGAAGTACCGACCTTGTTTCTCTGGCGGCTGCATCCAGTAGACACCTGGAATCTATGGGTGTCAAGTTATTCAGTAATAGATACTCAACACGCCTAGTTTTCCTGTAAAACTCATTGGGATTCTCTATCAGAGGGATGATGTGATCTATACCATCGAAATCTTGCCTTTTCTCAAAAGCTGGCTGTGTTGCGGTACAAAAGAGAACAGATGTTTTCAATATGTTCAGGATATTTTTGAGCATTTGGAGTGTGGGTAACACCACTTCTTTTGGGAGGGTTTGGACCTCGTCAAATATGACGACGGATTTAGCTATATTATGAATCTTGCGGCATCTAGACGGCCTGTTACTGAAGAGAGACTCGAAGAACTGTACCGTTGTTGTCACAATGATGGGATAGTCCCAGTTTTCACAGGCCAGTTTCTTTTGTTGTTCTATTTTCGAATAGCTTTTTTCGTTTTCTTCGATGTTCCGGTCAGTTTCATTGAAGCCGGAATGATGCTCCAATACCCATTCTTCACCAAATATTCCTTTCAATGTTTGAGATGTCTGATCAATAATATTTACAAAAGGCAGGACCACTATTATCCGCTCAAGACGATTCCGTTTTGCGTGTCTCAGTGCCCAAGCTATGGAAGTAAGAGTTTTTCCCATACCCGTCGGCAGTATCAAGGAATAAAATCCACACGGCATATCTGCTTTCTGAAGGGCTTGAAGACGGGCTTCATTTCTCATTTGGTTAAATTCATTGTTTCTTGGTTTTTTAGAAAATTCCGCATCTAATTTCTCGATCATTTCATCAGTCGGTAATGTGGGGATGCCACGCATATCAAAGTTTGTTCTATCAAAATGTTTTTCCGTTGAAAGCCAGTCGGCATCAGTTAAAGCGCTAAAGAGGAACCTGATAAAAGCTTCACGGTGAAGGGAGTCGTTGAATGATAGGGGGGGTATTGTCTTGATGCTGTCCTCATCAACAGCAATATCAGCGAGGAATGCATTGACAACTTGTTGGAAACCATCCACCTCTTCACGCAAGAAAGGTTCTGTATCTTTTTTCCATCTGGACTTATTTGGCAAGCCTTTGTGGTGTCCGTCTATCGCAACTGATGCTTCAAGTATGCTATATAGTCTTGCATATCCAGAACCCCATGACGCATGGGGGACTTTGCCCCGCTTGCCCACAGTTTCAAGATAGCTTTGAAATTCAGGTTGATACTTTCCAAGGTCGTGCAAAAGACCAACTATATAAAAGATTGGTTTGTACAAATCTGAACAGGCAAAGGACTTCGCAATATCAGCGGTCTCTTTCAAATGTGTTGACAGAGGATGTTTGTCATTTGCGCTGTTTTCTGAATGTGCATAGTACTTCAAATCATTTCCTTTTTTTCATCTCAGCCACATTCTCCACATGGCCCACAAGGAGTTGCCATCCCTTTTGCAGCATACCTGGTAAACTTTGGGCGTAATATTTCATGTGCCAGTACTTTCACAAATACATTGTTGTTTTACGTGATTTTTATCACGTTTATCTCCTATTATCGTGTTTCTAGCAAAGTCCTTAAATTCGTTTAAACAGCTTGAGCAGCATAAACCGTTCAAACTGTTTTATTTATTCCAACCGTTTAATCCGTATTAACCGTTTAAACAGCTTGAACCGTTCAAACTGTTTCTTTCATAAGTTCTTCTATCTCTTCCTTCACACTTTTCTGGGGCAGGGGTTTATACTTGGTTCCCTTGTACGGTGTTCCCTTGATATATCTCATAAAGTTGCTGATCATGATGGACAGTTTCTTGAATTGGTCTATGATGGCTTCACATTCATTTCTTTCGTGGTACCCCTGGTCAAGGGCGACGTAAAGCTGACACCGGACTTCGCCGCATGATCCTTTGGCGATTGATAGGAACTGGAGGAATTCCTGATTACCACCGCGCTCGTATCCTTCGGCGATGTTCGACATGATGGAAACAGATGCTCTTCGAATCTGATCACAAAGACCGAAGTCCCGCGAGAATGCCTGCTTTCTTGTGGCATCGTATATTTTGTTCGTCAGTCTTCTCGCTTCCTGCCAGATCTGAAAATCTTCAAAATACTTGGCCGCCATCGTTCCTCCTCTCATTTGAATTCAATCCGTTCAATCCGTTTAAACTGTTTCAACCGCTCATATGAATTCAATCCGTTCAATCCGCTTAAACTGCTTAAACTGTTTCAACCGCTTGAACGTTATATCATATCCTACCTGCAAAGGTGTCTCATCCGGTTTGAGATTAAAAAATACTTGATGAACAGCAAAAGTGAATCCCCCGATGTATAACTCAAAACTATCAAATGAGTTTTTGGTTGTCAATTATTCACCTCCATTAAATCTTTTAATTATTCGGGATTTCACCTGTTTCAAAACCTATCCGCCTTTTTGGTTTTTTCGGAGGCTCCAGCAAGGCGTGGATAGCGTCAAAGACCACTTTGAACTGGGCG
>Ga0255343_1004301_pt1 | contig 14181 bp, 10 predicted proteins | sample wastewater_treat_4_FD_192413 | JGI IMG/M metagenome (GOLD analysis project Ga0255343, IMG submission 192413) | Wastewater microbial communities from Lulu Island WWTP, Vancouver, Canada - plant16 | ecosystem: Engineered > WWTP > Wastewater > Unclassified | place: Canada: Vancouver, British... | reverse complement strand
TCGGGGGGGGGTGGGGGGGGTTTGGGCGCGGGCCTGAGCCGGAAAGGAGGAATGGACGAGTCGCGGATGATGTAAAACGAGGTTCCAAGGCGGGAGGGAGAGGACGAGAGCGTTCGGCACAGCTGGAACGGGCGGATGGGTGTTGTCGCGTGCCTTGGTTTTTATCGTGAAGGTGATGTTGAATTGTCGGAGCGTTGCATTGCCGAGGCTAGTTTCATTTTGGGGTTGTCTGATTGTCTGCGACGGCTTTGGGGTTTGGATGGAAGGCTCAGGTTTGGACGGATGGCGTTGGGGCGGAGTAATGTTGTGGGGAGGAGATGGCGATTGCCAAGCTGGGCATGGGGAAAGAGTCTAACGGCTGAACAAATTAAACAGGAGGAGAAGGAAACAAGGCAGGGCACTTGTCCGCGTTTCGAGAGGGGCAAGATGGAAAGCCTCACGAGGAACCTCGCAAGCTCGGCGTGGGCGGCTGAACTGCCTTTACCCGGGGTGGCCGGCTTTGCTGAAGGAGGCCCTTTTATATTCGGGTTCTCGCCGGAGAGAAATCGAGGGGCCAAAAGGCGCGCCTGCCAGAAGCCCCGGGCGTTAAGCGGAAGCGGGAGGCAAGGTCAAGTGACGGCGCAACACCTGGATCAGGTTGTCCAATTGCGCGTCGTTGTGCTCGCTGGAGATGACAAAACGAAAGCAGCCGCCGGGCGGGCCTCCAGGGTACTTGAGGAACGGCGGGAAGATGGCGGCGGCAAAAAGGCTGCGGCTCAGGCGGGCGGCTTCGTCCGGGTGCCGGGGGAGCAAGGGGATAATGGGGCCCGGGGCATCGGGCAGCGCCAGGCCGGCCTGGCGCAATGCCGTTTTTACCCGCGCCGCGTTCCTCAACAGCCGTGGCCGCAAAGTTCGGGTGGATTTCAGGATGCGCAGGCTGGTTAGCGCCGCCTGCGCCAGCGGGAGGGGCAGGGGGGTGCTGCCGACGAACATCCGGCTTTGGCTCAGAATCCGGTGGCGGAAGGTTTGGGAGCAGAGGATTGCGCCGCCATAGGAGCCGAGGGCTTTGCTCAGCGTGATCGTCTGGATGATGCGGTCGCGGCTGACGCCCGCGTGTTCGAGCGTTCCTCGTCCGGTGCGCCCCAGCACCCCCGCCCCATGCGCATCATCCACCACCAGCATCGCGTCCCGGGGGAGCAACGCCAGGTATTCGGCCAGGGGCGCAGCGGAGCCGTCGCCCGAGAACATCCCATCTGTCAGCACGACCAGTTTAGCGGCTGGACCGCAACGGCGGGCGGCCTGGGCCAGCGCCGCGGCATCCCGGGACTTGAAGCGGAGCACGGGGCAATCCAGCAGCCGCGCCGCGTCGGCAAGCGAAGTGTGCGCCCGCTCGTCAATCAGCGCGTGGGAGAAATTTCCCGCCAGGGCCTGCGCGGTGATTAAGTTGGTGGCGTAGCCGCTGGGAACCAGCAGCGCGCTTTCGGCGTCAAAGAACTCCACCAGCCGGGTTTCCAGCTCGCGGTAAAGCGCGTGATTTCCCGTGGTCAGACGCGAGGCGGCCACGTTTAGCCCGTATTTTTTCACGCCGGTTTGCAGCGCCGCCATCACGCGCGGGTGGCTGGCGAGGCGGAAATAATCGCAGCCAGAGTAATAGGAGAGCTTGCGCCGGCGATACCGCACGAACGTGCGGTCAATTTGCTGCAGCGGTTCGGGTTCAGTCATCGGAACAGTTTATACCGGGCGCCGCGGGTTCTTACTTTTCCCCCGGGCGCTTCAGGATCTTTCCAAACTCGCTTTCGCCCGGCTCGATCTCGATGCGCGCCGGCGCCTTGGGGCTGGACCCGTGGGCGGGCGGAGCGGGCCGCGCCGGCGATTTCGAGGGCCGGGGCGCGAGGGGAAAAGCGGGCGGGCGCAATGGCGGCGGCGGGGCGCTTCCGGGCTCGTTTTCGCCGGGGTCGGGGCTTTTTCCCGGGATGTACCAGTTTTTGCGGCTGTCCAGCCATGCCCGGTATCGCTGCACGGTCCACATGCCGTGCTCGGCGCCCGTTTCCAGCGACGAGCTGATTTTGAAGAAGTCGCGATTGCGAATGAAGTTTTTTACCGCGTGCGTGGGGACCAGAATCTCACACTCGGGCACGCGGATATTGAACTCGGGGCGGAAGCACAGCCGCTGCGAAATGACCGCCAACATGCAATCGGCCAGTTGCGCCGCCACGCTGCTTTGAATTTCCGCCGGGAACGCCGAGACCACCCGCTGGAGCGCCTCCGCGCAGGTCGAGGAATGGACGGTGGCCATGACGAGGTGGCCGGTTTCGGCGGCGGCCAGGGTCAGGCGCATGGTTTCGGGGTCGCGCATTTCGCCCACCATCAGCACGTCGGGGTCTTCGCGCAGCGAATCAATGAGCGCCTGCTCGAAGCTGGGAGTGTCGCGCCCGACCTCGCGCTGGCGGATATAGGCGCGCCGGGGCCGGAAGGTGAACTCGATGGGGCTTTCGATGGTCAGGATGTGGCGCGTCTCGGTCATGTTGATCTGTTCGATCAGGGCCGCCAGGGTCGAGGATTTGCCGGAGCCGGTCGCGCCGCTGACCAGGATCAGCCCGTGGTGGCCGGTGACCAGCTTTTTGAAATCGGGGTGCAGGTTGAGTTTTTCAATGGTGGCGATGAAGGACGAGAGCAGCCGGATGGCAAAGCCAATCCCGCGCGAAGTCATGAGGATGTTCAGCCGGCAGCGGCAGCCGCGGTAGTTTCGCGAGCAATCATAGGAGCGCTGTTCGAGGAACCGGGGCCATTCCTCTTCGCCGATGACGCCGCGCGCCCATTCCGCCAGCAGGTTCGCCGGCAGGGGGTCGCCGGTCGTGCGCAGTTCACCGCGGATCCGTATCGCCGCCGGCAGCCCCGCCTCCAGATGCAAGTCGCTGGCTCCGTTGTTGGCCGCCAGCGCGACTAGTGATTCCAGGTCCATGCTGCAATCCTATTCCACAGCGCCGCCCCGGGTAAAGGATTCCTTGGCGGCCAGGGGGTGGCCGCGTTTTTCGCCGCGGTGCGCGGCCCATTCAGCCCGCCGGCCGCTGCAGGTCTTGCTTCCATTCCGCGATCGCGGCCTGTATTTGCGCCGCCGCGTTCAGTTTAGGTTTCACGTGCTTGAGTTGGTACCAGGGCTGCAGCCCCAGCAGATCGGGGGTCACGAGGATTTGTCCGTCGCAATCCGGGCCGGCGCCGATGCCGATCGTGGGGATGGGAACTTGCCGGGTGATGGCCTGGGCCACGCGCGGGGAAACCAGTTCGAGCACGATGGCGAAAGCTCCCGCCTCCGCCAGGGCCTGGGCATCGGCCAGCAATTTCAGGCGTTCGGCCTCGCTTTTGCCCTTGAGGTGGTAGCCGTTTTCCTCCCGCACATGCTGCGGCAACATTCCCAGGTGCCCCAGGAAAGGGATGCCGGCGGCCACGATTGCCCGGACTTGATCCAGAATCTCGCGGCCGCCCTCGGCTTTGACGGCTTCCGCCCCGGCAGCGACCAGGCGCTGGGCGTTGGCCAGCGCGTCCGCCGCGGTTTCGTAGCTTCGGAAGGGCAGGTCGGCGGCCAGCAAGGCGCGCGGGCGGCTCCGGGCGGCGGCGCGGACGTGGTGCTCCATTTCGGCCATGGTGACGGAGGTGGTGTCCGGGTAGCCCAGCACCACCATTCCCAGCGAGTCGCCCACCAGGATCAGGGGAATGCCGGCCTGGTCCAGGAGGCGGGTCGTCGGAAAGTCGTAGGCGGTTAGCGCGGCGATCTTTTCGCCTCGCGATTTCATCGCACGGATGTCCGCCGCGGTGATTTTGATTCCCGTCATGCTTCAACCATCGAGGCAGAACCGGGGCAGGACAAGTGGAAAATCAAGGCGGGCGGAAAGGTCAGCCGAAGGAAGCAGGCCTGGCCTTTCCCGGCAGCCGCGGGAAACTGGCGAGCAATTCGGCGGGGGCGGTTGTGGCCGTGCCCGTTTTCCCGACGACGATGCCCGCGGCGTGGTTGGAAATGATGGCCGCTTCCACCGGGGAAGCGCCGGCGGCGATTGCCAGGGTGAACGTGGCGATGACCGTATCGCCCGCGCCGGATACGTCGAACACGTCGCGGGCGACGGTGGGGATGTGGAAAGGCTTTTTGCCATGCTGGCAGAGCAGCATCCCGAGTTCGCCCAGGGTGATCAGGAGCACCGCCGGGCGGAGAGTGCGCAGCAGGTAATCGGCCACGCGCAGCAAGCTGGGGTCTTTGAGCGGCCGGCTTTGCCGGGTTTCGTCGGCCAGGCCGGCCATTTCAAAGGCTTCCTTGCGGTTGGGGGTAATCAGCGAAAGGCCGGACAAGTCCAGCCGGTGCACGGGTTTGGGGTCCATGCTCAGCCAGACGCCGTGCGCGCGGCAAATCTGCTTGAGTTCATCCAGCAGCGGCTGGGTTACCACGCCTTTGCCGTAATCACCGACGATGACCGCCGCCGAGCGGGGAATCATCGTCTCGAGGGTCCGCAGCAGCCGTGAGCTGAGCGCCGGCTTCAGTTCGGCGTGCGACTCGCGGTCAATGCGCACCACCTGCTGTTTGTGGGCGACCACGCGCGTCTTGACGCTGGTGGTGCGCGTGGCGTCGGCGATTAGCCCCCGGCAGCCGATGCGGTGTTCGCCGAGCAGGTGCTTAAGCTGCGCGCCCGCCGCATCGCGGCCCACGGCGCCGATCAGTTCCGTCCGCACCTGGAGGGCCGTCAGATTGCGCGCGACGTTGGCCGCGCCGCCGGGCATGAAACTTTCGCTCTCGAAATCCAGCACCGGCACCGGGGCTTCCGGCGAAATACGCCCGACGCTGCCCTGCACGAAATGGTCGAGCATGGCATCGCCCACTACCAATATCTGCTTTTGCCTCGCTCGGACCAGAATCTGCCGCGCGCGGCTTGCCGAGAGACTGGATGGCTTCATGTCCGCGCCATTAAGACGCAATGCCGCGGATTTGTCGAGTGGGATGGCGCGGAGCGTTTCCCGGTTTCAGGGCGGGGGGTTGATTTAGGCTTTGGCCTTCGCCAGCCAGGCGCTAGGATGGGGCGTGTTTCGTCCGTGTATAGATATTCATGAGGGCAAGGTGAAGCAGCTTGTCGGCGGCACGCTTGGCGAAGAGCCGGGAAGATTGCGGACGAACTTTGTCTCGGATCGGCCCGCGGCCTGGTATGCCGAGCTGTATAAGCGCGACGGGCTCACGGGTGGGCATGTGATTATGCTCGGCCCCGGCAATGAAGCCCAGGCGCGGGAAGCCTTGCAGGCCTACCCGGGAGGGCTGCAAATCGGCGGCGGAATCAACCTGGATAATGCCCCGGGCTGGCTGGAGGCGGGGGCGTCGCACCTGATCGTCACCTCCTGGGTATTTCGCCAGGGGCAGGTGGACTGGGAGCGCCTGGCGCAACTGCGGGCGGCGATTGGCCGCGCGCGGCTGGTTTTGGATTTGAGCTGCCGGCGGCGCGGCAAGGATTATTTTGTGGTGACTGACCGTTGGCAGAAGTTTACCGAGGTGGCAATTGGCCCGGCGAACCTGGAGCGGCTGGCGGGTTTCTGCGCGGAGTTTCTTATTCATGCCGTTGACGTGGAAGGGTTGTGCCGCGGGATTGACCAGGAGCTGGTTTCCCGGTTGGGCCAGTGGTCGCCGCTTCCCACCACCTACGCCGGCGGGGCGCGGTTGCTTGCCGACCTGGAGACGGTCACGCGGCTGGGGCAGGGGAGGGTTGATCTGACGATTGGCTCGGCCCTGGATATTTTTGGCGGCCGCGGCGTACGCTACAAGGATGCCGTGGAGTTTAACCGCCGGTGCCAGGCGTCCAAGACCTGAACTGCTTTCTCTTTGACGGGCGGGGGGCGTTCCCCTAGCGTTTAGAGGTTCTCACACCGTACATGATCAAGTACATCTTAACAAAGTTTATCGGTTCGAAGAACGACCGCGAGATTCGGCGCCTTCGGCCTTTAGTGGCCCGGATCAATGCCCTCGAAACCGAGCTCCAGAAGGTTTCTGACGACGTTTTGCGCCAGAAAACCGCCGCCTGGAAGGAGGAATTATCCCGGATTCAGGATGACAAAGAGCTGGCGCGGCGGCTGGACGAGATTCTGCCGGAGGCGTTTGCCGTCGTGAAGAATGCCTGCCGGCGGCTTTGTGGGACCGAGATTATCGTGCGGGAACACCCGCTGAAGTGGGAGATGATTCCTTTTGACGTGCAGCTTATTGGCGGTTATGCGCTGCATACGTCGCGGATAGCGGAAATGGCCACCGGAGAAGGGAAGACGCTCGTGGCCACCCTGCCGGTCTATCTCAACGCCTTGAGCGGCCGCGGGGTCCATATCGTGACCGTTAATGATTACCTCGCGGCGCGCGACAGCGAGTGGATGGGCGCGGTGTATAAGTTTCTCGGGTTGACCGTGGGGTGCATTTTGCATGATCAGCCGCCGCGGGTTCGGCGCGAGCAGTACAACTGCGACATTACCTACGGAACCAATGCGGAATTCGGGTTTGATTATCTGCGGGACAACGGCATGGCCTCGCGCAAGGAGGAGCAGGTTCAGCGGGGGCATTATTACGCTATCGTGGACGAAGTGGACTCGATCCTGATTGATGAAGCGCGCACGCCGCTCATTATCAGTGGTCCGGCGGTGGTGACGCATGACGAGCAATATGCAAATTTCCGGCCGCAAGTGGAGGCGCTTTTCCATGTGCAGGAGCGCCTCTGCAACCGGTTTCTCGCGGAAGCGCAGGAACTGCTGCGCAAGTTGCACCCGGCCGACGGCTCCAATCCCGAGCACCCGGAGGAACTGGAAAGGCAAATTGGCCTGTTGTTATTCCGCGTCAAGTGTGGCCAGCCCAAATCGGGGGGCCTGTTAAAGTTGCTGGAGGAACCCGAGAACCTCCGCCTGATGAACCAGGCTGAACTGCAGTTGCACGCCGACCAGAAGAAGATTGAGCTCTACAAGGAGAAGGAAGAGTTGTTCTTCGCGATCGACGAAAAGAGCCACGAGACGGACCTCACCGAAAAGGGGCGCAATTACCTCAGCCCGAAGGACCCGGATGCCTTTATGTTGCCGGACCTGCCGACGGCGTTGCATACGATCGACACGGGGCCGGAGGAAGACGCGCGCAAGCGGTTGGAAGCGAAAACCAGGCTCCAGCAGGAGTTTGAAACCAAAGCCCAGCGCATTCATGCCATTTCCCAGTTGCTCAAGGCGTATTGTTTGTACCAAAAGGACGTGCAGTATGTCGTCCAGGGCAACAAGGTCATCATCGTGGACGAAAACACGGGCCGCCTGATGACGGGGCGGCGGTGGAGCGACGGCTTGCACCAGGCGGTTGAGGCCAAGGAGCAGGTTGAGATCGAGCGTGAGACGCAGACGCTGGCGACGATTACCATCCAGAACTATTTCCGCCTTTACCACAAGCTGGCGGGCATGACCGGCACGGCGGAAACCGAGGCCTCCGAGTTCTTTGACATCTACAAGCTGGGCGTGCTTGTCATCCCCACCAACCGGCCGGTGGCGCGCAAAGACGCGAACGATTCGGTTTACAAGACCAAGCGCGAGAAGTATAACGCCGTCCTCAAAGAGATTAAGGAAATCCACGGGCAGGGCCGGCCTATTTTGGTCGGCACCATTTCGGTGGAGGTCAGCGAGCACCTGTCGCGCATGTTAAAGCGGGAGGGGATCATCCACTCGGTGCTCAACGCCAAGTTTCACCAGCAGGAGGCGGAAATCGTCGCCCGCGCCGGTCAGCGCGGCTCCGTGACCATTGCGACGAATATGGCCGGGCGCGGCACGGATATCAAGCTGGGGCCGGGCGTGGCGGATTCCGGGGGCTTGCACGTCATGGGAACCGAGCGGCACGAAGCGCGCCGGATTGACCGGCAGTTGCGCGGCCGCTGCGCCCGCCAGGGCGACCCGGGGTCCTCGCATTTTTACATCTCGCTGGAAGATGATTTGATGCGCTTGTTCGGCTCTGACAAGATTGTCAAATACATGGAGAAGATGGGGCTTGAAGAGGGCCAGGAACTGGAACACCCGCTGCTGAACCGGTCAATCGGCCAGGCCCAGAAGCGCGTCGAGCAGCATAACTTCCAGATTCGCAAACGCACGCTCGAGTACGACGACGTGATGAATAAGCAGCGCGAAGTCATTTACGGCTTCCGCAATGAGATTATCCATTCCGCGGACGTCCGCGACCGTCTCATGGACATCATGGAGGAGGTGGTGCTCCAGAAGGTTGAGCAGTTCACTACGGACGAGACCGATTTGCACGATTGGAAAGTGCGGTCACTGGCCGACTGGGTGAATCTGAATTTTCCCATCGGGATGCCCGAGAAGGAAATTATCAAGGCCGCCGAGGCGGGCAAAGAAGAGCCGGTTAAAGGCTCCATTTTCGAGAACCTCAGCCCGGCGCAGTTTTCTGTTTGCACCTTCATCTCGGACAATGTCCGCAAGGCCTACGAGATTAAAATCAGCTTTGAGGACCCGGAGGCGCTCAAGGAGGTCGAGCGCTATACGATCTTAAACGCCATTGACAAACTGTGGCAGGAACATCTCTACGAGATGGACAGTCTCCGCTACAGCATTGGATTGCGCGCGCATGGCCAGCGGGATCCGCTTATCGAATACAAGGCCGAGGCGTACAAAATCTTTGATGAGTTGATGGTCAACATTAAGACCGAGATTTGCCATAATATCTTCCGCAGCGCCTCCAGCCTGATGGCCTTTGAAAACTTTTTGCATAATGTACCCCAGCAGGCTACGCATCAATCCACCAGCGCCTTCGGCGGCACCACGACGGGGACCAGTTCGGGCGCCGGTCTTGCACCTCGAGCATCCCAGCAGGGCAGCGATATCGTCAGTGAGGCTGCCGCGGCCGTCGAGCGGGCCAAGCCGGTTCGAGCGGGCCCCAAGGTTGGCCGCAATGATCCTTGCCCATGCGGCAGCGGAAAGAAATACAAACAGTGTTGCGGCAGGAATTGACCGGCCGAGGTGGAGGGATTTTCAGGCGCATATTCCGGCGCAAAAAAAAACGAGAGAAGACCGGAGTCTTCTCTCGTTTTAGCTTGGACTGATTCGGTAGCGCTTGTCAGCTCCAAATCGTTCCCGTTCTCAGGCAACCCACTGTGCCACTTTCAGCGGGGCCTTGGATCGCAAGACGGGCTGTTTGAATTAGTCGGCTTCCAGAGCGGCGATTAATTTGGGCAGGATTACTTCCCGGGAAAAGAGAGCGCGGACGTCTGCAGGCAATTGGCGGATGGTCCGCTCTGTATCAGCGGCGAGTTGCTGAATGTGTTTTACCATCCGTTCCACCTCCCTGTGCTGGGCCGCGAGATCCCAAACGAGCCCACAATATCACCCCAAAACACGAAAGGGCGAAGGGCCGAGAGCGGTCGTTTGGTGCAGATTGGCTTACCGTGGGAACGCCATGACAATGGGCCGAAACTCCGATTTGCTCCGCGCCAAGCGGAAAACCAATTAAGAAAGAGCGGCGCCGAACCTTGCCGCCATAGAATGGAGCACAAAACGTCCCTCGCGCAAAACATGCACCTCAAAGTCGGGAGGGAGCGCCAAAATGGTTTTGAGGGTGGCAGAAAAATCAATCCGAGAGAACTCTTCAATAGCATAATTCGGATAGAGGTGCTCTGGTCGGGGACTTGCGGAAGCTTGGCAAGGGATCGGCACGCCGCTGGAGGAAATGTGGAGGCGCTGTGTGGGCGGTTAGTTACAGTGAATTTGAAACAAAAGGAAGCGATAGAGTTTCCGACAGGAGCAGGCCGGCCTGGGTAGAGGAAGGTGTTTTGGGAGCGGAGACCGCGTTGTCGCCCGTGTTTGCGGTGCCGGGAGTCGGGCTGCATATCCCGATCTTGGAGGGTGTTGCCCAAAACGGAGGTGCGCCTTAAGGGATGATAACCCGTCGAAAGATTAGACAGGCTTAGCGGGGATCGGTATTTTCGGACGGTCGAGATGACTTCCAGCGACCGAGAGAATCTGGGCATGGAGACCCCGCAAGGGCCAGGGGGCTGCTTCAACACCACCCATTGGTCGGTGGTGCTGAGGGCTGGGCGCTCCGACACGCCGCGGGCACGGGCGGCGCTGGATCAGCTTTGCCGGCATTATTGGCAGCCGCTGTATGCGTATGTACGGCGGGCGGGGTATTCGCGGGAGGAGGCGGAGGATTTGACCCAGGAGTTCTTCGCGCGGCTGCTGGCGCAGAACAGTGTGGCACGGGCGGATCCGATGCGGGGGCGGTTCAGGTCGTTCTTGCTCTCGTCGCTGAAGCATTTCCTGATGAACGAATGGGACAAGGCGCGGGCGCAAAAACGGGGCGGTGGGGTGCCGGTGCTTTCACTGGCATTCGACGCGGCGGAGACGAGTTGCGCGTCGGCGGTGGCCCCGGGGGACACCCCCGACCGAGCTTATGACCGTCAATGGGTCTTGGCGCTGCTGGAAGTGGTGCTGGGGCGGCTGCGCGAGGAGCACCAGGCGGCGGGGCGGGAGGGAACGTTTCTCGGGCTGAAGGACACGTTGGCGGGAGGGCGGTCGGAGATTCCGTACCGGGAACTGGGAGCGCGGTTGGGAATGAGCGAAGGGGCGGTGAAGGTGGCGGCACACCGGCTGCGGGCGCGGTATCGGGAGTTACTGCGAGAAGAGATTGCAAATACGGTGGCGAGGCCGGAGGAGGTGGAGAAAGAGTTGCGCGAGTTGTTTGCGGCGTTGGCTTATTGAGGCCGTTGCCTGAGTTGCCGGCGGTGGGACCGTAACTTTGGAGCGCGCTTCCGGTAGTAAGCAGTGTATGAACTGTATGATGCTGGGTGGGTTGATGCTGAGTTCCTCAGAGATACTGCTTATCTTTTTGGCGCTGCTGGTCACAGCAGGGATAGCGGCAGCAGTGATTGCGTTCGTTGTCTGGCTGACGCGGCGAGGAGCGGCGGGCATGCCGGACAAGGCGCCCATCCAACAACCGCCGCCGTCAACCTCTGCGCCAGCAAGGCGGCAAGGCAGGAAGTTCGCTTTTGTCGAGGAGCGAGGGGGCAAGTTGCGGGTTCGTTGGTGGGTCTGCTGCGTTTCGATGGGGGTAGGGGTATTGGCGACGGCGCTGGTCCTCGAGCTCTTTCTGAGGATTGGCGGCTGGCGGAACGAAAAGGTGTGGATTCCCGCCATCGTCGTCGGGGCGGGGTCAATCTGCGCATGGTTGATCTACGAGTTCAGCCAGGCAAGGGAAGCGCGCGCAACGGGGTGGCCCGCTTCTGCGCCTGCGTCACCGATCCCGGGAGGAACTGTGGCTCTTGCCGCCTGTCCGCGATGCGGGGCGGCGCTGCCGGCGGACGCGCCGCAGGGGTTATGCCCACGCTGCGTGCTGGGGGTCGGGCTGGCGACGCACACGGAGGCGACGGGAGAATCGGGGCCGCACGGGACTAAGGTGGTTCAGCCGCCGCCAGAACCCGCAGAGATTGCGAAGCATTTCCCGCAACTGGAGATTCTGGAATGTCTGGGGCGGGGCGGGATGGGGGTGGTCTATAAGGCGCGACAGCCGAAGCTAAACCGGCTCGTGGCTTTGAAAATCCTCGCACCGGAAAGGGGTGCGGATCCGCAGTTCACCGAACGCTTCTTGCGGGAGGCGCAGGCGCTGGCGCGGTTGAACCACCCGAACATCGTAACGGTGCATGATTTCGGGGAAGCGGAGGGACTTTACTACCTGCTGATGGAGTATGTGGACGGGATGACGCTGCGGCAGTTGTTGCATGGGCAGAAGATTGCGCCGGAAGAGGCCCTGAGCATCGTGCCGAAGATTTGCGAGGCGCTGCAGTTTGCGCACGAGTTGGGGGTGGTGCACCGGGACATCAAACCGGAGAACGTGCTGGTGGACTGGCAGGGGCGGGTGAAGATCGCAGACTTCGGCATCGCCAAGATCGTGGCCGCCGACCAGCCGCGGCAGGCGATCACGCAGGACCAGGTGATCGGCACGCCGCATTACATGGCGCCGGAGCAGGTGGAGAAGCCGCAGTTGGTGGACCACCGGGCGGACATTTACTCGCTGGGGGTGGTGTTCTACGAGATGCTGACGGGCGAACTGCCGCTGGGGAAGTTCCAGCCGCCGTCAAAGAAGGTGCAGGTGGACGTGCGCCTGGACGAGGTGGTGTTGCACGCGTTGGAGAAGGAGCCAGAGCGGCGTTACCAGCATGCCAGCGAGGTGAAGACGGCCGTTGAGACGATTGCGGCCACGCCCGGAGCGCCGGCGGCCTGTGCGCCCGCGGGGCCGCCCGTAGTCATCAAGCGCTGGCGGGACGCCTGGATTTGGAACTGGGAGTATATCCAGTTGTTCCTGATCGTGCCGATAGTAGCCGCCGGGCTGGCTTTGCCGTTCCTCCTGCCCCGTTTGGGCCTACGAGCGCTCTGGATGTTCGCCGCCGCGTTGGGAGGCATCGCGTTTGCCATCACGTATGCCATCGTGGGCCGGCAGGTCCGCCGGGCGCGGGCGGAGGTGTCACGAACCGAGCGTGACGTGGCGGAGTGCCTCATGTTTCGGCGGCCGTTCCAGTCGCCCGGGGTGGCGGTGATGCACGAGGACCGGCTGGAGCTGATTCCCATCGTGGGCTCGCCCATCATTGTGCCGCTGGCGGACATCGTCGCAGTCAAGGAGGTGCGGTGGTTCAACGGGCAGCGGCTTTTTTTCAAGAGGGGCTTTGTGATGGACCTGGCGAATGGCCAGCGGGTGGGCGTGGCAGTGGCGGAAGTGTTCGCCCGCCGCTGGCGGGCCAAGCTGAGCCGCGGCACGCTGCCGGAGATTCCGGCGGGCAGCGGGCGGGATCAGAGCCTCCTTGCGTCGGCTGCGGCGAAGAAGTGGATGATGGCGGCGCGATGGACGGCGCGGGTGCTGGGCACGCTGTTGTTTGCCTTCTACGGGCTCTTTCTCTTCGGCGAAGGGGTGCCGCCAATCGGATCGCAGCCGGAGGGGGTGCAGTTGAGTTTCGTGGGGGTGGGGCTGATGCTGCTGGGATTTGTGGTGGGCTGGCAGCGAGAAGGAGCGGCGGCGCTGCTGATTGCGTCGGGTTGGACGGTGTTCCGCATCGCTGAGGGTGGTTTTGGGCTGGGAGCGTTTGAGGCGCCGCTGCTGGTGGCGGCGTTGTATGGGCTATACTGGTGGGTGACGCAGGTGCGGAAGACGCACCTCGCGTTGGCAGCGGTCGCAGCGTTGGTGATGGCGCTAACTTGGGGGCAACTGATTTGCCCGACCAGCGTGTTCGTGCGGGGGATGATCATTGACGCGGAAACGACCAGACCTATCGCGGACGCGGAACTGACGCTGGAAGGCAGCCCGGAGAAACGGGGCGAGGAGGGAATGCATCCCAACACGCGTTCGCGCAAAGACGGACGGTTTACTCTCTACGTCGGCTGGTATGCGGAGCAAAAGAAGATGACCATCGCGGCGCCGGGTTACGAGACGCTCACGACCAATCTGGGACCGCGGGCGCTGGGCCAGCGGAAGGTGAGCCGGACTTACCTGTTGCGGCGAGTGGGCAACCCGACCAGCGGCCAGAGCGAGGGCGCGCGGCGGGAGTTCATGCGGTTGGTGGCGGCGAAGGACGCAGTGCCGGTCGAAGGGATGCCAACGACCAGGGGCGCGGCGCGGTGGGGGCGCGGTTGGAGGGGGTGCCGAATCGGTAGAACACGGTGCTGAAGTGCGCGGTGGCCTCGGATCAGATCACGGTTCAACAGCAGAATGAGCAGTTCGGCTAGCGCTGGAATCGAGCCAGAACCTGCGGCGTCTGCGGATTTGGTTCAGGTGGCATTGCAAACGCCGGCTTTCGGGCCGCCCGGAACGAGGTTTGGCCCAGTGACCGGGCAAGTGTTGAATGAGCCGGACGCCCGGCCGGAGAAGGAGGTCTTGGCATTGGCCTCCGGGGGCGACCGCGAGCCGCCGGAGACAGGCAAGGCACTGGAAACGCCCACCGATTACCCCGGATGAGGAAATACGGAGCATGCCGGAGTGCTGGCGATTGAGCAGTTCGGCTTTGTGTTGGCCTGGGACGCAAGAGGGCGCGGGAGGTGCCTGGCGGAATTGCACCCCGGGGCAGCGGGCGGCGTGTTCTTGTTCCTGCCGCGACTGACTCAATTTGAGTCACTACAGTTGTGGCGCGGGGCTTGGGCGGCGCGGTTGCGCGCTCAGGAACTGTTTTCCCAGGCGCGTTC